>Ga0181369_1000528_pt1 | contig 10814 bp, 29 predicted proteins | sample LowvirmetaG_8_FD_130088 | JGI IMG/M metagenome (GOLD analysis project Ga0181369, IMG submission 130088) | Marine viral communities from the Subarctic Pacific Ocean - Lowphox_04 viral metaG | ecosystem: Environmental > Aquatic > Marine > Oceanic | place: Subarctic Pacific Ocean | collected... | reverse complement strand
ATACGATCAACACTATTCTACAACAGAAGATGGTTTCCAAGTTATGGATATGATAAAACAACTTGGTATTGATAAAGACTTCTGTCAAGCAAATGCTATCAAATATCTATGTAGATATGGTAAAAAAAATGGTCACAACAGAAAAGACTTATTAAAAGCAATTCACTATATTGTTTTATTGATGAGTAGTGAAGACCAAGAGTATGTAGATCAAATAGAACAAGACGCAATAAAAGCAAATAAGAAGGAGGACTAATATGGCGATTGATACAAATGTATGTTATTTTAAAGATGATGTAAATAAAAACTTATACAGAAAGAAAACATATTATACACTAGTTGTTGAACAAGAGGTATTGGCAGACAATAAAGATGATGCTGATAAATTGTTTACAGAAAATGGTATAGATCACTCTAAAATTAATGGTGATATAACGGAGACAAAAGACGGTGTTGAAACTTATATGGTAGATGCTAACTATACAGAATCAGATACCACAAAATATATGGGTAAGGTACTTTTTACTGATGAAGAATACGCTGAAGAAGATGGCGATGTTGAAATTGACACAGACGCTGATGAAGTAATGCCAGATGTTGTTGATACACAAATACAATTAGAAGCAGAGTTAGCAAGAGGAAAATAAAATGATGTTAGATTGGTTTATATTATTACTATTTATTGCGATGGCTGCTGTATTTGTTTTATCAAGTAGAGAAGTTTATCTATATGTTAGTTTAGTATTAGGTAGTTTAATTGAAGATATTAAAAACTTTTTTAAGAGAGGTAAATAATGGCAGAATATAGCTCACACGATTGGCGTAAACACACAGATGATGCTGTGATTGTAGATGGTGAACACATTTTAAAAGTAAACGATAGTAAAGTTTTATTTAAAAACCCAAAGACTCTAAAAGAACAAGAGGTAGATGTATCAAGGTTGATAAGAGTATTTGTAAACAATGTGGTAGGACACAGAAAGAGTATTAAGTGAAAACTATAACAATTACTGTAAACAAAAAAACTATATCAGATGTTTATAATCAAGTGCGAATGTGTAATGATCTTGGTTTTCCAAACTTTCAAAAAGGTGAACCTATTAATAAATTAATGCAAGAGATTAAAAGAGATATTAAGAAACAAAGAAAAGAAGACAAAGTGGTTTTATGGAAAGAACTATTAGAGTTTTGGCCTTTGACTATTGTTGTTCCAGGAATGTTAATAGCAATATTGTGGGGGTCGTATGCCCTTTAGTGCTAGTACAGTAAGAAATACCAGAGAACAATTTGTTTTACAAAAAATTGAATACTATAAAGTTATGGAATATATGGGTAGATCAGATTGGAAAAGACATTATTTTGATACTTACAAAGAGGCAGTTAAGTTTTTTAAAAATAAAAGATTAACAAAAAGAAAGGTATTGATTTTTGCTTGTAGAGATAATGAATTAGGTGAAGTATCCACAGGTTTAAACGATAGATTTATTGATGAGTAATCAAAGACCAGGTAAAGTAGAAAAGAAGTTAGATAGAAATGGCGATATGCAAGTCTATAAGTTTTTTAAGACTGCTGCCAAGTTATTAAATGAAGAAGGTAAAGAAGACGAAGCATTCTATATGGAACAAATGGTAGATTGGTTAAAAAGTGGTAAACCATTACCTACGAGTGAAGAACAAATAATAAAGGCACTAGGAATATGACAACTATAAGTTGTAATATATTGAAAAATAGGGGTGATATAACCCTCGAATCGGGTGTGAAATCCTTGTCAGCGTGTCGCTATGCGACAAAAAAACTAGTAAAATCAACGTTTTTTAAGGGGTTGACAAATAAATCAATACCTGATAGAATAAAGACATTATTAACTACTAACAAAGGACTATAATATATGATGTACACAAAAGAACTAATTTTCGCAGAGTTTAAAGAAGTAACTAAAAAAGACTTAAAAAAGAAAAAGTCTTTTACTAATAGAATCGAATATCTAAAAGCGTTAAAAGAAGATATGATTAAAGTACCTAAAAACTTTAGTAATATTTCTATCACACCAGAACAACTTCAGAATACAATTGATTGTTGGTCTGCCCCAAATCCAAGAGATGCTTTTTATAAGAGTGTTTTCGGTATGACATACGCAGAGAAGAAACAAGAAGAAGAAGCCGAATACTATGATTTAGACGATGGTAAAAAAGTCTATATGAAAAAGAAACCAGAAGTTACAGATACAATACAGTAATGACAAAAAAAGAGAAGTTAGATAAGATTAGAAAAGACTACGATAATTATTGTAGATCATTAGGCGTCAATATTGATTCAGATTATAATTCATTTGACGGTTATGATATGCCAAGTTATAAGTGTAGGCCATCTGTTCCGACTTCAGATAGAATTGTAGGTGATACTAAAAAAAGAGTTTACTCCACACAAATACCTACAGGCAAAACAATTAGTGTGGCGTATAACAAAGGTCCATATATGATCGTTGATGCTGTGGACTTTAAAACAATGGGAAAAAAGGTATAGTATGAGAACAATGATGATGATAACTATTTTAGTCCTGATGACTACAATGGTTAAGAGTGAAGAAATGACGGTTGATAAGATTGCTAATAATATAAGTGAACTACCATCTAAAGTGGTAACTTTTATTGGTAATGAAAAGCAGAAGACTATTGACTATCAAACTAAAGTTTGGGCAGATCAAAAAGTTAAGAATGCTGAAATGTGGTCTAAATTAAAATCATTATTTAAAGGTAATAATGATTCATAAAATTAGTGATTTCTGTTTAAAGGTTGATGGTGTCAAAAAGACAAGTGATAGACTCTACAACCTTAAATACAATAATCCAAAGACGCCTGAACGAGATATGCAAATACAAGAGCTTATTGATGATATTCAGGCGACTTGCTTACTAATCGCAAACGATAAACAACCTTATGACAAATAAAGATATAACAATTAAAAATTTAAAAGATAGAAAAGAAGAAATAAACGAAGAATTAGAATATAAGAATGTGCAATCATTAGAAGATGAACTGTACGAAATAGAAGATACATTAAAAAAACTAGGTGTGAATGAGAATAATACTGTTAATTTTAATTAGTTTGTTATTAACAAACTGTACTGCAACACGAAGTAATGTGGGCGCAACTTTAGGTGCGACTACCACAACTAGTGCTTGTGTATCAATGGGTGTGAATGACCCTTATGTGATTGCGGCTTGTGCTGTGACTGGTGCATTTGCTGGTGCAGAGATTATGTACAATTCAGATTATGATGTACACAATGCTACGTTTGTAGATCATTTAAATACAAGTCCTAATGGTTCTTCATATACTAATTGGTATAATTCAAAGACTGGAAATAGTGGTATCATACATACAACGTCCTCTTATTTAAAAGGACCATTTAAGTGTAAAGATTATAGTGCCACTGTTGATATAACAAACAACTGGCCGTTGATTGGTGTTGGTAGTGTAAATAGAGATACAGTATTTGGTATTGCGTGTCAAAAACCAGATGGACAATGGATAGAATATAATGGATAAGTTAAATAAAAAAAGAGTTTTATTTTTAATATTTTTAGTTTTACTTTTAATACCTGGTATTGTAAGTATAGCATTTTCAAGTGAAAAAATATTACATAGTAAAATCAAATCAATATCACCAGAGAAAACAGATGGTCAATATTGTTTTATCAAAATTATATACAAACAAGAAGGTGATAATATTACTAAAGAAGAAATTTTGGAGTGTGCCGATGGTAAAAAGGGTATTGATACACCAGGTTATTGGGAGTTATTTGCTCAATTTTATTATAGAGATATAGGTACACCAGAGTATTGCCGATACTACGATCGGAATAAACACGCTTTTAAATCGCCAGGAAAAGTATGTTTAAATGTAAATGGCGAATGGGAGGTTAGATGATTAAGAACTTAATCATAATCTCACTAGTTATTGTAATTGTCACAGGCATGTCAGGGGCTGAGTTTTTAGACCACATAGCGCTGGGACTTGACAAATTACAAGAATTAGTATATAATGTACAAAGTGAGGTTAAATAATTATGAATAAAGTGAAAAAACTACTATTAGTTGTAGGCGCAGGTTTATTACTTGCCAATTGTTCTGCAACTTATAAGATGAAAAGTGAAAAAGGTAAGGTATTAAATAAAGTACCTAACTGGTATATGAATGACTTTTCAGAAAAGAAGGCATGCGATACGCCTACTTTTGGTAAAGACAAAGATAGAATGTGTATCTTTGGTGTTGGTACTGCGGTGTCACCAGACTTATCTCTAGCGATAGAAAAAGGTATGATGATTGCCAAGGCAGAAATGGCAGACATTATCAAAGGTGAGATGAATAAATCTTCAAAACAATTTATTACAGAGATTGGTAAATCACATAACAAATCAGTGGTAACGGAAGTTGAGTCAACGATAGTTAACTTAATTAAAGATACACCTGTTAGAGGTTATGAAATCTTTGCCAAAGATGTAACTATAACTAAAGAAGGTTATTATAGAGCGTGGATTGGTTTAAGATTACCGATGGGTGAATACAATAAAATGTATAACTACACAATCTCAGAGGCAGTTGACGCATACAACGTAAAAGAAAAGGCGAAAATCGCTTACGAGAACTTAATAGGTAAAGACGATGGAAATAATAATATACAGTAAAAATAATTGTGTCTTTTGTAACAAGGCCAAACATATGGTAAAATCACTTGGCCTTGAATACACAGAGAAGAAAATGGAAGACTTTGATTCTCCACAAAAGATGTTAGAAGATATAGGTAAACCTGTAAGAACTATGCCTCAAATAAAGATTGACGGTAAGTTGATTGGTGGTTACAATCAATTAGTTGAACACTTTGCAGATCAAGGAAAGGTAAACTTTAAAGGTGAAATCACTAGTGACTAAAAATAGAAACGATAATATTATCTTATTTCCTACAAATAAAATTGTAGAGAAGTCAACAACTGGTCCTGTAAAAGACGATAAGTTTCAAAAAAAATTGGCACAAGAACAAACAAAACAATTTATAGAAACTACAGTAGATGATATTAGTATTGAACTATTAAGAAAGTTTTATAACTTGGCAATCAAAACAAATAAAGATACATTTACTAAAGACTTGGCTGTGTTAGTTGATGTAATGCGTGGTTTGATTTATAGAGATTTTGATATAAAACACCCTGCTCAGATACTATCTGATAAGTTAGTAGATTTAAAAAAGTTAAAAGATGGTTCGCAATCAGCAAAGATAGATTATACAAGTTTACTGGATACAAAACATAAACAACATAAACCATTTAGTCCAGATATAAAAGATGAATTAAGAGATATAAACGATCAAGCAGGTATGTTTGATGGAGATGACATAAATGATTAAACAAAATTCCACAGGAATCGCCTTCGCAGGTTGTAAAATAGTTTTATTAATAAACTCAAATATAAGAAGGAGTATATAATGTTAAATACATTGAAAAACCTATTTGGTAAAGACGAACTAGTAAAAGTTAAAGTTGCGAAAAGAACTGCAACAGAAACTAGAGGTAGAAAAACTTTATCAAAAAAACAAAAGTTACTAAATCTTTTATCAAAAGGTGAAAACGTAACTTGGAAATCAATTCAAACTAGATTTGATTTAGAGTCACCTAGAGCGATGATTGACACTTTAAGAGCTGAAGGTCATATGATCTATGGTAACAATGTAAACGGAAAAAAAGTTTACAGAATGGGTACACCTACTAGAGCGATTATCGCTGCTGGTATCAATGCGTTGTATGGTACTAAATTCAAGTACAACAACCACAAAGTATCTGTTAAGAAATCAGAACTTGCACCAATTGATGCATAATTAAATAACTGAGCAAGATGGGGCGCTTTGGCGCCCTGTCTTTTTTTATTTTATGGGCTTTGAATACGGTATATTACTTTTTTTTATAGGTTGTACAGTGACCTTGATAGGTTTCTTTACAGCTTTTCTAGTCATAAATTATAATAAGAAAAAAGAAGAAGAAAGAATTAGAGAACAAAACAAACCTAAAGTACACCCTTATGGTGACGATACAGTATGAGTAATCATTTAAGAAACATTAGAGCACTATTTGAAAATGCTAAATCATTTGAGGTATCTCGTAAAGTTGATACATATGAATACGAGTCTTTAGAAAAATTAATATTAGAAGACAATATAAGGTACAGTGAGGTAATTGAAATATTTACTGACAAAACTTATAGAGAATGGTTTTATCAAAGAAATTTTAGAGGTAAAGAATTTAACATTACAAGGTATTCAGAAGAGTGATTGATGAAATATTAATAGACTTGGTTAAGAAAGATGTTAAGGGTGATGACGTTGCTATTTTTATGGGTGGTGGTACAGATAGTGCCACACTTTTATTTACTTGTTTAAGACTTGGTAAGAAACCTGTTGGTTATTCTTTTTTCCTAGATGGTAAACCCTCTTACGATTCATTAAAAGCAGAAGAGATATGTAAAACGTTTGATGTACCATTTGTACCTGTACCAATGTTAACAGAAAATTTAGTAGAAGATTTTAAATTACTTGCAGAAAAATATAATTGTAAAAAGAAAACACACTTTGAGTGTACGTTTCCATTTATATATTTGTTTCCAAAAATAAAAGAGAAGTATATTCTTACAGGTGTAGGCGCAGATTCACATTATGTATTAAGCAAAAAAGGTATGATGCATTTTAAACATACAGTAGAGTTGATGAATAAGTTTAGGTATAATTACTTTCATAACACACCAAACGCAGGTGCTATGGATCAGTTAAGACAATTTTGTAAAGAATATGATAAAGTATTAAGTGTACCATACTTTGAAAAAGAAGTTTACGATTATTTTTATGATAAGAGTTGGGAAGAAATAAACAGACCTGTACAAAAACATTTGATTAAAAAATGTTATAAAGAATTTGATAAGATAAAAGTTAAACCACATATCAATTACCAACTGTGTGCAGAGATAGATCATCTGTTTGAAAAGTTAATTGATGTAAAAGAAATAAATTTTAAAAATAGAAAAAGAGTTATGGACATATGTAGAGATTGGTACGAAAAAACTCAAAACAATACAGGAGCAGTTTTACCTATATGATATTAGTTGATTTAAACCAAGTATTGATTTCAAATTTAATGGCTCAAACAAGAGGTCAGTTTGATGAGTTACCAGATAAGAATATGTTAAGACATATGGTACTTAACTCATTACGTGGTTACAATTTAAAATTTAAAGATGAATATGGAACGCCAGTGTTATGTGCTGATGGTGGTGATCCTTGGCGTAGAGATATATTTCCTAATTACAAATACAAAAGAAAAAAAGGCAGAGCAGAATCCGATATTGATTGGTTATCATTATTTAAAATGATTGGTGAAATAAGAGATGAGATTGCTCAAAACTTTCCATACATTGTATTACACATAGACAAAGTTGAAGCAGATGATATAATCGCTGTACTTGTAAAAGAATGTCATACAAAAGAAAAGATTTTGGTAGTGTCAGGCGATAAAGATTTTATTCAATTACATAGATACCCAAATGTAAAACAGTATGCACCTATACAAAAGAAGTTTGTAGAATGTGACGATCCAATTAAATACTTACACGAACAAGTAATTAAAGGTGATAGATCAGATGGCGTACCAAACATATTAAGTGCTGATGATGTATTTGTAACAGGTACTAAACAAAGACCTATAAATAAAAAAAGATTAGAGGAATGGGCGAATATAGAAAACATACCTCTTGGTTCAGAAACTAAAAAGTATTATGAACGAAATAAGAAGTTGATAGATTTGGACGAGATTCCAAGTCATATATATAATGATATACTAAATAAGTATAATACGTATAAAGTAAATGACAGGACGCTGTTGTTAACTTACTTTATAGAAAACAAATTGAAATCATTGATTGAAAATATAAATGATTTTTGATAACATGCATGGAGAAATATAATGGCAGAACAAAATCCTCATTTGATTTCTAAAAAAGCAATGGAAGCGATGTCTACCACATCTGGTTCATCATATCCATTAATTAATGAAATCTTTTTAAAGGTTAATAACGCAAAAGACAAGCCTAAAAAGATAGATGTTTTAAAACAGTACGATAAGCCTGCTTTAAGACAAATCTTAAAAGGTTGCTTTGATCCAAAAATAGAATGGGAACTACCAGAAGGTACACCACCATATATTGAAAATGATGTACCAGCAGGTACGGAACATACACTTTTAATAAATGAAACCAAAAAACTTTGGCACTTTGTTAAAGGCGCAGATGCTGCAACAAATAAACTACAAAAAGAAACTATGTTTATTCAAATGTTGGAAGGTCTACATAAGGACGAAGCAAAAGTTTTATTAGATATGAAGAATGGTATTTTAAATAAAACTTATAAAGGTCTAACCGCAGATATGGTAAGAGAAGCATTTGGCTGGAACGCCGACTTTGTAAAACCATAAAAAATACACGAATCAAAGGGTGCGACAAGTTGTTGTTCACCCTTTGTTCTTCACAAAACCCCTCATTTTACTACCATTTTTTCCCAAAATACCTATTGACAAACACCTCTTTTTAGTGTATATTATAAATATGAAAGAGAGGATATTATATTATGCGTAAATTTATGATAACGGTTGTTATCTTAACAACTACATTAGGTGTAGTCTTAACTAGTTTTATGAACTCGGTTAGGGCGAATGAGTATAACAAGGCAGTTGTAGGTCACGTTATACAATCCACTGTTAACGGAACAAATGTTGACACCAGTAAACTATTAGAAAATGAGATGGAAAAACTGGCTCACCAATTTGCCATTGAATCGATTACAATAATACAAGCATACCTACCACAAATTTTAGAAGGTATTGCAGCAGATTTAAGACTAAAAGCAGATACAGAATATAAATGTAAACTACTTGAAGGATCAAAAATCGAAGATGATTGTAAATAATTTTTTATCATTACCTATGGAATTACAAGTTTTGTTATTATTTGGTATATATGCGTTTATATATGAAACAATAAAAGGGATAAGAAGTAAATGGATAAATCAAAAGCAAGAAAATCAAAAGTGAAAAAAATTATAAAGAGAGAGTTGGCTTCTCGTAAGAAGTACAAAACAACTTACAAAGATATAAAACACTATTTTGATATTATCAATAGAACTGTATTTGATAATGTGTTATCACCATTTAATGATATTCTAATCAAAAAAATTTATAAAGATAAGACGGATAAAGATTGCTACGGTCAAGTCGTAGTTTGGGAATGGAAAAGAAAAGGAACAAGGGTATTTCATTTAGAAATGCTACCTGAATATAGAAATAAAAAAGATTTTGTGGATACGTTAGGCCACGAAATGGTCCACCTGTATCAAATGGCCAATGTAGGTGACTCTGGAAATCATAATAAATTGTTTTACAGTTTTAGACCAAAGTTAAATGCAATCGGCCTTGACTTATAATGAAAGAGATATATTATGCCAGAAGTGAGAAAGAAAAGCAAAGAAATAGACCATTACGTTAAACAACACGTAGGAGAAGCATTGTTACAGTTAAGAGAATTATCTAAACCAAGTAACAATTCAGGTGTAAGTAGAGTTTACTACACAGGTAATTGGGTAAACGACATTTACAATAATTACACAGAAAAACAAGCACAAAAGATATTTGATAACGCCAGACAATATTCAGATAAACTGGACTTCTTTCAAAAAAAGTTACCTGAAACTTATGAAGATTACAACGAAAAGACTTTACAAGCATACGAATATGTAGCGAGGGTTAAGTGAAGAATGTAATTAGAACATTGATGGCAGTATTTGTTGTACTATTTGGTACACTTACATTTTTACATTATGTTGATGATGTAAAGGTAAGAGCAGAAGCAAGTATGCCACATAAACCTAACTTTGAAAACACAAACAATCAACAGTTTTTAGATAATGTTTTAAAATGTGTTGAATATGTTTATTGGAAAAATAATAAATTAGAAAAAGTAAATATAGAATTATTACTTGCTCAGGCTAGTTTAGAGTCTGGTTGGGGTGATAGTAGATTTGCTAAAGTTGGTAAAAATTTATTTGGTATAAGAACATATGATTTAAAAGAACCACATATGTTACCCTCTAATAATCCAAAGAAGTGGGGTGTAAAAGTTTATGAGCACGAATGTTATAGTGTAGAACACTATATAAAAATACTAAATAATGGTAAGAGTTTTAGTGATTATAGGAAGTTGAGAAAAGATGGAATTGACGACCCTATGATATTAGTTGAAACACTTGGCGCTTACGCTTCAGATAAAAATTATTTTCCTAAAATCAAAAGTATAATAAAGAAGATTAGAAACGAGTATAAAATCAACTAATGTTTTTAACACTGTTAACATTTCTATCGGCCATATCTATATCTGTTATAGCGGCTGGGTATTCTATCATAGGTCTAGCGACATTGTTTGCTGGCGCTGTGATACCTATTATTGCTATGGGTTCAGCATTAGAAGTTGGTAAACTAGTTGCCGCCAGTTGGTTATATAATAATTGGAATAGTGATGTACCACGCTTACTTAAAGGTTATCTATTTGGCGCAATCATTGTATTAATATTCATAACATCACTAGGTATTTTTGGTTTCTTATCAAAGGCACACCTAGATCAAGTCAAACCTACATCAGGTAATAATATCAAAATAGAATTATTAGATAAACAAATCAATCAACAAAATTTAATTATAGAACGAGCAGAAAAACAAATAAGTTTAT
>Ga0181369_1000526_pt1 | contig 10834 bp, 11 predicted proteins | sample LowvirmetaG_8_FD_130088 | JGI IMG/M metagenome (GOLD analysis project Ga0181369, IMG submission 130088) | Marine viral communities from the Subarctic Pacific Ocean - Lowphox_04 viral metaG | ecosystem: Environmental > Aquatic > Marine > Oceanic | place: Subarctic Pacific Ocean | collected... | reverse complement strand
GCCACACCTTGATACAAACCTTTGTCATCTACAGGACCTATTCTGTACACTGGTATTATTTCTGGCAAGTGGGCTAGTTGAGCTTGTGTTAGTTTATACAAGTCTTCTTGTATCGTTTTTATTATGTCTAGATTTTTACCTGTTATCCCATAATCAGCTATGTTAACCAGTCTGTCGTTTAAGTTCTCTCTTATAATGTTATCTATGTTTCCAAAAAATACATCTGACATCATAGATTCACTAGTAAATTCACTAGGGTCTACTTTGTACAACCTTTCGTCAATAAACTTATCTTTTTGTTTTTCTCTAACAAACTTATCTAAATTTAAAAACTTTTTTGTTATAGGGTCTATTTTGTACCCATCTTTTTCTGCTAGTTTTACTATGCTGAAAAGGTCTTTAAAAGCATACTTTGGATTTGGCTCATTCTTAGGCATGTACGGCATACCAACAGGAAGCCTTGCCTCTAGCTCTACATCAACTCCCTCTGGTACTGGGTCTATCATTTCTTTTTCCATCAAAGCCATGCCATTTAAACTACCAAGTTGCTTTTTAAATTGCTTCTCTCCGATAGTTACACCCTCTGGTGTGGTGATGAAGTCTGCATTTTCATCTACTATAAATTTTGAGTAACGCTTTCTAACTTCTCTGGCATTCTCTCTAGCTTTTCTTGTGCCACCTATCTTACCTGTCTTTATGCCATCGAATATATCTTCTACTGTCTCTAAACCATTGTCGTTGTGAGCCATAAACAGAGAACGGAAGAACTTTAGTATTCTGTTGAAGAGGTTTTGTGGTCTGCCACCTATCTTCATTTTGTTATCCATGTAGTCTCTGAACATCTCTGCTACAGCTTCTTCCTCTACATAGTCTTTGTACTGTTGCTTTTCAGCATCAGTCATCTTTGACTCTGGCTTGCTTGAGAATGTTTCTATTGGGTTCATTCTCTTTGCTTTGTCGAAATGAGTATACTTTCTCTCTACAAGCTTGCCCTCTCTCCATATAGATACCTTGCGTGTCTTAGTGGCATCTACTAGGTTTTCAAACTCTTGGTCTGTAAGTAACCCTAAAGTCCTCAAGGAGTGCATAACTTCGTGGTTAAGAACACCCTTTAGACGCTTGTATACTTTGCGTAACCCCTCTTTGCTGTTGAATGTATCGGCATCATAAAGCTCTGTGGCTAGGGTAATCATACTCTTGTTGTCACCCACCCTCTTTTCAAAACCAAATGTTATGCTTCTTGATTCGTCAGCATTTATGACGTTCTGTGATACTAACTCAACCATCTCTGGTTTTAGCTTCAGGTCTTTTATCAGGTATTTTCTTAGCTGATTTACAACCTTATTCATGTTTGATCTGTATTTAACAGAGAAAGGCTTGCTCGGAGCCAGGCGAGAGTTTCCTTTTATGTTGTTTGCTTCATGCTTCTCATGGTTAAACTGCACATTGGCATGGGCATCATCAAGCCTGTCAGTAAGAGCTTTTATATCTACGTCTAGTTTTTGCTCTTCTTGTATGCTTGCATCTAGCTCTGTTATCTTTTCTCGTAGCTTAATATCGTCTTCTGGTTTCTCTTGAACCTTCTCTATTTCTTTCTTTTCTCTTCTTAATCGTTTTGACTTAGCTTTTTGCATTTTAAGCTTGTCTTGCACGGCTTTTCTTCTGTAAAAAAGCAACTCAGGATTATTGGCATCCCCACCAGCACGACCTCTTCTTGTGTTATCAACAAGTGGATCACTAGTTTCCATAGCCTCTATTTCATCTCTAGCTGCTTTTATAGAGCCTTCATTTCTTTCTATTCTTGTTTCTAGGTCATCAACTGTTTTTCTTATCTTTGTAGGAGATTGATTTACATCTTTCTTTTTACCTAGTTGATTATTAAGTATGGCAGATATAGCTGCTTTAGTTCTGTTTACTACCTCTGGAGAAGCAGTCTTTGCAGGAGTTCTAAAGTTTGTCCCTAATACTTCGTTAAACCTCTTTATGTTGTTTACTATAGAGCCATCTTCTTTCTTTATGTATATAGGAGTCTTCTTTAGCTGCTCTAAGGATGCCAACTTTGCCTTAGAATTTCCTAATCTCTCTCTAGTCTTTTTAAGGTCAGCTTCGTTCTTTGCTATATTACGCTCTAAAAGGTTTGCCCTGTTGGCATCCCTTCCTACCGTAAAGCGTTGCTCTTTCTTGAACTTTGTTTCACTGATAGGCTTTACTTGTTTTGTATCAAAGTAATAGGCATTATCTACAGTAGCTCTGATAGTGCCATTCTTTACTAAATCATCTCTTACTGACGAAATAAGTTCACTTGAACTATTTTTAACTACACCTTCAATAAGATAGTCCATATCCATTTCTGAGAACTTCTTACGTCCTGCTTTGTTTATCTTGTTAACTATAGTTTGATACTGGTCGTAGCTGTACTTCCTGACAGGCTGTAGAGGTATCTCTGTTCTGTCTACATTTAGACCTTGCTTTGCAGCAATCTTTTCCACAGCAGGGTTTCCTAGAGCAAGTCGCACCTCTCTGAGAGTTATGGGTATATCTTTAAATATTATCTTACCCGTATCTGGATCACGCCCCTCTATGTATATTGGCTCTCCCTTTTCATTCTTCTGGTTTGCTCTCCATCTTCTAATCTTCTGTAACTGCTCTTCCGTTAGATTATCTACAGTGACTGGTTTTTCTGCTAACTGCTCTAATCCTTCGGGCGAAGGTGGTCTTTCTAAATCAAAACTAGAGGTTACAGGCTCTTCTTGCTGTGCTGCTATCTTCAGAGGGTCTTGGTTGTAGGACTTACGCTCGTTTGCTTTAGCTGCATCGTTCTCTGCTTTTTGAGCTTCTATATCCTCGTCTAGCTCTGCACTTCCTTTTACTTTCTCATTGCTTCCAAAAGTCTGTTGCCCTGTTGCAACAGTACCTCTGATAGCACCACCCACAATACCACCTGCAACAGCAGCTTCTATATACTCATCTATAGCATCATCACCACCTATATCTAGACCTGCCTGATATCTTTCTAATAGTTGCTGACCTACTTCCGTAACAGATTCCACACCTGCACCTGATGCAGCAGCTCCTGTTATCCTTAAACCTCCTGCTGTTTTAGGTTTTGCTTTGCTGAGTTTTGTAAATATACCTGCTGTCTCAAACTTTATAGGATTAAAATGACCACCCACTTGTGCAACCTTAGTTATAAATTTAAGACCTATAGTCTCCATGAGAGCCTGTGGTATGGCTGTAATGAAGGCTGCACCTTCGTCTACTTCGACTGGTCTGCCCTCTGCTATATCAACTTCTTTTTGACGCTCTCTGTTTGCACCCATAAGCAATGGCAAGTTAGTGGCTAAAGCACCTATAGTTGCACCCACTGCTGCTGTAACTCCAACTACTGGAGCAGCTAGAGCTGTTAACGCACCAACACCAAGAGCTGTTCCTATCTGTGGTAATGCCTGACCTATTGTTTCACCAACAAACTTAGGTGTTTTACCTAAACTAACGTCACTAAACCTTGTAAGACCTTCTGACTTCTGGGCAGCTTCCTCTTTAACTTTTTCTGCTTTGTCGCCAAAGTAGTCTGCCATACCCTCTAGACCAGTAGCTTCTCCTACACCTTGTAGTGCAGAGAATAAGTTACTTCTAAGATAGTCTTCACCCACATCTATAGCACCAAAGAACCCTGATCTTGGTTTAAAAGATGTTTGTTGGTCTATATCACTATCTACAGAAGGTACACCACGATCTCTTTGTGTAACATAGTCTCTTATTCTTTGTTTTTCTTCATCTGTAGGAGAATCGCCTGCGATATTTACAGGGTAGTATCTACCTGTGTTTGGACTTTGAACAATCTTGAGAGGCATTTACTTTCCATCTTCTGGATATATATCAGTGGTTACATCTTGTGAGGTTCTCTGACCTTCTAATATACCCTGATACCTGTACAATTCTTTTAAAGCTGCTTGCAAGTCTGCCTGTATGACAGCCCTATCTGCTGGTTTTAGATTGTAAGAGTCTGTATCAGATAACTGCTTTCTATAATCAGCCACATCAGAACGCAAACTTGATACTATAGATGCTAACTCTTTTTCATCTAGACCACCTTTTGCCAACGCTCTTTTAAGAGCTGCTTCTGCTGTAATACCCGCTGCTCTTTCTCTTCCTGCTATGGTTTCTTGAGTTAATAATGCGTTTACGTCAAGCCCTCGTAGTTTAGCAAGCTGATCCTGATAGGCTTTGTTAGACATGGCTAGTGTCTTTAGACCCTCTCCAGTATCTTCTAGTTGCCCTCTCTTTGCCAAGTTAAGACCAAACTGCATCAAAGCAAGGTATTTGTCTCTGTCTCTCTGCTCTTTTGCTGACTCACGATCTTCCTGTATCATGCCTAGTATCTTGTCAAAAGACGATGGTCCTGCTGTGGTTTTTGGTGGTGGAGGGGGGTCATTGTCATCGTTTTCATCTGATGTGGGTGACATCTGTGTTCTGTTTGAGTCTCTCTCATATGGTGAGCCTCCTGTTAAAACAGTGCCATCAGCAGTCATTGCTGAGTCTTCAAACTCTTCTTTTATTGTTCCATCTGGATTTAGAAACTGCTGAAGACCACCCAAGAATGCACCTCTAACCTGACCACCTTCGTTCATAGCAAATGGTATAGCAGGCATATAATTCATTGCAGGCATAGGTCTTCTTAATGACTGCCCTTTGCCACTCATACCTATCTGTCTCTGCTGTTGAGATAGGTCTATATCAAACCTATCTTCTGCCATACCCTCCACTTCACCTAAGAAGTTGTCTACATCACCCCTGCTTTTTTCACTAACTCTTCCCATTATATCACTACCAAAACCACCCAACCCTCCACTGTAGCCTTGTCTAGCGATCTGTGATTGATTAGTATCAGGACGATATCTCATGTCAGTGACTTCTCTGTTTATGTTTAACCCTGGTCTTGGCGGAATCATGCTTGCTGCCAACGGTGCTGCCATACTAGCAATTCTTGAGTTAATAAGACCCCCAAAATTCATACCTAGAGGCTCTTCATCTTCCATCATCATAACTTCATCTTCTTCTGTCTCTGGCATAGTTTCCTTTGGCATCATGGCTTCCAGCCCAGTGTTGCCTGCTATATCTGATTTAGGAGCCATATTCATAGCCATTTGGCTCATAGCTTCATTAGGCATCCCTGCCCCTGTAACAAGCTGCTCTGCAACTGTAGGCACATCTTGTGCCTGTCTCATCTGAAACTCTTTCCTCATTCTGTCTCTTCTGTTTAGCTCGTTTGTCGCTAAAAAAGGAGGAACTGAAGAATTAGGTTGTGTGACCATTCTCTTGATCACATCTTCTGACATGTCTTTTAATCTGTCTTCTATCTGTAGAATGTTAAGCATTATCTTCTACCACCACCAAAGTATCCTGACCCACCGAGTGCTGACAGACCTAGCCCTACAGCTCTGCCGAATGGATCATAAGGTTGATACTGCGTTGTCATGGTGCTTGGCTGCACAGGGATGCCTCTAAGAACAGAAGATAGAAGTCCTAGCTTCTCTTGAGGGTAAGCCATTTGTCTTCTGAAGTCCTCGTAGCCTAAATCTAGACCTATCTGCTCTCTACCCATGCCTGCTTTACCTATTGTCTCTAAAAGCTTTGCTGCTTCTACATCACCTGCTCTTGCTCTCTCGCTCAAGCCTGCTAGTTGTCCTGCTGCTCCTAGACCAAGTCTTTCTCCTTCTATGTCGGCTGCTCTGTCAGACTGAAATAGACCTGATGCCTTGTCAAAAGCTTGCTGTCTTCCTGTAGCCTCTATGTCTGCTAGTCTGTCTAAGTATTTACTTTGTGCTATACCCTGTTGAACGCCCTGCCTTGATCCACCAAAAGCTCCTGCACTTATGGCATTTGCTGCCCCTTGAGGCATTGAAGCTAAATAGTCCTGTTTAGCCTTTTCTTTCTGCACATCAAGTACACCCTCTAAGTAGGGTGACATATATTTGTCTCTCTCTGCCGCTGTAAACTGTCTTGGTTGGAAGTCTAAAGACTGACCAACTCTACCCATAGCCTGATCTAAGCCTGGGAGTCCTGCCCCTGCTATACCTCTAACCATCTCTTCCGATTGAGTTATATCAGGACTTACATCAGCAATTCTCTGTCCAGTATATGGCTCATAGTCTCTCTTAGACTCTGATTCGGTTCTTTGTAATAGCCTTTCAAAATAAGGTCTGACGTACTCAGGCAGGTTAGTCTGAGTTATCTCTTGTTTTGTAGCTGTAGGCTGTCCACCACCTTTACCCATTTATTTCCATCCTATATGCTATGTAATCTGGTTCCCATCCGTACTTTCCTAGCCATCTACCCCAAGCTTTTCTACCATAACCCTCTAAGTGGCTACAGTTATTATCTACAGCAAACTGCTCGATAGTCTTCTGTGCTTGTGGTAACCATTCTTTCATTCTTTCGCCACCTATAAAGTCCATAGCTAATGCTTTTCTCTCAGGGTATTCTATGATTCTAGTTGTGATAGCTGCCACTATCTTAGTGCCATCCATTACTACCCATAACTCGTACAATCCATTAGACAAATAGTCCTTAATGTCTTTTATTCCTAGCTTACCCTTTGCTGTATCAACAGCAGGCTTTAGAACTTTTACAACGTCATCCCAAACAACGTCTACAACTTGCTTTGGAACAGCACTAAACATCATGTTATAGACCTCTTCATAACACTCATCATGTCTTTCTCAGGAGGTTGCTTTGTTGTACCATGTCTAGCCATTCTAACTTGCTTCATAAGAGTATCTAGTTTCTTGGCTCCTGCATCTGTAGAACCATTACCTATATCAGCAACCGCATCCGCAGCTATGACATATTCTCCATCGGCTACCTTTAAGGGCTGACCACTACCTGAAGGGTCTGACATGTCATTTACTATCTCTGCATCAACGCTATCACTCATGCCATCTCCCATGCCCTCTACAAGTCTACCTACACCTCTTTCTCCACCGCCCATTTCACCCATAGATACTCTTCTCTGTAGGTCCTGTAGGGCATCCATACCAAACGCTGATACAAACTCCATAAGGTCTTGTTCGGGATCGGATGACATCCCCTGCAACGCCATGATTGCATTAATCATTAGTGTTTCACCATCCATATCGTCTGGCATCTCTGCCATCCCACCTTCATTCATGCCCTGCATCTGTGGAGAATACTGACCTGTTTGCATTTTGTTGAACTCTGCTCTTGCTTGAGGTGTGTCTGCGAGGGCAGCTAGACCGAATCCTTTTCCTGTATCTGCCATATTACCTAGTAGGTTCTGTACTTTCTTATCCGCTAACAATCCTAATAGACCACCACCAAATTTACCTTGCTCCGCCATAGACTTCTCTATAGCTTCTCCTCTTGTTCTTTCATAGGAAGATAACTGACCATCATCATCAAGGTCTGCTTTGTCTGGGTTTTGTAAGCTACCACCCGCCCTCATTACTCTTGTTCCGTAGTTACGAGATACACCATAGTCAAACTCGCCATCATAGCCAGGTCTATAGCCTGGAGGAGGTCTTCTCATAAGTCTATCTGGAGCCATTCTTTCTCTGTTGTCAAACTCTACCTTTTCAAGCTCTGGCATTTTAGGTGGCGGTACTGTTGCTTGAGCCAGTGTTGCTTGACCTAGTGATACTGGATCAACAGCAGTTGCTGCTAATCTCTGACCAAACGTCTGGGTTGGCGTTATCATATTTTGACCTAAAGATGACGAAATTGGTGCATTACTAGGTGTCATAGCTCCAGTTAACTTTCCTAATGCTTGACCACCAACAAATGATGTTAATCCTGTTTTTAGACCTTCTTCAAAGTCTCCTGTCTCAGCAAATCTTCCTAGACCAGAGCCTAATGCTCCTGCACCAACTGCTCCAAGAGTTCCAAGTATGCCAGTTGTAGCTCCTGCTCCTAGCGTTGATCCTAATAATCCTAGTATTAAAGGGAGTGCCATGAATAACCTCTAAAAAGTTCACTTGAACTTTTTTATCATATAATCGTTTGAATTAAAAGTGAAGTCTTTTGCTTCTACATTAATATTCATAAAAATCCAAAAGCAGAAAAGAAACCACACAGACATAAATACTCTTCTAATTACCATTTGACTTTATCCGCCCAATATGCTGCTGACATCTTACCTTTAGCTATGTTCTTGCCATGTCTTGCTTTAAAACTCTTACGTTTATTCTTCATACGCTGTGATTCGCCTGCTTTTGGCTTACCTGCTGTACCGCTGACTGACCCAACTTTTTTGCCTTGCTGACCAAACCTGATAGTTTTAACCTTGTCTCCTTCTTTTGCCACTACAATATGTGACTTTTTTGGGTGGCTAGGGGTTCGTTTAGGTTTATTAAAACCACTAACCCCTGCTCTGGCTAATCTTGGGTCTTTAGTCATCTTCTTCTACCATTTCTAATGCTTTTTTGGTTGTCTCACTATTTCTCCTAGTCCAACCTTTGCCAAAGGTATTAAACGTGCTTAGAGACTCGTAAAAGTTTTGACGTATTTTTCCGAACTCTTCTATCATGTACTCCGTGTTCTGACCCTTTACTAACGCCAATGTCTTTGGACCTATAGCACCATCTTGTGATGCCCCACATATTTTTTGGACAGCCTTTGCTGCCCTGCCTGTACCGCTGTTAACAGCCCAGTCGAAAACTGCCCAATCAAGACCGCTATCTAGGTCGCTACATTTGCATTTATCCCAGTAATTTTTTTTGTATATTGGTGCAACATCTTCAACCGTAAGGTCTTTCATGTCTTTTGTGCCGCCCCATTTCTCATATACTCTCTTAGTAACTCCTAAGTTAGTTTCACCTCCAGGGTCTTTAGGATGATTTACATAACCACCTTCGTGGTGTAACAACATTTTTAGACATTCATCAAAGTTTTCCTTCATCTTCTTCCTCCTTCTTTATTTTTGATCTATTGTGAGCAAAATCTATCCACTCCTTATGCATATCATAAAAGTATTGACAGTATTTACAACGTAAACTTCCATCTACGATCTCCATGCCATGCCCACAAATGTCACAACTAGTTGACGGTTTCTTGGTCATTCAGTTCTTTAAAGAACTCTTTATCTTTTGGTAGGTAAACATCAACATGAGAGTTACAGCTTGGGCAAGAAAGGTTTGTAACCATCGCAAACTCCTCGTCATCCTCTTCAGTGTCATGGTCTCCACCCCATATTAACTCTGTTTCGCAGTGCCAACATTTCACTTTGTTAATCCTTTTGTCTTTTCATATGATCTAAGTCCACCAATTCCGAGCATTCCGCCTAGGACTGTGAGCAATGTACTCATGTCAAACTCTGGTAGGTCTGGAACTTCTACTCCTGCAAAGGCACATACAAAAATAATTATGTCTTTTAGGAGAAAATGATATAGGAAGGCAATCGCACAGACCCAACCCACAGCAGGTCGCCAGCCGCCCTTAAACAGTGACCCTGACTGAGCTTCTGCTTTGTTTACTTCTATTTGAGCAAGACTTAATTCTTGAGCATGTTTCTGGCTCATGGTAGCTATCTCGTGAGCCAAAGATGCCTTTTGATCTTTGTCTTCTATAAATTTATCTAACAGACCTGTAACAGGTCCAATTAAACTCTGTAACATTATCTGTATTTCCTTGTTTTCTTAGCTATACTTTTAGGCTGTTTGACAAACTGTTTGCCTTGCTTTTTACCTTTACGTTTAGCTTTAGTTGTTGCTGCATATTCTTGTGGGGATAACGCTTTAATAGCTGCTGTAGGCAAGTATCTCTCTCCTGTTTTAGAGCTAGGCTTACCACTCTTGGTTCTCCACTTCTGCTTAGACCAGTTCTTAAGACTTTTTTGTGATTTTTTAAGAGCCATCTTTTCTAGGTCTTCCTCTTTTTCTTGGTTTTAGCTGTTGCTTGATTTCCTCTATGCTTGGCTCTGATTTCTTCTTTAGCCCTCTTTGCGATTTGGGCTTGGCTCTTTTTGCCTGCAACTTTGGCTCTTTGTTCAAGGACGGTGAGGATTTGTATCTTTCTAGCAAACGGCTTATTAACTCTTTTAACCTTACGAGCAGTTGCTTGGGCATCTGCCACAGTGGCAAATTTAATAGTGACTGTATCTTTGGGGTTTTCATCTGTATATAGCCTCCTTCCAGAACCTTTTGGTTTCTTTCCTGTTCCTAATTTTGGGTCTTTCTTTTTCATTAACTTCTATAACCACCACCTGCTTTTTTGTAACGAGCCGCTAGTAGCTGTGCTTTTCTTGCACTCCATTGACCTGGATTGCCTCCCTTAGAGCCTGCTTTTATTGCTGAAAACATTCTCTTTCTCATTTCTGGTTTGGTGTAGTTACCTGCCTGATTTACTTTTGATTTCGCCTTGCCACCTGTTTTTAGCTTGATTGCAGACAATGCTTTGGCTTGTCCTGCGTGTGTCTTGGACGCTTTCTTCAGTCCTTTTATCACCTTCTTTACCGTCTTTTTTGTTTTAGGTGTTGCGTGTGGCATTATTTTTCTCCTTTGTCTGCTCTTCTAGCAAGCTGATTAAAACCTATGAAACTGCCGATCACTCCCATATTAGATAAGACCCAAATTTCTGCAATTCCTGAAAGGTGTGAAATTCTATCAATAGGCACAAGTGGTGTCATTAATACAACGATAAACACTGTTACAGTTAAAGCAGAGAACCAAACTAGATATCTTTGTTGATCTTCTTTTTTGTCTCTATTTTCTAGCAGAACCATACGTTCTCTTATCATCATCTCTTGATCTGTTACCACGCCATCACCATTTGCGTCTGCTTTTTCCCATATAGAGCCTTTTTCTAGTTTCTTTTGTTT
>Ga0181369_1000525_pt1 | contig 10844 bp, 15 predicted proteins | sample LowvirmetaG_8_FD_130088 | JGI IMG/M metagenome (GOLD analysis project Ga0181369, IMG submission 130088) | Marine viral communities from the Subarctic Pacific Ocean - Lowphox_04 viral metaG | ecosystem: Environmental > Aquatic > Marine > Oceanic | place: Subarctic Pacific Ocean | collected... | reverse complement strand
TTTAGTAGGGGCCATTAGTTCTAAAATCATTTCTACTGTCTCTAGAACCTGTTTCTGGTTTCTAGGAACATATAATACCGGGGGACTATCCCCTTCCATAAGAAGCTTTTTAAACATTTTCCATTTAAGAGGGAATCTATCGTTTGCAAATCCCTTGCATTCAATAACCCATCTCCCATTAGGATCGACAAAGTCAGGTGTATATGTAATGTCTCTTACTTTATGAGACCCTTTATCATTATATCCTGACTTCCCATTATCCTCATAAGAAGAATTTCCGTAATGAAATCCCTCCATCAGTACATACTTGTGCTTTTCGTAATCAGATTTGATTCCAGCTTCTTTAAGTTTCTGATAACAGAATACTTCTAACAAGCTACGGAATTGAATCCCATCTACTTTCTTACGCTTAGCATTTATTAGTCCTCGCTTTGACTTGGGACGAGGAGACTGTACTGTTCTGGACTTAATTCGTTTACTTCTTTTAACCACTGTGCTTCTAATTGTTTTGCTGTTTCTACACTCCCAACATCTAAAGACGTTTTAGTCCCAAGATTTGCTCTCATTATGACACACTTTTTAAGTATTTCATCTATTCGTTGTTGTGTGTCTCTTTGATCCATTGCAAATATTGATTAATAACTTCAAACGCTTCGTGTTTCCCGTGATTTTTTATTAAATCCGATATATCCTTAGATTCATATTCTGTAGGTATACAAATATTTCTAAGACTATACTTAAGACATATGTCTTCTGCCATAGTTTGGCCTGGGTTAGACTCTGAAGTATAATCATTATCATACAAAACTACTATCTGCTTGAATCTTTTGTGTAACGATTGTATCGTCTCTTCTGAGGGCATGTGCATTTCGGACTGTAACGCGATGGATGCGTAACCAAGCACTCCCAAGCACATGACATCCTTGAGCGAACTTGTGAGAAATACAACTTCCCCATCTTCAGGAAGTTGCGAATACCCTTGAATAGTTTCTTTACCCACGTTACTAAACCATTTATACTCAGTATTATAAGGGTTATAAATCTTATAACCATTGTCAAAACAGAAAACATAGCCGAGGTTATTGCACTTAAAACGCGTCTCATTGATCCAATAATATTCAATAGGGTAAACGTCAAATTTAAGCAATAATTTCTGACTTATACAAAACATCTTCCAATAAGAAGCATCTCGTTTATCCCAATTCCTATATTTTACCTTAATTATAGTCTTTAGTTTTTGGGTAAACTTTTTTTTACCATACGTAATAGCTACAGAAGTACTAGTACTCCCTGCTAATCCTAACCCAAAATCATTAGAGATAACTCGCAGAGTTTCTAAGAATGTTAAATTGTATTTATGAGATACATACGCAAAACAATCAAACGAATGCCCAGATCTCCCAAAGTCTTTATACAAAAGCTTATTGTTCCAAGATACAATAGATACTGTGGGAGAATTGTCGTCTCTTAGGTCACTGCAGAATTTCTCCCCAACCTCTTTAAAGTTAGAACAGTAATATCTGAATATATCATACTCTGTAATCTTGCTAAGAATTACAGATGTATGCAAATACTCATTGCTGTCTCTAGATTGAATACTCATAGCAGGAACACAATATAAAAAAGAAGGACCCAGTTAAGGGCCCTTCTCTTTCAACATTTATAATTAGTTATGCTAACCAATCACTGCTTGTTTCTACCTTGATTCCCTCCTCTTTGGGAGCGTCATCTGGAGTTATAAGCTCTGGGTTATACTTCTGCAGTTCTAACTCTGAGTTATACTCAGCTTTGAAAGCACTGAAGCCATCATTAAGCTGCTTAATAAATAGATCTTTACGAAACGGCTTAAGTCTACCAAAGTGCTTAGTATATACTTGTTGGTATTGCCCGTTTTTAACACCTAATAAGACCCGTAATTTATTATCCTTTATACGTTCTGCAAGGGCTTTGATTTCATCAACTTTAGCGTTCATAATATCTTTATATGTATCAAAATAGCATTCTGCGTTATTTGAAACATTAGCCCAAGCGAGTACAAAATTCATCAAAGTATCTTCGCCGTGAAATGCATGCCGCTCACCATCAGGTTTGTACCAATCGTATTTTTCAGAGGCTTTGATTTCAGAATATGTAGTTTTACCATAATTGTTAATCCACATGTTCTTACCTGTAGTAGACAGTTTATCTTCTGGTTTAATTAGGATCTCAAGTTTAGTGGTAAACTTTGGCTCCTCACTTTTAAGCCAGAAAACAATCTTATTGAATGTACTCCCATTAATATCTACCCCAATATACTCAGGCTCGCTCCTAAGAGGGATACCTAACTTTTCGAGTTCAGAAAGTGTTGGGTTTACAGCGATTACACTTACTGCTGCAATCCCAGTATATAAAGGAACTCCTCCCCCAGATACTGATTCTTCTGATGTGTTTGATTGAATAGCCATTAATCTACGATTTCAAAGTTAGTATATTCATTCTCTGCTGTACTGTCATCTACCTTAGAGACAGTATCATCTACAAGTGTAAAGCGAATAGCCTTGTGAGCTCGCTTAGGTCTCTTACCCTTCAAACTTGGGTGCTGAAATAGATGTTTTACTTCGTCAATACTGAGGGAGTATTTCTCTCGAATAGCTTTTCTATCCAAGCCGTTGTCCAAATCAGAAAGGATTTGAGATACTTTAAACACCTGAGGTGTTTCTACTGTTTCAGTCTCTACAACTGAGTCTACTTTTGCATCAATCATGCTTAGTAATTTTAAATATTTAATTAATCAATAAAAATGTTTTCCCACAATAGCTCCATGTCTTGACCTTTTAAGTGGTCACAGCGAGAGCCCGCTGATATATCTCCTTTAGAGTCAAATGATATCATAGTCTTACCATCTTCTCTATAGATATAGCCAATAGCATCTGCATTAGCGCAGGTAATGTTTCTAATCTTACCTGTAAGGTCAAGGTCTTTAACTGCAACCTCCTTACCTTTCTTCTCAATCATTCTGTCCTTGAGATGCCCTACTAAGATTACATGATCAGCTAGCTTGTTAAGTCTATCCAACCATTTCTTGTATGCCATGCGCAAGTACAAATAGCCCCCACCCTGAGGAAGGGATAGTATAGAGATTCCTTTATCACCAGGGTCAAAGTTCTTGCCCATAGGAGTTTGTCTATATATATTTTTAGCCTCCTCTTCACACCACACCTCAAGTTGAGTTACAGTGTCAACGGCTATGTACTTATATGGACGGTTTTTATCAAATATAGCTTTCCCAACTTCTGTTAGGTTTTCTATATTCTTAATCTTAATCTTAAGAGCATCAACCATATCTGTGCCGTCTTCAAGATCGAGTATCAAACAGTCATCAAGTTTTGATAGTGCTGTTGTCTTCCCAATCTTTGGGGGCCCATATATAATCATATTCTTTGGGGACTTTCTTGAAGCTTTAGTCTTCTTATCCGGAAGTGTTACTTTTAGGTCTTTCATTAATTGTAAATGTTGATAAATCTGTTTCAAAAGGGATCATCCCAAGTAAACCATCTCGGTTCTTTTCTACATGACATGCAAGTAGTTTAATTGGGTCTTCTCCGCAATACTTGTCTGTAATCCCATATAAATCATAAGGACGCTGTAGCATCATTACTACATGCGCATCTTGACCAATAGAGTCACCCCCGAAGAGATCAGTAAGCAATGGTTGATATTGTTGCTTAGCTCTGTACTCTTGCTCAATGTTACGATTTAGCTGTGATAACAGAATAGTTATAGTCTGCATTTTAGACTGCACCCACATACACCCTTTAGAGAGAGTATTTAGTTTCTGTAATTCTGTGTCTTCTCTCCCCTTAACTAGCCGTGAGTGGTCAATAAGATTAATTACAGTCTTTGTAGGATTTCTAAGAAATAGCTCTTCATTAATAGCTATTACTTGTTCCATAGTCTGAGGTATACTGCAGAAATAGAGAGGGTAATTTTTATATTTATCTACACTCTGTTCAAATCGTTTTAAGTCTTGTTCAGTCAACACACTGTTAACTGACAATAGCTCAAACGTTTGAAGCTTAGTGTCCTTACTCCCTGCTCTAAGTATCTGTTGTTCCCCAGGCATCTCAAAGCTCCAATAGATGACTAAGAGATTGTCTAGTTTAGACTCTGAGTTAGCATCAAGTACATCAAATATTAATTGATTTGAAAATGCACTCTTCCCAACACCAGGTCTACCTGCAACAACATACATCTTACCAGGCTGCAGTCCCCCCATAAGATTTTTATTGAGTCTCCCCCATTTAGTAGGGTAGACTCGTCTCTTCCCATTCATAGCATCACGTACATCTTGTATAGATTTCTCTACACTTTTAGATATATGTTGAAGCTTGGGCCTAGAGCTGCCTGGTAATCCTTGATTTGGCTTTGGTACTTGGTTCATCTAGCGATTGATATTTTTCCCACGTATGTTGATTAATCCATGTAGATAGCATTTGCATGTATCCCATGTCATCTCCGTCCGCACGAATACTTAACTCTCTTTTAAGGCACTCAATGACTTCTTTATGTTTCCCAACATCTCCATTGAGGTACGTACGATACTTCTTTTTAGCTTGTTTATTAGCTAATGCTTGAGGGTCCTTAGCTCTAAGAACTCTAACACCTCTTCCTTTAGCTACTGACACTTTTAGAGGAAAATAGGAGAGAAGTTCGCTCCACATCTGATCAAAAGGTGTTGAGTTATATAAGAATAACTCCCCTCTAATTACATGGGATTGAACGTCCTCTCCTATTTTGAGCAAGTCTTTGGTTTGCAAGCTCTCTAAATCAACATCAAGGCTTAACTGTGTAAGAATATCATACTCCTTAGTGTTTATCAAGTATAAATATAAGTAATCGTTAGCAGATATCCCAAATTTTTTTAGAACTTCTGTTGATACTTGTATTATCATAATAAATTATGTTATAAATGTATTACATCCATTTAATATTGTTTAATGGTTTAATTGAATTATTTAGCCACTTCTCTTCTTGAGATCCTTTTACATATAGTATGTAAACCTTCCCAACTTTCTCTTTATTAAGACGTAATAGTCTCCCAACTCTCTGCACCATAGGAAGAGCCTTACTGTTTAGCCCAGCTATAATACCTACGCTAGCATCCTCAACGTTAAAGCCTTGATTAAGAGCTTTTGCTGAACAAAGCACCTTGTTCTTATTACTCTTAAAATCCTCTAAGATTTGTTCTCTCTGTTTCTTTGACTTCTTAGAGTGATAACTTAGTCCATTAAGTTGTTCTGCCATAGCATCAGTAAATGCAGTAGTTCCTGAGAATATAAGTACCTTGTCTTTAGTATGCTTTTCCAGCAACTCTTTAGACTTTGATATCTTACTTGTAGCATGGTTAACAACAGTTGCTCTATCCCTTATAGCTTTGTAGAACATCTTTGCAGCACCAGCATCTCCAGCAATCTTCTTATCTAGAATAAGCTTAGCTTGAGTAAAAGCATTAAACTGCCCAAGTTTATACTTACTTTGAACAAATAGGTTATTAGCTCTTTTGTAAGCTTTCTGTTCTTCCTCTGTTAGAGATACAGGGATGCAAATAATTTCATAGTCTGCAACTAATCCTAAACTTACACACTCATCAAGAGTAATCTTGTACCGTGTAGGGGCTAGATTAGTTAGATATGCTCTATACTCATCCTCTTCAGGAGTAGTAGCTGTCATACATAATAACTTGTCATACGTATTATTCTCAAAGAACTTACGATACTTCGGGCTTATGCCTAAGTGTATCTCATCACACACAACAATAGCATAATGCATAGCCTCCAGCTTATAAGCTGATTGATAGCATATAATATCTGTATGTTCTAAAACATCTTCTGCACCCCACTTCTTAAATTCTTCTGCAAATTGATCTTGCAGCTGAGTAGTAGGGACAAGAACTAAAGCTCTCTCTGTGGGTTGCAGTAGTTTTTTAATAGCTAATACACCGCATCTAGATTTACCAAATCCAGTCCCCGCTATAATTGAGCCTATGTATCCACTCTTAGCCCAATTATTTAAAGCTTTCTTCTGCTCATTGTCTTTTACTTTATTATTATGTACGGTCATCTGAGTAGTCTTCGTATATGTCATCATAGGAATGATTTTCTTCATGTTCTAATATGCCCTGCTCTATTCTTTTTTGAACATCTTTCTTGAGTAAGGGAGAGATGTCTACTTTTGAAGAATCAGCATCTACATATACTTTATGCATATAAAGTGAAAATCCTTCCGGGGGATATTCGTACGTAGCTTGTTCCCCAGGATCAAATGTGTACTCTACTACTAAGTCTATTTCTTCTTCAGTGTAATAATAATCTTTCATGTCTTTGATTTTTCTCATTGTAAATCAGTTAATATTATATTTTGATTCCTAATTAAGCTGAGTTTATCAGCTACTTTTTTAATCTTATTTGCTTTCTTAACTATGTCCGCAGTATCTAGAAGCTCTTTACACATCTGATAGCGTTCTTTAAATGCAGGATAAGTCTTAATAAGATTCTCTGCTTGATTGTAAGAGTTAAGAGCAGTAGAGTGATCTCTACCTCCCATATGTTCCCCAATAATTCTAAGGGGTTCTTCTGTCCTGTCTCTACTTAGCTTTGCAAATGCGTGCCTAGCAATAGAGTATTCATGTTTACGAGACCTACTTATAAGATCATCTCTGTCAACATCAAAAACAATACAGCAGCAATCTAGTATCCCAGTAAGGTCTGCTCTACTGCTTGTATGCTTGTTAAGTGCTAAAAGACGATATTTGTAATCTAAGCCTGCATATATTACAGGATTCATTTTTCAGTATGTGATCGTAGCTCCTTAATTCTTTTCTTAATAGCTAGAATTGAATCCCACAGCGACTCTATTAACATAATAATAATTGAAACAGATAAAAGACATATTAGCACTAGTGCTATTTTTTCTAATAAAATCATAATTGATTGTGTTTAGTTGTGAATTGTACCCCCGATAGGAATCGAACCTATGACCTACTGCTTAGAAGGCAGTTGCTCTATCCAACTGAGCTACGGGAGCTTAATATCTCACAGGTGTCGGTGACCTGTTGCCGCTTTGACAGTCATAAATGACGAGATAAGTGCGCCTACTAGGACTTGAACCTAGGACCTGCCGATTATGAGTCGGATGCTCTAACCAACTGAGCTATAAGCGCATACTTGTCCTACAAATTTAGATCCTTTTTAGAACCTGTTCTGTCAGAAATAGGTACTTTTTTATACCTAACTATTTTCATATGATCGCACCACTCTTCATATGACAATTGCTTTTTAGGATATGCAGTTGATTGTACTTTTACTTTACTCATGCCTCTATTTCTTTACTTTTAGACCGAAGTACATACGTATTCTCATTTTTACTAGCACGCACCTCTTCCCAGTTTATGGACTCTGAGCTAGCCTCGTAGAGAATATCTTGAGCTTCTTCTGTGAGATCGTACGCATAATACCCATCCACAATCTTAGATACAAGGGTAAGCATCCGTGGAATGAGTGTTATTTGTTTTGCAAACAAAGAAGTCTGTGCCAGCTTATGTCTTACTGTTCCATACAACCTGCAAACATTATTACCTCCTTGTTTAATTAGGACATTATATGCCGAATAAGAATTTTTGCAAGACCTATATACTGTTAAGTTATTAGACACATTCAGTACTGAATATCTTTTAATCTTTTCATTAAGAGTCTTTATTTCAGTCTGTTTATCTTCAATATCTTTTGTTAAAGTATATACCTTTTGATTTAGCTCACGTAATGTGAAGCTTTTAGATTCTATTTTTCCCATGTTTTTGAAATATTAGTGTCAGCCTTGAGCAGTTTATTGGGGATGATTACGTTAGCAGCCTTCTCCATCAGCTCTGTCATTTTTTCTTTCCATTCATCAGCAATCTCTTGCTTACAAATAGTATCAATCTGATCATGTACAGTCATGACTATCTTAACTGTATCGCTATAGTTTTTTTCTATATCATTATAGATATAGGATAGTGCAAGCTTAGTCATGTCCGCACTTGAACCTTGAATTGGGGTATTCTTTGAAGCTCTTTCAATACTCCCAAGCTCCATGAAGTTATCTCGATTATTATACATCTTAGCAGTCCAGTTTTCAAACCATCTAACTCTATTGAATGGGGGAAAAGTGCGTATACTTCCTGTACGTTTACCTTTCTCCCCAAGACTATTAAGAAAGCTTTCGATTGAAGGGAATGCCATAAAGTATTTCTTTATAAGGTCCTTAGCCTCTTGTAAAGAAATCTGTAACGTATCGCTGAGTTTATTTGGTCCCATCCCATACGCTAATCCAAAATTAATTGTCTTAACTTTAGTCCTAAGCTCCTTATGTTTGGGGCAACCACATTTCTGCTTATGACTGATGTAAACACAACCGCTCTCAGCGTTATCTATCCATTCATTTTGAAATACAAGTTCCGCGCAAACAGAGTGCAGATCTTCGCCGTTTTCAAGTGCTCGTAAGAATACAGGATCGTTTGACCCATAAGCAATAACATTTAACTCTTGACTTGAATAGTCAGAGCTAACAAATACCCAGTCTTCAGGAGCATAGAAACAATTCCTAAATGTATTATTACTCGGGATTTGTTGCATGTTTGGGGACGAAGAACTAACTCTCCCAGTATCTAGAATCTGCTGAAAGTTTGTATGGACTTTGTTATCAGAGTTAACATACTTAAAGAACTTACTCCCATAAGCATTAGAGAGCTTGGTTAGCTCTTTATATCTGATGTATTCCTTTATTATTGAGAACTTATACTTATGCTTATATAAGTTCTTCCCGTTTACATCTTCAAGCTTGGGGATAAGAGTTTGAAATACCTCTAAGACTTGCTTAGGGGAACTCCAATTGATATTAGTCTTCCTAAGTGTTGGGGCAAACAAGTCCTGCTGTACAGGTTGAATGAATTGTTTAAGCTTATTGTTTTCAGCTACACTACTATCCAATGTTATTTGCATGTCTTCAGCTAACTTTTGATTTTTGTTAGCCATCTCCACCCACTTATCCTTATTTATATTTAGTCCTTCGTATTCAATTTCTGAAAAGACTCTAACAACTCTGTTCTCCAATTCGGAGACCTGAACCAATTTGTGTAGATCAAGTAACGGTATTTGTTTCTCTCTAATCTGTATGAGAAATGTAACGTCTTTAGCCCCATAAACAATTTGATTGTGCGTGTAGGGGAGACCTTGCAAGTTGACAAACTTGTTCCTTTCCTCTTTGTCCAAATCGACATTGAGGTAACGTTTACAGACTTTTGCAAGTGAGAAACCGTAATCTTGTTTCCCACAATGTAGAACCTTCTCTGTGAGAAAGGTATCGTAAATGTTTTTGCAACATATATTTCCCCATCGTTTAATAAATTTGTAATCGAACTTTGCATTATGAAAGATTTTAATTATATCCTCTGACTCGAGTATTTCTCGAAGAGGTTCAATTGACACACATCTCGTATCAATTACGAACTGTTGCTCGTTGTCCCCTATCTGAAACATAATCATCTTCTTACAAGTAAAGTCAAAGCCTTCAGTCTCAGTGTCTACCCCAAGTACTGTTTTGCTTTTACAATATTGAACAGCATCGTCTATTGTTGATAGTTCAATCTTGTTCGATTGTATGCTCGTCTGGTTCGAGATGTAATGTATCATTTAAGTTGTATTGTCTTTTTCTCTCTATAGTGATCAGTTTAACTATAGATTTTGCCTGTTCGATTGTGAGAAATTCACCCTCAAAAACACAATATCTAAGTTTTTCTGCTTCAGCTTCAGAGATTAATTTTTTAATTCTTCTTACAGAGTTTGCTTCCTGTGCAAGTAAGAAAACCATTTTCATTTTACCCATATTGTTGTGAATCTATAGGATTAAAGAATGAGAGGCGTCCCCCTCATTCATGTCCAAATCAATCATAAGTATAATACGTCTATTATACTTTTTTCGCTAATGCTTAAGAAGCAATCTCTCCTGTTTCGATGTCTACGTTGGCATAAATACCAGACAAAGATTCGGAGGCTACTTCGTCAGCCTTCAAGAACGTATGCTTTGGTTCCCCCAAAACTACATCTGTGTTAGAGAAGATGTATTGTCCTTTGTGAGTAATAAACTCGCCTTCAGCTCCCTTGCGCTTAGCAGTAGTCTCAAGGTTATCTTCCTGCCATGCAGTTGAAAGAGTAGTCTCAGAAACCTGAATGCGCATTCGCTTCCCATCAAGTGTTGGGTTGAGAATGTTCAAGGGGAAGATCTCCTGAACTTTACCTTTGATTGTTACAGGCTTGTACTCAGCATTAACCAAGTCTACATTCAAGAGCTCCGATGCATCAGAAGGTTCTGAAGTCATCCAAGTGCGTCTTGCTCCACCTGTTTGTGAGAATCGGTCGTCTGATTTATTGAATACGCTCAATAAACTTTGAGGACGGTCCTCTGTTACAAGTTTTTCTGCAAACTCGATTTGAACTTTGCCGCCCTTAACCTTACGCGCGTGGACGATTAGCGTTTCTCCTGGAATTAAGGCTTCCAAGGTGCCTGTGTTTAATGTATTTTCCATGATATTATATGTTGGAAAAATGTAGATAAATGTTGAGAACACTTTAAAATAGGAGGTTCTCTTAGCCCTATGCTTTAGTCTACTACTGATACTTCGTATTGCTCAAGTACAAATTGCTTGATACTTAATACAGTAGTAGGAATTTCTGTACTGATTGAAGGGTATTCCGCTACAATCAATGTCTTGTAGTTATTCTCAAGTAAGATATTGCTATCTACTATGTACTTGAGAATGCAGTAAGGAGTCC
>Ga0181369_1000524_pt1 | contig 10847 bp, 5 predicted proteins | sample LowvirmetaG_8_FD_130088 | JGI IMG/M metagenome (GOLD analysis project Ga0181369, IMG submission 130088) | Marine viral communities from the Subarctic Pacific Ocean - Lowphox_04 viral metaG | ecosystem: Environmental > Aquatic > Marine > Oceanic | place: Subarctic Pacific Ocean | collected 2015-11-29 | reverse complement strand
AGCCAGAGGCCCCAAGGGACGCAAAGAATCCTTCTGATATATAAATAGCCATTAGAGAAGTAAATCTCCTTAATGGAAACATGTATCTGAACCATGCTCGGTATTCAACAGTTTTGATTACTTCTCTAATAAGGCAGTACACGTCATATGACTCTGGGTCAAAAAGAGTAAACTCTTGGTCGGGGATCGGTAGTTCCCCTTCCGCAATCGGTATAATGAACTTCTTGCCATCTTGGCTATCTAGGATATAGGATTTGTCAGACAAGATCTTGTCATCCGAAATAGTATTCATCAAGTCTTCAAAAATATCTTGTTTATCGTCCTCTATCTTGTAGCTAAGTCTAAGACCGAAGCGCCACTCATCCCAATACTCTGAAATATCACCCTCAAGACCTTCAACCTTTTTCTGTTTTACAAATTCGTCCCAATCCTGAATGTTGACAACATTATAGAGATTTGCCGGTCTATCTGAAATTGAAGTTGGAGGTTCGACCTTCTCTACGATTCGGATATACTTTTCAAGCACAAACGGCCAATCTGCGTTGATGCTTTCGAAAGAAGCCCTTAACCCCTGCGCTATTGCGTCAGAGAAAGGCGAAGATGGTATACTTTCAAGTTCTGATATTCTTTGTTGAATACTGGTTGGTATTCCAGTCTGTATATTGTGAGTGGTCCCATCTGATGGTTGGGATTGTACCTCGAAAGGTCCGCTTCCCAAAACGCCACCATTTACCCAAGAATCGCTTAGCAAGAAAAGGTGATCAACATTGTCGACAAAAGATGGTATGTTTTTGGCATAGACATCTCTAAGAGATTCAAACTCCTCTTTAATATACCTTTCTAAGAAGATGAGAGCTTCTTCCTCGGTCTCGTCCATCATAGTGTCAAATGCTAGTTTCTTTGCTGCAAGTGCTTGCTTCTTGCTGAACTTTGCGGAACCGTAGCCAAAACTGGGGCCACCATAGTGCTCTTCGGCTTTCGGCGTCAAAGCACGCTTCATAAAGTTCTGCGCACTGATTGCCGCACTAGAAAGCATTTCTAGTTCACCAGTATAGTTTATTTCAAATTCTGCTATCTTTCCGTCGATGATTGACTTTGCCTGCTTTTCACGTCCTGTCAGGTCTGTCTCGGGATCTAGTAAGTTAGAATCGATCTTGCGTCTGATCGTATTGTAACATTGTTCTAAGACTCTGTAATAGTAAGTATTGCTGTTCCTACCATTAAACAGCCTCCCGTCTTCCTGTAGTCCTTGTCTCATTTTTCGCGCGATATAGGAAGGCAGTAAATCATCATAGTTTTCGTTTGTTATGGCAAACATCACAAACGAAGGCGTTGCTCGGATAAATGTGTCTACAATGTAAATCCTTGCAACAGCCCTGATGGCCCCGTCAATGTTGGAAGCCGGTCCATTTTCCAAGATTTTTGAGTAGGGCGTCTCTTGAGCACATAGAGGATCTGACTTTAACCTTTCGTCTGGTATAAGATTAGTGCAAAGCCGAGAAGAGCTTTGCGCTACGTCATCTAGCTTAAACATAGGAGTTCTGGCCGGATCACATCCGTCGACTTCCGGCACCATTCTTCTGACAAGATCCATCCAACCACCAAACTTTTGTTCTTGAACGTAGAACGGCTTTGGAATATTCTCAGGATTAACGCCAATTTTAACAAGAGTTCTGGCGTAAAACCCACCGTAAGTCTCTGGATCTAGGAAATCAATCGTAGGCTCTAGCTCTGGGTCATAGCCGTACCTGAAGGCTGGTGAGATGGCATTTAGTGCTATCTTCCCTGCTCTTTGACTTTCTTTTCTTGCTTGCTCTTCCTCACTTAGTTCAATCTCGGGAGGCTCTAAGAAGCCGGGTTCGGAGTCTACGCCATCTGCCAAAGGTAAATCGGATCGTCCAGTGGTTATACTCTTGGCGATTCTCTCAAAAAAGCCAGAAGATATCTTATCAAACGCTCCAGTGTTAGCAAAATAGTTTCTAATCTCTTGCTGATTAGCAGCTATGGTTCTTTTGACTTGCCCCACATCGCTCGTAACCTCTAAAAATCTTTTATTAAAGAAAGAGTACATTGCTTGTATCTGGTAGCTATCGGATACGTTACTATCATAGATAGCAAACTCTTCGTCAAGATAATCAGAGACGTCTTGCTCCACAGACCCTCTAGAGGCAATCTCGAATTTTGTATAAGTGTATTTGCCTTCTTTTAAGATTGAAGGGGGAATCTCTACATCGCCGCGCTTTCTTAGCTGTTTTGACGTTAGTTTCTTACCGCCGCTTGGACTGTCATATGTTACATCCATCCTGACAGAATAATTATTATCTTTCTTTAGAACACCTTCATCATCATAAAGATTATAGTCGTAATTTAGAGAAAAGGAGAACAGGCTTTTACTACTATCTTCGGGGTCATCTCCGCTGTAATCATTGAATTTAAGTTCTATATCTGCTGAAGTCGTGTCTGGGTATGCGAGCAAGAAAGGAGGGTCTAAGTCCACGAATTGCTTAATGCCTGTGTCAATACCAGCATCAGCTAGTATTTGCTTTGCATCATCTCTCCAGTTTTTTACTGGCTTATCTCCAATAAGTTGTCCACCAATACTAATATTTTTCCCATTGAAAACATTCCAAACTCTTTCTTGTGCCGAGAAGTCTGAGTATCCAGGGAATCTAGTAAGGCTCGGCTCCCTGGGGTCTTCGGGCGAGTCACCAATAAATATTCCGGCTTTGTCTTTCACTGCTCGGAGCATTTCTGACCTTGCAGTAGCATACTTGACAGGCCATTTTACGGATTGTGGACCTCCCTCGTCAAACTTAAATTGAATAAAGAACGCTTCTAAATAAGCTTCTCTTTTCGTTATCCTTTGCTGATTAATTCCATCCACCCTATACCATTCGTTCATAGCATCAACAGGGGATGTAAATCCTCCCTCTGGGATCAACTCGGTTTTGAATGTTGGCTTGAACTCCCTTAATTGTTTCGCCATCCAAGAACCAACGGTAGGAGGATAACCTCCATACGAAACGCCGCCAACTGACAAGCCAAAATCGCCTGGCTTAAGCTGGTTACCATAAATATCCACAGCGTTTGTCGGTGCTAGAGCTAGAACACGGCCACCCTCTGGGTCACGGATAGAATTGTCAGAATAAAACTCAAACACTCCTAAATCAGTTGAAAGTGGAGAACCAAGGGCACCAACTAACCAGTTATGATACCTAAGCGGTCTTCCTCTAGTATCGGACATAATTGTGTTTAAAACTCCGCCTCGGCCACGGATGTTCAGCGGGCTCATAAGATCACGAAGGTGCGACTCTTCTATTCTTTGAAAAATAGTTTCGGCAATAGCAGCATTCAGGTCTTGGTTTGCAGGGTCTACGGCTGGGTAGAACCCCTCTGGTGGGCAACCAGGAGTGCTATCCAAAGGTGGAAAGTTGGCAAATGGGCCATCTTGTAAAATGTCTGCCAGGTCTGCCAGGTCTTTCAAAGCCTGGTCTTTAAGATCGTCTATTTGCTCTCTACATTCTTGTGGGCTAAGACCTTTTTCCGAGAGCAACTGACATCTTAGATCGTTAAGGATATCCGCAATATCGTCTGGGCAAGGGTGAACTGTCCTATCCATCGCGCCGGGGGCTAGAGAATCAGCAAGGTCGTCTAAATCAGGGATAAAGACACCTAAACCCCTGAAAAAGTTAGCCAGATCATCTGGGTTGGAAAAACACTCACGTATCGTTTCTGACCTTGAAGTAGCAACTACTTCGAGTGCCAAACGAATAGTTTCTTCGTTTGCCGTACCGGTTAAAAGCTGGATGACCTGCCCTTGCGTAAGCATTAAAGAGATATCATCAATGAACTCTCCCATCTCTGCATTTGTAAGTCTTTCCAAGCATGTGCTATCTGGACCGGATGCTGTGTCTAATATCAGCTTAAGAGCATCGTAGAGTTGGTCATCTGTTGCATTCGGACACATATTGTCTTTTAGAAGATTCCTAAAGTGATCACTATCCGCGAACAGATCAAGCATGTTTGAGCCGAGTGTCGCAATCGAATCACAAGCAATGCTTAGCAGTTTCTCCATCACAAGTTTTAAGATTTCCATAGCGATAGCGAGTGCAGCTTGTTTTAGTGCTTCATAAATTGCAAGACCAAGAATCCTAAAAAGGTTTAAAATATTTTCTTTGAATTTGCCATCAGGATTTAACTTAGGAAGCGTAATCGTTCCGTCCCATTGGCAGATATCAGCTTCAAGAGTGTTTAAGAACGAGTCCAATCTTGGCTCGAAAGACAAGCTAGGGACTTGTACGACGCAAGGATTATATTTAACTTGCCTGATTAAGCCTGCAACTACCGGGGCACCTGGTAAATTGTTTAGCCCGTCTAAGAGTTCGTCGTAGCCGACAGTATCCAGTATTGCGGCTCTATAAGCATCGAATATCTCTTTCTGAACATTTCCAAGGGCCTTGCCAAGCGTTCCTCCAGAACCGGGTGATTGATTTCCAAATTGAGATAAGTCTGATCCGGGTGGCAGTTCAATGCCTGCAAGGTTTAGAACTGCTTGATTTTCTCTTCTAGTTTGCTCTGGCTGTCTACTTAATATACTATCTCGCACGGCGGCTTGATATTCTGCCCCTGTCATGGTTTCTGTTTCGTCAATGAAACCTGCTGCTCTCGCAGCGTTAGAATAATCTGCTTCTAGTTTACTACCTTTTATATTATTTACTGCTCTTAGTAGTTGTCTGTCATCACTTCTTTGGTTTCTTTCTTCCAAGGTTATCTGTGGTTCACCAATTTCACCTGGCGTTAAACCGGGACCGTTATAATCTCCAGAAATATACCCAATGTCCCAGGGTGCTGGCATATTTTCAAAGCTTCCTCTGACAACATTAAAGATTTCTTCTTGTTTTTCCGGTGACAGGCCAACAAACACCCTCTCTAGGTGTGTATCATCCATCGCGTTGAAGGCTGCTTCTGTCAAGGCGCTTAAAGCGTCATCTTCACCGAGACCTTTAGCAACACAATCAGCAGCAGAGATTGCTAAATCAATAAAGCCGCATACGCCGATTCGGTCAAATATATTCTTGAATACCGAGTCAATAGTTATAATCCCAGCGGCTTTTTTCGATTGCTGTTTTACTTTGACTTTTTTATCGGGGTTTGCTTGATTTATCGCTTCGAATGATGAGCGATATGATTTTGCCCTTTTTGTCTTGTCTTTCGTCTTGGACTGGATTCCTTTTTGCACTTCTTCAATTATGATCTCAAGAACAGGGTCTTCTATTTCGATACATCCTTGTTGAATCTGCTTGATTCTTTCTAATTGCGTCTTGTATTGATCTGCGTAACTTCTGCCTTCCTCCGGGGTTGAAATCTTGCGGTACTCTTCCGTCAATTCCTCTCTGGTTTTGCAAGTCTTGTTAGCAAAGTTTTGTATGATTTGGTCGGGGACAGAGATGCCAAGATCTAAGATAGAAGCCAAGATATCTGTTGGAAAATCTCTGCCGCCCTGATCGCTTCCCATGGCGGAAGCCCCAAGGCATTCTAGAGCACTTGGGTTGTTAAGGTCAGTATTTGGGTTTGAGCCGTAGAACACTTGAATTTGTGGATAAAGGTACTTGGTTAAGAACTCAATCCAAGGCATTTGCTGTCTTGCTTGTAGATCAGTATCAATATCTGGAAGGGCTCCTGCAAAGAAAAGTGTAGTAGAGCTAAACCTTTGTGCTTGGTCATTTAGCATAAAATCTGCGAACGCCTTGCCAGTTCCAAATTCTTCTTGGCTATCTTCTGCAAACACAACATTGGGGCAGCCTGGCTTATTTGTAATAATCTGCTTTAGTAGAAGTCTTTCACCATCTTCCCCAAGATCAAACTTAAATGTAATCTTTTCTATATTCTGTCCGCTAAACTGACCCCCCTTGAAAGAAGCAGAGTCAGGAATTGTAAATCCTGCGCCTTGACGGAGCATATCTGTGACTGCCGCTGTGAAGTCACCCAGCTTCCTGTTCTCGTCATCAAGATTAACAAGATACTCCTCTTCTGGGGGCAGACCCATATTACTATCTACTGTTTGGCCTGTGCGTATAAATCTACCGCCATCCACCCCACGCCATCTTTTGTATTTGTTGTTATAGACTCGCAAGGTTCTTTGCAATCTTCTGGACATCCCCGCAAATTCGGAGCCGTCGATCGTAACTTCTAGATTTGTCTGAAATTCTGCTGTTGGCTGTGTAAGAAGTTTTGTGGGAACTCTGTCTAAATATTCAACTGGTATCGATACAACAATTCTAGTTCGGGCTCTGGCTTGTATAGGAACGTGAAACTTGTAATCGGTGTAAGGAAGTATCTCGTCAGCAACAATCTTTTCTTCAGATCTTAGTGTGTAACCTTTCTTTTCAACCGGCAATTCTGCAATATTGGAAGTTATAGCGGACTTTATCACGCCGAGTGGTGCGCCAAGAACAGCGCCAACGACTGACAAAGCTTGCTTAGTCTTGCTGTCGTTTCTCTCATAATAGTAAACAGTTGCCACGTCAGACTTATTAAAATACTCTAGTAGTCTTCTTACTCCTTCTCTTTTATATTGCTCGATGGTATCTGGGCTGTTCAACGCAGCGGCTGTTGGTCCTTCATCAACTGGTGATTTACCCAAAATTATAATATTTTGAGTGCAGTTTTTCCCATCAAAGAAAACGTCACCGTCATCTAAGAGTCTAAAGTCTGGAACATATGCATATTGATTTTCACGGCAAACAGGACAAGGATCCGGCTGATCGCCGGGCAAGAGCGGATCACACTTTAAAAAGTTAAATTGGTCTACACCCTGGAGCGGGCCGCCGTAGCTCTCGCCCGTTAACGGGTTACCTTGTGGATCGACGTCGATTCTTTCATCTTCGTTGGGAAAGGTTGCTGTGGCGGTGGACTGCATATTTGCCGGGTCCAAAAGAGCCCCGGCTTGTCCTGTTGGGAGCCCATCTGGCCCAACGCCTTCATCTTCGAGGCCAAACTCTTCTAGTGATTCGCGGCCTGTGGACTTAACAATTTTTGTTGTCATTAGTTTGTCCTGTTATATTTGCTGTTGATGTAGTTCGCCCCACCATTGCTTAAATAGTCAGTCTTGAAAGATAGTAAGCCCTGCCTTTGCAGGCTTAGGTCTGCTGAATACCTCTGAATGTTAGAAAGAACATTCGTGATACCAAAACTGGTTAAGAGTGTGACCGAGATGGGGCCACCGGAGTTGGCGCCGACTCTTGGTGTCAGAGCCGCATTCGCCAGGTTCCTCATATCCCACATCATCGAAGACATCATATTATTTAAACCCTCTATTCGGTCGGTGAGATATTCTAATGCATCGGCTAAATCATCGCCTTTTGGAATTGGCTGCAAGAGAGGCTTTCTTGGTCCCTCTGTTGGTAGTTTTTTTCCTGTATCCTCATCTCTGTTACCTGCGATAAGATCAATCCCGTAAATAACTTTAATCTTCCCGCCCATAGAATTGCGACCAGGAGGGTTTTTTCCGGTCACTAGCTTGATACCTTTTCTCGCCATGATACGAACTGAATCGGCTTTCATGCCAATTGCAGAATCTGCAACAGACATACCAACATCTCCTTCACAGATGTCAAAATATTCATCGATATTAGCTCTTTGGGAAACATAGATCCTAGCTGCGTCGCCTGGCTTGTCATTGTTCATGGAGCCAAAGTTCTTATCTGCTCTTGAGGCAATCCAAGTTTTTGTTTTGGGATCAACTCTTCCGCCATCGTCTGGTGCCCACCCTTGAAGACCAACAACTAAGTCTATAGCACCGCAACGGGTATGCCCTAAGCCTCCATAACCAGACGTAATATTGTGGTTTCTATCCCGGCCAAGAATAATTCTGGCATTGTTAAGACCAGAAATTTCCTTTTCACCTTCGGCCGATGCGTATATAGGCTGTTTTTCTTCTATTTTTGTGTTATCTAGCCCTGCTAACGGGTTAGAACCAAGTTTACCTTCTTGCGGGCAGATCTTCTTTACCATTCTTTACTCCGGTTGGGGGGACGTTCTAGCTGAAACCATCACGTCGGTGTCACGGCTTGCTCTAGTGTTTGCGGCGCTTGCAGATGATGCAACGGATGATGGGGGCCTTGTGGGGTCGGTTATATACTCGTAGACCGGCCAAGAAGTGACAGGTGTCCCAAAAGTTTCGGATGCGTCGATAAACTTTCCAACATCCTTACCGACCCATCCAAGGGCCGGAGACATATCCACATGAATTGGGTCGTAATTATTTCTAAATAATATTCCCCATTTAAGACCAAGTTGTGAAATAATATCACCGATGCCAGAATCGACCCATTCTTGTTTTGTGCTACCCGTGGATGTCAGAGTTTTCCCACTAGGGAGTCTTGGGTTAAAATCAAAAGCTAAGCCTGCGTTATGAAAGCTTATTCCTTTTGCGGGGGCTGGGGCTGTTTGGTCACTGGCTTCCCATGTTTTCCTCATCTCTCTTTGTGTCTTAGCAGAGCGAAACCCAGAAGACGGTATAATTTCTATCGCAAGTTGCTCCCAGCATCTTAGGATAAACGACTTGATTATTTTTTGAAAGTCGGGGTTTAGTCCATCAATAAAAGCTTGGCCCCTCTCCGAGATAACTGGTAGTGGCTGTTCCTGTAGGCTTGGATTGTCAAAAACCTCTGCGTCTGCATCAATCTGTGTCTGTTCCACTCTAGTTACCCGGTTTATCGCTGGATTACTCTCTACCGTGGATCTGGCGGTGCTGTTCGAGGTAATGGTGTTTGGTTCACCAGAATCGAAAACGATACCAGTCACCTCGCCAGTCCTTAAGAGAGGATCAAAGAAAGAAACATTTACGATTGAGCCGGGTCCGATTTGGCCTTTCACTCCAAGATTTATCAGGTTTGCTTCGAAAACTGGGTGTCTCAAAATTGCCTTGATCTTTTTAGGATCTCCGTCTTGGTAAAGATTGGGATCTACAAATGCTTGATGAATCTCTGGGATCCTACAGACGCAAAACTTACTTTGGGGTGGGATATGTTCTGCCAAGCTGTCGGGCAACGATGAACGTATAAGTTGCCAGAAACTGTTGTCTTCTTCTTCGTTGTCGAAGGATAGAAGAACTTGGGCTTTGTATTGAGTAACCCCATCGAATAGGTTTGCATTCATCAAATTTGCAATCGATTGGTTATAGACAGCCATCGGGTTATCTATAATTTTATCGGGGGTTGCTATGGGAGTTTTTAGAGAAAAGTTAAGAGGGTTAAGTTGCCCCGGCTTAAGTGGTTTCGCCATTCTCTGTTCCCCCTTGTAGCATATCAAATATGTCTGCTCTGTCGGAATCTGACAGTCCAGTGTCGCCAGATTGCTGCTTATGAATAAGAGCAGATATCTTAACCAATTGTTCATTGGATCTCTGCAAGGTTTCAACATATTTTGCCGCTGTCTGGCCCACAAACTTGTGATGCTCTTCGTCCTTGCTTATATAGCGTAATACATCATCAAGAAGCTCTTTGGTCACTTCCCTATCATCTTGAATATTTTTGACAGCTTCTTCTAGGTAGTGATCCAGTTTTTTCATATGTCGCCCTTGTCCCAACGCTCTCGAAAAATACGATACTTGACTCTTAACTTGTTCAAATTATTAACAACTTGTTTTGTGTTGAGTCCGGTAATCTCTCGCATATACAAGTAAATAGCTTTCTTATTAAAAATTTCTATATCTTCTGCACTTTCAAACAACATACGAATAGCATTTAATACCTTTTCTTCGTTCTCTTTCATTTTTTCATGTTCCCAAGAGTCAATTTCATCTCTTAGGAATTCGAAGAACTCTACGTGTTCCCGCTTCTTGTGATAAGGGTTTGTTGTTGAGACATACTTCATCTCAAGATCTCTTGGCATATCCGTAAGATCGACTTCTGTCCTGGTCTTCTTATTTTGCTTCTTAACCTTTTGAATAAACCAGTTCTTTGTAATCACTGAAAAATAAGAAAAGGCTTTCGATCCCCGGTTTACATCATATTTGTCTAAGATTGTAATAAGCCAGATCTTACACTCTTCTCTCAAGGAATCGATATTTGGGAGGGTTGTGAACCGATAAGTAAATACGATCTTATCCACCATTTCGTCGAAGGCAGGGCCAAGAAAGCGAGTATAGAGGTAGGTGCGCTCTTTGACGTCTCTCGTCGCGACGTAATCCAAGATGGCCTTCTCATGCACCTCCGTGAAATACTTCTTTCCAGTGCCCTTTCTGCGTCTTCTACGCCTGCGTATGGGCTTCTTTTCTTCACTCATTAGCATTGGTCTCCTCGAATGGTGATAAATCTTCTAGTTCGAACATCTCGACGATCTCAACAAAGTCTTGAAATGTCTCCATTAAATCTTTTGAGTGTCGTATAAGCCCTCCAAGAACCTCCTCACCATAAAACATCTCTAGTTCGTGAACAGACTTTAAGTGTTCCGAGAACATTATGACCTGCTCCATTAGGGAACCAAGATTGTCAGACATATAGTAAAAGTCTTCCATCATGGCTTTCCCATACCAAAACATAAATATGTTCAGCGTTGCAGATAGAAAAAGCAAAACTGCTAAAATAATAACACTAGTCATCTTTCATGCCCTCCATCCTTTCTCGTTTCTGGGACTCGATCTCAAGCCGAGTGTCTTCGATAAAATCTTTCACTATCTGCCCTGCTTTTTGCTTTTTCTGCCTAACACAGAAAGGCAAAGAAGGTACTCTTACTAAAGAGTCTTCTTTACCACACTCACAATCGGTCAGTTTTTCCGACATAGAATGAATCTTTTCAAAGTGCTCGCCACAGGCTTCGCACCTATAAATATACTTAGGCACCTT
>Ga0181369_1000523_pt1 | contig 10877 bp, 5 predicted proteins | sample LowvirmetaG_8_FD_130088 | JGI IMG/M metagenome (GOLD analysis project Ga0181369, IMG submission 130088) | Marine viral communities from the Subarctic Pacific Ocean - Lowphox_04 viral metaG | ecosystem: Environmental > Aquatic > Marine > Oceanic | place: Subarctic Pacific Ocean | collected 2015-11-29 | reverse complement strand
AATTATTTAATTGATGAACAAGGTAATGCTTTACCACCTTCATTAGAAGATCAATTAAGTATAGATACTTTTGAACAAGTATTTCCAAATACAACACAAGGTAAATTAGCGATTAAACTTGGTAATTCCCAATTTACACCTTTATCAACACCTTCTCCTATAAATCGTATTATGGAATATGTAACTCCAATATGTTACTCACAAAATTCGGGTAATAATTATAGTACTTCAATCCCCCTATCTGGGTCAGGTTATATATCAAGGTATGACAATAATGATGAAAATGATATAGATTTTGGTACTTTTCAAGCAGTAGGTACTTCATCAATTGTAGGTCAAGACCTACAAGCTGTATCATATTATATTAACCCTTCTGAAGCTGTTACAAATAAAACAGGTGTTGCAGCCAACCCTTACACAGTAACAAATGGAACAGGATCAGCTTTATATTCTACTGGCACATGGGGACCTGCTGGAAATGATCTAAATAATACACAAATAGTATCTATACAACATTCAGTTGTAACTTCATATGTAAGTGAAACACGAAGAACAAGAGATGAATTAGATTTAACATTTAAAATGTTTACTGGGTCTAATGAAACTACTCAATCTCCCTTTAACCTTGAAGGTATTGATTGTAAAGTCTATACAGATACAGGAAAAGTATATTTACTAAAAGATGTAGATAATTATGGGTGGTTTACTTACTCAAATTTACCAACATCAGTAAAAGTAAAGAAAAGAAAAAGAGGATTAAGCTTTAAAAGATATTATTATACTAGAGTCCCAATCCCTGGGGGTGGAATTAAATGTAAAGTTGATTGGGAAATGTATGATACTTTATTTGATTTAGGTTTAATGAGGCAAAGAGGACCTAGAAATGGCGCAGGAGTTATAGCTTTAGAATGGATATTTAAAGCAAATTCTGGAAATTATACTATTAAATCCGGAGATAAAATAACTTGGAAATTTGAAGGTTCCTTTAAAAACGCAAGAGGTGGATATAGACAAGGTGTTTTCTTCCCTAACGAATATGGGGGAGCATACACCCCAGCATTGATAAGTGGTGATGGTGCTTTAGATTATAAATTAGATGAAGCAAACAAAGCAGCGGCCCCTTATTGGGTATTTTCGGGATCAACTGGAATAGATTATTCATTTATAGAAATGTCATCTTCAAACTTTAATGAAGCATATGGTACAGGATTCTATCAAGGTGATTTACCTTATGAGCCTGGTTTCTCAGAATATTTCCCTGGGAATGTTGAACCTAAAACGACTGCTTTTGACCCAATCCAAAATACATTAAATTTTGAAGAGGGTGATGAAATAAGATTTGGCAATAATGAATCATTTACATATACAGTTGAGGAAGTATTTGCCCCATCTGAAAATGCTGGAAGTGGTACTGGAAAAGTCAAACTTAGATTAGATAGACCAGTAGATACATCAATAAATAAGGATTTCTTTCTAGTAAGAAGAAAAACTGCTGATCCCCAATCTCTATATTTGGATTTAAACTTTCCTTATAATATATTATCAAGTGGAAGTATTTTTAAGAAAATTAAAACAACGGGTTCAAACATTGCATTAACATCATCAACGGCAGCCGGAAGTTTTCCATTTGCAGATGGAAATGGATTATATACAGCTTCAATAAGCAATATTGAAGCATTATCAACACCTGGCATAATATACCCAGATTTTCCAACGGAATATCTACTACAAAGTGCCTCTATAATAGTAAATGATTTAATTTCTAAAGGAATAATAGAATCCTAATAGAATACATATTTATAACATATAACAATATTTATATAAAAATAACAAAATGGGATATTTAAATAACGCAGTAATAACAGTTGATGCTATTTTAACTACTAAAGGAAGAGAGTTGTTAGCAAGAAACGATGGTTCTTTTCAAATTACACAATTTGCTTTAGGGGATGATGAAATTGATTATACACTTTACAATCCAAACCACCCATCTGGTTCTGCATATTATGGTGAAGCAATTGATAATATGCCTCTTTTAGAAGCATTTCCAAGCGAACTCCAAATAATGAAATATAAATTAACTACATTACCCAGAGGTACAGCTAAATTACCTGTATTAGATTTGGGTTATGCAGCTATTACATTAAAACAAGGAGCACAATTATCTATTACACCTCAAACATTAAATTATTTAGGAAATAATCAAACATTCGAAACATCAGGATATAGCGCAACTGTTGGAGATGTAAGATTATTAAGTACATTTACAGGACAAGGCATACAATCTGATGCTTCTATTGAAGCTAATCAAAATGCAACCCAAACTATTGGTACTAGTGTTTCAAAAACAATAATTGGAACTCAACTAAATTTAACAGCAACAACAGTTAATACTTTATTTGGTGCTAATTCAATATTAAGAACTACTTTAACTGTAACGGGATTAGATAGTGGAGCTAGATTAACAGTACCAATTACAGTAACTAAACAATCATTAACATCATAAAAATATGGCTTTTAAACAATTAGATCCAGAAGATTTTGTAGTAAGTTCGGATTCAGTAACTTCAACTGTTTGGAGTAATAACTCCCCGGCATTAAATACTTATTTTACATCCTCAACTCAAACCGAAGGATCTTCAGGTCCTTATTACCTAAATATTTACCAAACATCTTCGGATGATGATACGGCAGCTGTTCAATTTCAAATTACTTATGCTAATAAAAATGGTGGTGGGGGAGTTAATTTTGACTCATCTGTACCTTTTATATCACCAACAACAACTATTTATGGGCAATATAGAACCTTAATACTAGAAGACGAAAATGCTAATTTTGTATGGGGTGATACTTTTACAGGTAGTGCTGATAATGATTTTTACGTAATTAGTATAGAAAGAGCAAGATATAAACAATCACTCCTACCAGGTACTTTAAATTTAGTTTTATCAAGCAGTAATGATGTTGCTGTAAACAACCCAGCTCTTCATTTAACAGACAATTCTGGTATGGTACCTTTACCAACTTATTATGGTACCCAAAGAGTTTATCAATTAATAAGTGGTTCTGATGGTATTGCATGGAATGCATCAACTGGGGAATCAGGATATACTGAAACTAATGGTTCTTATGGTTGGTTTTGCCCAGATATATCTACAATATTACTAAATGCTGCTGCATTAAATGATAATACAGCAACTGGGGGTGGAATTGATCTTCAAACCAATTCTGGTTCTGATGACTTTGGTAATAATCCTCAAAAATTATATAACCATATATCTGGATCAGTAGGTTTGTCTGGGGTTGATAATATTTTTGAATTAAATTCCCAAGAAACAATATCATCAGATTATGTATTTATTAGAGCTAGAAATAATGAATTTAATTATACAGAAAATCCATCATTTATATCGGGTTCAACTGGTGAAGTAATTTATCCTTATTTTATTAATAACCCACAAACATTCCCAACAACAGTAGGAATGTATAATAATTCAAATGATTTACTAGCAGTAGCTAAACTATCTAGACCAATACAAAAAGATTTTACAAAAGAAGCTCTAATACGAGTGAAACTAGATTTCTAAAATGAATGAGCGCTTACAAACAATTCAATGCACAGGATTTAATAGTATCACCACTTGAGGTAAATAAGGGATTTTATTTTAAAGGTGGAGATATCCTAACTGGATCTGATGTTGGTATTAATAGATTTACAGGAAGTAAAGGAGATTATATAATATCTGGCAGCCAACTCACAGGAACAATCCCAGACCAACAATTGCCAACAGTATTAGTATATGATTCTATAAAACAATTATATTATACAAATTATCTTTCGGGTAGTGCAGGATTTACAAGTGACGCTATAACATCTAGTGTTCTCTTAGGTGCAAATGAAGCAGGAAACACTTTAATAGGTGGAGTTCATCAAACAAATTTTTATAACTACGAACAAACCACTCTTTGGCCAAATAAATCATTCCCAACATCTTCAATTGGTGTAATATCAATTCCATCTAAATTATTTGGGGATTATATTCAACCAAATTCTTTTTACTTAGAAGGACCAAGTGGTTCTATTAAAGATGATGGTGAAGGTAGATTATTATGGTTACACCCTAATGCCCCATCTTCTCCATATGAATATATGAATGGTAATATTATATACCAACATGGCATAATAACTTTATTTAACTCGGGAACAGAAGGAAATGCAAGTGAAGCTTTATATGGCACCGCAGTTTATGGAACAGAGGAATATGGAATAACAAGAATATCTAGAGTTGATTTTATTGAATCCTTTATTTCTGGATCTAATGTTACAATGTCTTTTTCAAGTTCATATAAATTATTTGAAACACAATACCAATGTACTATAGATGAAAATGAATTTAATTATACATTAAACCCAAGTGCAATAACAGGAAGCACAATACCAACAGTATTCTCAGGAAGTAATCTTAATTTTAAAAATACAGCTTCTATTGGTGTTCCATTAGGGTTTATAACAAGTTCATATTTCGAACCTTATATTACAACTGTAGGTTTATATGACAGTAATTATCAATTACTAGCTGTAGGTAAATTAGCTCAACCTTTACAATCATCTCCAACAACAGATACTACAATTTTAGTAAATATAGATAGATAGCTTATATTTATAATAAATACCAATTAAAATGGCAAATAAGTTAAAATACATAAATGATATAGAACAAGGAAAAGTAATAGAATCATGGCATGTTTCTCAATCAGTAGAAGCTTTTTCTTCAACTGACCAACAGGCTTATGATATTTCAGTATCTGGTTCTTTTAATGTAACAGGTTCAGTAGCTTTCGAACCTAATAATATTAATAGCCAAATAAGAAATTATGTTCTTTCATATGATAATACTACAGGTCGAGTATTTAAAATGGAAACAAGTAGTATCCAGGATAATAATAATGAAGTTTATAGAACTGGATCAAGTAATAATAATATAATCCCTAATAAATTTGGTACCTTTGATAATAAAGGTAATAACTCAGTTATAGCCTCTGGTAATAATAATAAAATAGATGCTTCAATTAATTGTACTTTTATTGGAGGAGGTATTAATAACACATCATCAGGAAATTGTTCTTTTATAGGCGCTGGACAATCCTTAAAAATAACTTCATCTGCTGTGGTTGGTGTTACTGCATTTAGTAGTATTGTAGGAGGTAATTGTAATAGTATTATTAATGGTTCTAAATCTACAATCATAGCAGGAGGATCAAATACAATATGTGCTACTGATTATAATGTTTGTAATAGCTTTATTGGAGCAGGTGATAGTAATTTTATTTCTGCTCGTTTTAGTAGTATTTTAACTGGGGGTCAAAATAAAATTTCTGGTAGTGGGGCTGGCGGAAACGATAGCGCTCAATACTCTTCTATAGTAAGTGGACAAGCTAATCATATAACAGGATCACAATATTCTTTTATTGGAAGTGGTGTACAAAATAAAATATGCACCTTAAATTCTAATTATAGTGTTATTTTATCTGGTACTTTTAATACGGGATCAGGTTTAAGGTCTGTTATAATTGGAGGTAGTAGAAATAGTATTATAGCAGGAGACTTAGGCCAACATAACCTTATTGGGTCAGGATTTAGTAACTGTATAACTGGTAGTTATAGTGCAATAGTTCAAGGACAACGTAATACTGTATCTGGAAGTGTTAGTACTATAGTAGGTGGATGCTTAAATACCATATCAGGTAATCGTAGTTTTATAGGAGGTGGTCAATTTAATAAATCTGTAGGACTTTTATCTGCAATAGTTGCAGGTAGTTCAAATACAGCTTCTGCAGATCGTGGATTTATTGGTGCAGGTAGAAATAACCTTTTATGTAATTCTTCTAATTCTTTTATTGGAGGTGGTTGCCTTCATAGGATTTCCTCTGCCAACCTCTCTTCCATAGTAGGTGGAGAAATTAATGAAATATCAAGTCCTTGTAGTTTTATAGGTGGAGGTACTAGCCATTGCATCCAAGGCACAGGATGGGGTGTAATTGTAGGAGGAAATTCAAATTGTATATCAGGTAATAGTTGTACTTCTTTTATTGGTGGGGGGATATTAAATATGATATACCACACATCTGGTAGACAAGGATCAATAATAGGTGGAGGAAGTTGTAATTGTACAACTGCTAATCATACCTCTATATTAGGTGGTTGTCAAAACCTTGTTTGTGGTGATTTTTCTACTATAACAGGTGGTACTTTAAACACAACTATAAGCCCATGTAGTTTTATAGGAGGTGGATCATCTAACCAAATTAGTGAATTTGCATGTAATACTTCTATAGCAGGTGGTACTCAAAACACAGGCTCAGCATCATGTAGTTTCATAGGAGGTGGATGTGGTAACTATTTATGTGACAACTTTGGTCAAGGTTTTTCTGCTATTGGGAGTGGGTGTGAAAACGGAGTATTGGGGGGATATGGATTTATTGGTGGTGGGATGCAAAATATCATCAACTACAACTCTTTCACAGCTGTAATAGGTGGGGGACGATATAACGTAATAAATGGGAGCAATGCTGCTATAGTAGGTGGTGAATTCAACTCCGCTTGTCAAAGTAATAGTTTTATAGGAGGTGGTGAATGTAACTATACTTTTGGAGGACATTCCTCAATTGTAGGTGGATTTGAAAATACTGCTATGGCATGTTCTAATTTTATAGGGGGTGGTTTCTGTAATACTATAAGTAGCAGCCAAGCATATGCAACAATAGGTGGAGGTAGATTCAACACAATAGATGGAGAGGCTTCCTATAATTTTATAAATAATAGTTCAATAGTAGGTGGATGTCTAAACTGTGCTAAGAGTGTACTTGGATTCATAGGAGGTGGTCAAGAAAACTTTATAACAGGTTCTTGGACTACACTAGGTGGTGGTAGATGCAACACAATAGATGGAGATTATTCTTCAATATTAGGAGGTACTCAAAACACAGCTTCAGCAGCATGTAGTTTTATAGGAGGTGGAGAAAACAATTGTACCTTTCTTAGACATAGTACAATTGTTGGAGGATATTTAAATGTTATTACAGGTAGTGCAAATTGTAATATAAGTTTTTCTTTTATAGGAGCTGGATGTCAAAACACAACTAAAAAACAATTCAGTTTTATAGGGGGTGGCTGTAATAATTGCACTACCCAAAATTTTGGGATTGTAGTAGGAGGTAAAACCAATAAATCATGTGGAACACATTCAGTAATAATAGGAGGGCAAAATAATATAGTATCGGGTCCATATACTTTTATAGGTGGAGGTCAAACAAATACTATATCAAGTGCTAATTCTAGCATTGTTGGTGGTATAGGTAACTGTGTAGAAGCAAAGTGTAGTGTTATTGCTGGTGGTCTCTCAAATACAATTTGTTGTGACACTATAAATCATTCTTTTATAGGAGCAGGGACTAACAATACAATATTTAGTGGTAGTAAATCTACAATCATAGCAGGAGGATCAAATACAATATGTGCTACTGATTATAATGCTTGTAATAACTTTATTGGAGCAGGTGATATTAATTTTATTTCTGCTCGTTTTGCTAGCATTTTAAATGGAGGTAATAATAAAATTTCTGGTAGTGGACAAAATGGTGCTATTTATTCTTCTATAGTAAATGGAAGTAGTAATCATATAACAGGATCACAATATTCTTTTATTGGAAGTGGTCTCTGTAACAGTATAATTGATTCAAACTATGGTGCTATTTTATCTGGTACTTTTAATACGGGGTCAGGTTTAAGGTCTGTTATAATTGGAGGTAGTAGAAATAGTATCATAGCAGGAGACTCAGGCCAACATAACCTTATTGGGTCAGGATTTAGAAATTGTATAACTGGTAGTTATAGTGCAATAGTTCAAGGACAGCTTAATACTATATCTGGGAGTGCTAGTACTATAGCAGGTGGATGTTCAAATGTTATTTCAAGTAATTGTAGTTTTATAGGAGGTGGTCAATTTAATAAAGCTGAAGGACTTTTATCCGCAGTAGTGGCAGGTAGTTCAAATACCTCTTCAGCAGCTCGTGGATTCATTGGTGCAGGTAGAAATAATGAAATTTGTACTGTTGGAGAATATAGTGCTATTTTAAGTGGAGATGATAATACTATAAACCATGCATATTCATATATTATAGGATCAAATCTTGAAACCACTGCTTCATGTACAACATTTGTTAATAATTTAAACATTTCAGGTAGTTTAGCAGATTCAGATGGCAATCTAGGGGGTTCAGGTCAAATATTATCTTCAACAGGTAAGGGTTTAAATTGGATAGATAACTCTGGTGGAGGTGGTGGAAGTTCTATCACTATTCAAGATAATAGTGTATCCTGTACTACATCTTTAAAATTACTTAATTTTGTAGGAGCTACAGTAACTGAAACATCAACAGATAATATTAAAGTTACTGTAGGAAGTGGTTTATATGAATTAGGAGGTACTAATACTTCTTTGCAACCCGTATTTAATGATAATTGCGCATATAGTGCTGATTCTACAATTGCTGGTGGTTTCCAAAATACCATAACAGGAAGTGGACAAAGCAATTCAGGATCGTTTATAGGGTCTGGATATCAAAACCAAATTACAGGTTCAGCATTTAGTAGAAACTTTATAGGTACTGGTTTCCGAAACCAATCAAGATGTGGGCAAAATAACTTTATAGGAGCAGGTGTTGAAAATATAATATGTGCTAATATTTCCACTATATTAAATGGATCAAATAATGAAATTGTACGAGCAGATGGAACCCAAGGAGCAAGTTGGTCTTTAATTGGTGGAGGAGAATGCAACCTTATTCAAAGTGATTATAACCCTCAAAAATTAATTGGGGAAACTATAATTAATGGTACTGGAAGTGTAATAGATGCTAATGGGTTTAACTTTATTGGAAATGGTAAACATAACCATATTACAGGTAGCAATGTTTCAAGTAGTGCTATTTTAGCGGGTGAATATAACAAACTTCAACATAGTAATTCATTTATATTAGGTTCAAATATTACTTCTTCAGCTGAAGATACTACTTATGTAAATAATCTAGATGTAGAAGGAACAGTTTCTGCCTCAATATTTAGTGGTTCAATGTTTAGTGGGTCATTTGAAGGAGACGGTTTTGTTAGTAGTAGTGCAGCATCACCTATAACATCACAAGTAACAGAAATTGTTACCTTGAACCAAACTACTTATGATAATCTAACTCCATCATCCAATGTTTTATATGTTATAGTATAATGGCAGATTTTAAAATATATAGCCCTACATCAGGAACACATATAACACCAGCTGAAGGGAAAATAAAGCTTGGTAGTTCTAATGTACTTAAAATATACCAAGGTTCAACTTTGGTATGGCCTATTAGTAGTGGTCCAGATGATCCCTATACACCAATTGATGGTACAGCTAGGTTTATAGCCACAAATAATTCAGGTGTTATAACTCTTTACGATACATCTTTTAATACTGTAACTCCCCCAAACCCTTTTGCTACGTTGCCAAGTAGTAATTATAATTTAGGAGGTGTTAGTGATAATTTAACATATATGGTTGCAGTAGGTGAATCTTTTAACTATCAAGATATAAAAATATCCAATGATGGAGGTCAAACTTTTTCCAACCCCTCCAGTGGAACTTTTGCATCTGATTTTAATAATACATTTGCCTCAAAATCTGGTCAAGTTATATTAAGTTTATTAGAACCACTCCAATCCCCACCTACAAGTAATAACAATTGGATGTTATCTACAGATTATGGGGATAATTTTAGTAAAATAACATTTTCTGGAATTGTGGGAGTAAGAGATTTATACAACATGGCTATATCTTCTGGTGGTAAGTTTATAGCTTTATCCTTTAGGGGTTATAATGGTTCTTCTTATGTTAACTATGGATATTACAGTACAGATTATGGGTCTACTTGGACTAATGTTACTTCTTTTGGAGCTAATTCAGGTAAAAAATGGAATATACTTATATCCGGTAATGGTCAATATATTATTTTTATAGATGGACAAAGTCCAACTAATAGTTGGTATTCTTCAGATTATGGAGAAAATTTCTCCTCTAAAAATTATAGTGGATTAACAAATTTAGGAATGAAAGGATCCGTGGGTACAGTTATGAATGAAACTGGCCAGTATTACATGATAGTAAGACCATTTTCATCACAAATGTCATATGGTGATAACTATGCTTCTTCATTACCTCAAAACACCCAAACTCTGCAAGGAAGTGCAGCAAATGTTAGAATCTCAAATAGTGGAGAAACAATGTTTTGGTCAGATGAAGGAAGTTCATCCCCAGATTATATTTTTTCAGATGATTTTGGTGTTACTTGGAGCACCCCAACATCTGCCCCTAACTCTGTTGGTCAAGGTCCTATATATCTAATAGATGTATCCTAATTTTAAAAGTTTAAATTTTATAATTATTTGTATTTCTAAAATCTTTTAGTTATATTTATAATTAACTTTAAAACAAACATATGAGTTGGACCTATAAAACACATAAAATAGGGGACATCACTCAATTTCCAGAAAATACATTTGGTTTCGTTTATATAGTTACACACAAACCCACTGGAAAATCATATATTGGGAAAAAAGTCTTATTTCATAATAAAAAAAAGCGACTTGGTAAAAAAGAGTTAGCAGCATTAACTGGAATTGTTGGACGTCGTCCTACCTATAAATTAGAAGTTAAAGAATCGGATTGGATAAATTATTATGGTTCCCAAAAAGATATTAAACAACTACTTTTAGAAGGTAAAAAAGATGAATTTGAACGTACAATTTTAAAAATGTGCCCTAATAAAAAGGCAATGACATATTT
>Ga0181369_1000522_pt1 | contig 10897 bp, 15 predicted proteins | sample LowvirmetaG_8_FD_130088 | JGI IMG/M metagenome (GOLD analysis project Ga0181369, IMG submission 130088) | Marine viral communities from the Subarctic Pacific Ocean - Lowphox_04 viral metaG | ecosystem: Environmental > Aquatic > Marine > Oceanic | place: Subarctic Pacific Ocean | collected... | reverse complement strand
TGGACCTGACTTAAAACGTGGTATTACATGATCCAATGAAGTAGCTTTTTTTGCGCAGTAAGCACATTTATAATTCCAGGCTTCGTATATTGCTTCTCTAAATCTTCGTTTGGCTGATTTTGGCGTTAATTCAATGAGCAGAGCGAGCGGTTCGTTCTGATTGTTGAACATCTTTGAATTAGTCGTTTCCTTATTTTAAGATGACCACATGTTTACACAACTATACAAGAATCCAAAGAAAATAAGTAAAGAATAGTTGTAAACAATATATTGCTCAATCAAACGCTACGTTGCAAATAGTTCTTGATTGACTTTTATGTCTGTTAAAAACGGTTGGTACCCTGTTTATAGGGCCAGTCAAATTCTTGGTCTAAGCAAAGAGACCCTGTTTCAGTACCGCGACGACGGAACTCTGAAACTTGGGCCTCATTATAGAGCTTTTAAGGATACGTTTTCCAGGGATTCGTATCGTTGGAATGTGGCAGCAGTTAAGCAACACCTGCAAAAGCAGGGTTTGTTGAAAGAAGTTCCCGCCTCGCTTTATAATGTTGCTTCCTAATTTTATGAGCTAAGCGTAAATCATTAACTGTAAGGTTGATTTCGCCTAAGCTTATGGCTTTGTAGTAATTGAGAAGCATCTCATCTAAGCAGCTCTCTAAGTCAGAGGGCTGTTTTTGTTCTAAATCAAAAATAATTGCCCATTGAGGGTGTAAAGGTTGGATTGGTCTTTTTAGTCGGCAGACGTTGATTGTGCTGTCGGAGCCCCAGTGAAAGGCGTATAAGTCATCAGGCTTGATGCCATAAGTTGAAACCATCGCATAAACCCAGGCAATATCACGGGTTTTGCGATTTGCGCTCAGCTGAAAGAATTCGTCAACGATCTGCTGGTCTACAGGAGGGTCAGTGATCATTTGTGTTTAAGACTGGCGCTCTTTACACAGTAACAATAGTACTTTGCAGAGGCCATGGTTAAAGGTTCTCTTAACGAGTTAAGCAATGTTTATTTAACAAAGCTTACAAATATTATATACTAAAGAGGCCCGCCCCCACTGGCTTGTGCTGTCCACGCAAGTCCAACGGCTTCTATGCTAGAAATTTCACCTGATGTGTAAGGCAAATTTACAGTGTCACCCGTGTGGTAAACAGCTGGATTTCCTTCATATGTAATTTCACTTCTACCAAACTCACGTGACTCAATTTGTTTCTCTCCATAAATAAAATTAGTTTCGACAATATCACCAAATTTAATAGCTTTACTCATGTTACTGGCCTCTCTCCGGCTGCTGGACGATACTGTGTGCCGTTTTTATCAAACATAATAAAACCCGACATTGTTATGAAATTAGTTGGTAAATTAAATAATTGCTGAATCATAGGCATCATCATTGGTGATTGGCAATTAAATGGGGGTATGTCAGTATAAGCCAAGCCATAATTAGTCAACCTTTCTAAAGCTTTTTCTTGATCTTTTTGTGTTCTTAATACTAATTCTTCTTCCCATTCTGCCATTGATTTCCCTCCAATAGGAAAATCAGAAGGCTCAGGAGGAAAAAGATTATCAAGATATTTCATTGCATAAATATGTTTGCAATAACGTTTCTCATCTAATATTGGTGTCCAAAAATCTGTAATAGATGTAATTTTTCCGTTAGAACTTGAGTAGTCGTTATAGTTTGGCATTCCCTCAGCTTTCGAGCCAGGAATACTAGGATCGGGTGTGCTCCGTGTAAATTGATCACCAAAACTTCTGAAAACACCAGGAAAATCACGATTAGTATTAAGAGAATCATTTTCCATTAATCCTTCCATTCCCCTTGGCGTACCTACATCAACTGGATATCCACTTGGATTAGCCATGTGCATAACACGATCTGTAAACGCACTGGTCATTGCTCCGTTCATTATTTTTGTTGCTTCTTTATTACTCATCACTTCAAAACGCCCTGGTTTTAATGTGGCACAACTTGTTCTAGGAAAAAATTCCCCTTTGCGTCTTCCGAGTGATGAAACATAAAAATATTGTCGTCTTTGGAAGTCTTGACAAGAACAACAATATCTAGTTCCTGTCATAAGAAAACGACCAGGTTGTGGGCTTGTTCGAGAAGGAGTTACAAGTACTGCATCTTGTGTTGCTTGTACTGAACCCGCTTTTCTTAACGTAAGAATTCCATTATTTTGATCAACAGCTACTAACACAGCAGATACGTAACCAAATCTTGTCTGTGTATTTGGATTAATTGTATTCTTGGTGATTGGAACACCACCCGATTCGATAATACGATCTTCTAAAATTGAGCCGTTAATGGGATATAAATCTGGTTGTCCAGGGAAAAAGCTACGGACAAAAAGAGGTGCAGGTAAAGGATTAGCCGGACTCCAATTACCAGATAAAGTTACATACCAAAAATCAGGATCAGTATCATTTACTGATGCAATAGAAAGAGCAATACTGCCTTGAGAAAGATTATCAAAACGTAAACTTCCAGCTGCTTGAGCCCCAGCCCAATGCATTCCTAATTCTTTATTGGCTGTTGGAAATCCTTGAAGAACACCTGCAACACTAGGAGCATTACCACCTGGAGTAATAGGTACTGGGCCTAAGGGAATCTGATAGAGAAACGGCATATTAAATGCAGTTTGACCCCACTGTGCAGTTGCTAACTCCCATCCTCGTCGCCACCGGCTCCAAGCAGAAGCAACATTAACTTCATAAATAGAGTCAGGGAGACTTCCGCCAAAGTTTGCATTGATTGGTTTTACTCGTCCAAAACCATCTTGATTAAATTCAGTTTTATCTGCAAAACTAAATTTATTATTTGCGTTTTTTGGTGTAAAAGAATCTCCTTGTCTTTGAGCCATAATCAACAACCGCGCAAAGGACCTCCATGTACCCATGCATCACATGTTCGACTCCCTGCACATTTGAAATGAAAAAGCTGACAGTAACCTAAATTACCTGCTTGAATTAAACGCCAAGGATCAGTTAATTCGTTTTTATCTTCTAGCCCTTTTGCCATGCATTCTAATAGTGGATCTGTCTGATCAAATGCAGCACAATTACCACATAATGCAGTTCTTGCTTCTTCTACTGTTGTATTAAATAATTCTGCTTTTTGATGCCAAAATTCAGGATTAGCGGCATCTGGATTCATCGGTCCATAAGCATACTCTTTAATTGTCCAATTACGATTCTTTGTATTTTCTGCTATATCTTGTGTGGCTTTAGGACATCTTCCTTGGACATCACAAACTGTTTTATTAGCCATTACCTGCGCTTTTGCAGGTGGATTAGTTTTCAACATTGTTTTGAATCAACGTAGCAAGCAGAGTCAGTAGAAACCGCCCTGTGCTGTGATGACTACTCCGGCTTGGTCAGTTGTTCCACCAGTTACTGTGTTTGCTGCAAATAAACCTACATAAAGACGATCGCCTTTTTCTAAATAAACACCACGATTATCTACAGGCACACCTGCTGGCATTCCGCTTGTATTTGCAATTTGGGGTACAGGAGTTGCTAAATGCGGCATGTCTGCACTGCAGTCATACTGTGCTTGGTTGGCCGGAATAGTTGATGTAAATAAAACTCTGTAATCACCTGATGCAGGAATTGGATTGGTAGTAAGAGATGTGTGATAAAAAACGAAAGTAAGGGGAACCGTATTAGAAGAATCAACTGCTCTAAATGAAAAACCTGTTACGGTACCAACCGTATAATCAATGTCCGCAATGTTGTTTGTTAATGAAGACTGTGCGCCTGTATAGGTGTAATAACCATTCCCACTAGGTGCAGTGCCGCTATCTAATAAGCCAGTATCACTAACAAAAACTTGGCTACCTGAAATGAGAGTTATCTGATCTCCCGTTGTTGTTGTTTGTAGAACAAAATCTGGTGTGGCAAAAAATTGTTCTCGTACGATTTGAACAGCATCAATAACTCCTCCGTTATTAATGTCATCAGTACGAGTAGCATCCATATCTACCAGCAGTGCTGGCTGTTGTCCACCTTGTACAAAGATGGTGTTATTTGGTTGATTGCCGACAATCTGCGTCGTTACTCGCGCCTGGTCGATTAACGGGCGATCAATTAAAAGCGGTTGTTTGTTAGTGGCGGTACTGGACATTATTCGGCGCGGTGCTTTTTATTAATTATAGAGCAAATTACCCGAAGCTCATTCGTTGCATAGCTTTTACAAAACCATCAGGTAATTTTATTGCGCTATTAGAAAGAGCTTCAGGATTTTTCGCAAGAGCCATAAATTCGGCAAACATATCTTTGCCTCTATTAAATGGTTGAAACTGTATGTATTTGCCTGCTAAATTCATTTTTTAAAACTCAAAGGGATTCAGTAAACGCCTAAAGCCATCCATTAAAATTTGATTTTTAAACGTTTCTAACAAAGACTTGCTTTTATCTTTTTTATCTTGATGTTGAGAACCTTTGTCAAAGTAAACATTAAGTACGTTCTTACTTTGTTCCTTTGATTGTGGCTGTGACGTACTGGCTTGAGGCATGGATGCCTCTTCTAGGTCAGCTGCTGTTGGTAAGTAATCTTTATAACTTTGATTTTTATATGCACTCCATGCTCCTAAACCAGAATTATCGTAGATGGCTTTGGCTGCTCTGATATTAGTGTCTACATCATATAGTTCTTCGTTTGATTTAAGTCCTAATTGTCTGCGCCGTTCTTCGCCTAGCAGATAACCAGGCTCATCAATCATGTTGATTTGAAATAAACCATAAGAATCGTCTCCAGTTGATCTATCAGGATTATGCTGCAAAGGCATAAAAGAAGATTCTCCGCCAGCAATTCCAACCATTGCTGGAATGTCTTCTTCAGGAAAACCTGCATTTCGCAGCTTGTTAATTAATGTGGTTTTGTTAACTTGTTGGCTCATGATATTGCCTCAAACGGATCAAAATTATTTTGTAATCCGGCTAATGGATTTAGTGCTTGATTGACAGCATTTAACATAATTTTCTCCTTAAATGCTTGTAAAAGAGATTTGCTTTTATCTTTTTTATCTTGATGTTGAGAACCTTTTCCAAAATAAACGTTCAACACATTATTCTTATCGCTACTTGCTTGTGGTGTCGCAACGGCTTCACTTGCTGTTCCAGGTACAGTATGTAGTAGCTGGATGTCATAGGGTTGGCCCTGGTCATCAGTGATGGAAAGAGTTCCCATTCCTTTCCCTGGTGTGTAGGTGCCTCCTTCTCCGGTGTATGTCAGTGGAGTGCCTGCACCAATGCCTAAATCAATTCCTCTGTGATAAGTAGATGCCCCCTCCGTAGGAGCTTGACGTGGTCCAAACTCAGAAGTAACTGGAAAATTAAAAGAGTATTGTCCATCTTTGTTTTTCTGAGTTAAGGGTGTTCCGCCAGCAGAAATCCTTGTCAATAAAGAACGAGCAAAGCGTGGGTTAATTGCTTTTCCTTTATTAGGTCCGAACTGAGGAATTACACGGAAGTCGCCGTGGGCTCCCGTGCTGGCGAAGATGTCTTGCGACGGATCAACAATAGACCCCAGTTGAATAGCCATATCAGATACCTGGACGCATTGAAGTAGACATGCCGCCCAAACCAGCCATTTGTGCAAATAGAGCACGTTTCTTTTCGTCTAAAATATTTGCATCAAATGCAAAACCTTCCTCTCCAGAACGATTTGCGCTCATTGGATTAAGGTTGGGTTGCATATCGGTAATTGCAGAAGTAACAGAACCCAAGTCAAATGTTGCACTAGTATTAAAACCGGATTGCCCACGGGCACCTTGGCCTTGGCTCGGTGTGAACATGCTTGCATTTAAAGCTTTATTTTGATCTGGATTAAGAAGTTGATTTACTTCTTGTGACGCCAAATTCATTGCTTGTTGCCGTGCATCTTGATCACGCCCAAAAGTTGCACCTTCACGATCTTGTCCAGTTTCTGAAAAACCAGCCATTAAAGGATTAGGTGAGGAAGTATTGGGGTCACCAAATTTAGCTGCATGAATAGCCAGGCCTAACTTTTCTACTGCTTCACGGTTATCTGCACCTTCGTCACCTGCAAGGTTCAATTGCTCTCGTGCTTTACGGTATAACTCATTCTGTTGGAAATAAGGGTCCGCAGCGGCCATCTGTGCCTGTCTGGAGGCTTCCGCTTGATAAGCTCGCTCTTCTAAGATGTTAAGGGCAGGTAACTCGTCTGTAGCAGGCTCTAAGGTAGTATCGATCTCTCTGTTGCCTCTAGGAGCTAAGAAACTATTTTCTGGTGTAGTTTTTGCGGCGGATTGATAAATGACATCGGCACCTCGTTGTGTTGGATAAAATGTCTGTCCACCTACATTAATCGCACCAGCAGCTGCAGCTTGATTAAAACCCCCCTTTCCAACTAAAACATTACGTCCACCCAGCTGTGCCGGATAAAGATCAGGCGCTTGATTGTATGCGCTGGAAGCTGGAACGTTTCCAGGATTACCCATCAATCCTTGCAAGCCTGCCAAAACAGGATTAGCAGAACGTGCTCCTTGGATAGGATTACCTGCACGCAAAGACTCAAGTACAGCTTGTTGATCTTCTACCCGTCTTCTGCGACTAGCTTCATTTAGTGCTTGTGAACGACCTTGACGTGGTGCCATGTTACCTCCAGGCGAAATTTAAAAGAATACGTGTTCCGACTGCGGTGTCGGCAGGACCAGGTAATGCCTGGATAAATTCAGCGCCAGAACGATCAAATCGATAACGTGCCTGGACGGGATCTTTGTAGTTAGGAACGTAGAGAATCTGCGCTAAACGCCCGGTCTCATACAAATAAACTTCATCCCAAACTTTTAACGCTTCTCTTGCATTACTAGATGAGATCGTACGATCAACATCTCCGGCAATCGTTTCAAAGCGTGTATTAGGGTTAGATGCAACTTCCGTTTTCTTTTCTGCAACATTACATCGTTCAATTTGAACAACAATTTTGTCGTAGAAATAAGTATCTGGAACAGTATTCATTGCCTGATCCAGACGAGCATAGTCACCTGCTGGAACAGTTACTGTGTAATATCCCAGATGATATCTAACTCTGCTTTTGTCGAATTCAGAAAGCTGCACTTTATACTCCTTATCTCACTATTATACGAGTGATTAATAGACTCTCGAACGGCTATCATTACCCATGTAAGGCAAACTAAAGCCTGTAAATTCGTTCAAAAATTTCTTACCTTTATCGTATTGTTCTTGAATTGCACGTCCTGTGCGTGCACCTAAATCAGTTTCAGGATTAGATCGTGCGCCAGGAACTCTGCCCAGGACATTGTTTGCTGCTTGCCCCAGCATTGGACCTGCATACTCTGCTTCGTTGCGGAGCACATTGAAACCTTGTCCCGCCACATTGAGACCTCGGCCCACATTGTCAAGTGGGTTGGGAACCATTCCCATTCCCTGCATAAACACACCACCAGCATTACCCATCATGTTGCCCATGGTATTCATGCTTTGGCGTGCATTCAGCTCCATAAGAGCACGAATGCCCATCGAATTCTCCTGACGGATGTTATCTAGCATTTCTGGAATACCAAACTTATTACCACCCGTCCGGATCATTGCCGAACGATCAAATCGATGCGGAGTTCTAGGGCCGTCCTTACCGGTTGTCATTTCATTTCGAGTGGGACCTGGTACACCTGACATTTGTCTATCTCGTTTTGTTAATTATAAATTAAATAACCCCTGTCTCCAGGGGTTAAAGCTCAAACTCTAATTAAGTCAGCAGCAAGAAGAGCTTCCCAATCAACTCTTTTGATGACCTTCAGTTGTTCTAGGTTGTTAAATCTTTCACCACTTAACGACATCTGAAGATCTTTTATTTCTTTTGCTGTCTTTAAACCAATTCCTTTAACGTGATCAGCAATCATTTGCGCCGTGGCACCATTGATATTTAATCGTGTATCAGGAGGAAAGGTTCTAGGCTCTTCTTTTTTAGCTTTATCTTTTACACGTAAAGCTTTTACTTTTTTAGTTGCAGCCTCATCAGGAACAACTTCTGTATGGTAAACGGTAAAAACTTTACCGTCTTGGTCTTCAACCATGTACCAATCGCCGTCATCCCATTGGCTAACTACTTTAACGCGAGCACCTGTTTTTTTGTGCTGAAATAAGGTAGACATAAGGACCAAAAAAGTTTTGTTTTTCTGGTCCTATATTAACCTAATCAGTTAAAAGTGGGACCAGTAAGATATCCTTCGATATCGTTATAGTCAGCTGCCACATCAGGTTGGATGTAGCATAGTTCAACCACTAAATAACCAAATTTGCCTGCTGCCCGATCAGCTTCAGAAATATAGAAGCCACCGGAAGTTGCAGTTGCAGCTCCAGCGTTCTTAGCATATACCTTGAATTCTTCCTGAGAAGTGCCTTCGTAGTAGACCTTTCCAGCAGAAACACCTGCTGCGCCTGTTGCAGTCAGGATAGGTGTGGTGCCAAAAGCAGAGGAACCTGCGGCAAAGAAGATTTCGTTGGCTTGGGTACCAGCAACCGTAGAAGCAAGGTTAGCTTGAATAGCACCTTCGCCAACTGCGCCGGAGTTAGTAGGACTGCCAGAGTTATTACGACCAAAGGAAATCACGTTGCCAGTGGCAGCGTACACACCTGAGGACGTATGACCATCCCAACCGGAAGCAACGTTAATAGTTGCACGGTAACCATAAATCGGAAGTTCAGCACTACCGGAAACATACATACCAGTGATATTGGTACGCGTTGCATCATTCTTGTAAGGAGAAGGAATGATAACAGATGCTTCGGCTACAGCTCCACCGGTACCGGAGGAATTGATCACTTTTACATAGCCACGCTGTTGGAAATAGCGATAGCCAGGAGTAGCAAGAACTGAAGTAGGACCTGCGTTTGAGCCGTCAACACTCCCACTGTCGTTGGTATCAATGTTTTTGTACCAACCGTTAAGAGCTTCTGCCCAGTTGCCTGGGTAGATCTTTTTGGCTGTTAAGTATGACTGAGACATTTATCTCTCCAGAAATTTATTGTTTACTTAAATCAAATGTCGCCATCGTCTTGGACGAAGCTGAATGCAGTGGTTACAAAGTCCTTATTCAGGATTTCGAAGCCAGCGTACAGCTGCCAAATCAGAATAATGAAACGACTGAAGTCATCATTGTTATTAATGAGAACTTGAGCATTCGGGCCACCAACGCCAACGCCAATTGATTGAGGACCGAAGAAGAATCCTTGTGCAACTTCTTCAGCAGCAAAAGGACCAGCACCAGTAAAGGAGGCTTGGACGGTCTTGTTGGGGAAGTTCGTAGATTCGTAGAACTTAACACCTTCGAACTGCACACCAGTAGGCATCACAGGTTCGCCAGCTAAGAAATAAGCTTGGCCTGCCTGAGGACCCATATAGAAGCTAGAGTTGTTAGGCATCATGGGGTTAGCCATGTACATGCCTTGTCCAGCATTGCCAGAGTAACGTGCAATTTCGCGGAAGTCAGAATCACGACGCAGATGCATCATGAAAGTGGGATCCACAATTGCGCGATACAGTCCGTCAGCAAAAGTAGGAACGTTACGCTTACGGAGCTGTTTAACAACAGTCAGTAAGTCTGTGCGGACAGAGAACTGTTGCACCTGAGCGGCATACTCAGCAGCAGTATAAGTAATCTGGCCGGAAGCATTCTTCTCTTTGCCGCCTGCAAAATAGTAACCACCTTGGCTGTCAGAAGCAGGGCCGTTAGCTTCTGCTTTTGCCAGTTCGTCAATAAAGACGCGGTCACGCCAACGACGATAGTCATCAAGCAGCGTAAGGCTACCGATGGACTGGTGGAACATATTCAGGTTACCAGTGTCCAGCAGAAGACGCTGAGCGGTAACAAGAGTTTCACGTGCAATTTTGAAAGTTGAAGGCTGAGTAGGATCACCCGGATCTGCAGGACCTGTATACTCTTTCAGTACAACCAACACCTTCTCTTTGGTGATGTTGCGGCTATTAGCAGTACCAATAGTCTGATCAGATACACGCTCACGTGAATCCTTAGTTCCAGGCGTTCCCCAGAACTTGTAGCGATCTAGCTGTACTGTTTGGCCAGGCTGACGAGTAAAGTCATGCACAACCACGGGTTCGGTTGCCATCTCGCAAATGTAAGCGGGATGCGGACGGTAAAGCTCTGCCCCAAGAATCTTAGGGAAATCATTATCAATAAACACTTTGGTTTATCCTCCAGTGTCGAATTTCTATTTGGTGAAAGATTTAGACGTTAAAAAACATCTGATCTGAATAAATTTTAGCAGCCGCTAATTTATTGTTAGCGGCGAACTAAAATCACTCCATTACAAACAGCTTGTTTGCAACTGTTTGTGGTTGTGCTTGGTTCAGAAGACGCCATGCGTCAGCTGGATTCGCATCCATTTGGTTGCTAAAACTGCCCCAGAAATCACCAGGTGCCTGAGGTGCTACTGCCGCAGGGGGAGCAGGCATTGCGCCAGCGCCTGGAACCATTGAAGTAGGAACTTGAGTTGGATACCCAGGGGTCTCTAAATCACTTTCTGATTCGTACACAGGGTAAGGACCTTCAGGACCAAAGAACTTCAGGGTGTAATCAGACAGTGTGTCGGGATTGGTAAGAATCTCGTTGTAAGCAAGGTTCTCTTGATGCTCTTGAACAGCAAAATTGGCATAACCTTTAATGCAGTCTTGGGCACGTGAGCCCCATACGACAGCATTATCGAGCATTCCTTCGAGATTTAGGGCGTACTGATTTAGAACCGCTGGAGCCTCCACTCCGTACGCGTCGATTACTTCGCGACTTTCCTCGCTCAGATTGTAATAGTCCGCGATCGCGTGATCCACCTGATTGTGCATCTCCGTCGCCTGAGGACCTACCAGGACTCCTGATTCCCCCCAAGAGAGATTCTGCGAAG
>Ga0181369_1000521_pt1 | contig 10913 bp, 9 predicted proteins | sample LowvirmetaG_8_FD_130088 | JGI IMG/M metagenome (GOLD analysis project Ga0181369, IMG submission 130088) | Marine viral communities from the Subarctic Pacific Ocean - Lowphox_04 viral metaG | ecosystem: Environmental > Aquatic > Marine > Oceanic | place: Subarctic Pacific Ocean | collected 2015-11-29 | reverse complement strand
GATGCAACAGCAGATATGCAAGCTGCACAGGGACAAGTAAGTGACCAAGCTCAAATGGAAGCTGCACAGATGGACCCACAAGCTGCAGCATTACTAGGATTAGACGCTGCACAGTTAGCTGAAGCACAGAGAGTAGAAGAAGTAACACCTCTACAGGTAACACCCGAACAGCTTATAGATGGCACTACTGTTGATCAATCACAAGTAGAAGAAGAACTAGCTAAAACACAAGCAGCTACTGTAAGTGGTGAGCTAGGTAGATTGATGGAAGACTTTGAGGATGACAAGACACCTGCTTGGGCTGCAGGAGCTATGAGAGCAGCTAACGCAGCAATGGCTGCACGTGGACTGTCTGCATCAAGTATGGCAGGTATGGCTATAACTCAAGCAGCTATGGAATCAGCATTACCCATCGCACAAATGGATGCGTCTAATAAGCAAGCTATGGCATTAGAGAAAGCTAGACAACGTGCAAACTTTCTAGGTATGGAGTTTGATCAGAACTTTCAAGCTAAAGTAAAGAATGCTGCACGTATATCGGATATAGCTAACATAAACTTCAGTGCTGAACAACAGGTAGCACTTGAAAATGCTAAGATGGCTCAGACTGTAGATTTAGCCAACCTATCTAATAAACAAGCAAAGATAATGGCTGATGCTGCTACCATGTCACAAATTGATCTAGCTAATCTAGACAATAGACAAAGAGCAGCAGTACAAAACTCTCAGTCCTTCTTACAGATGGACATGGCTAATCTGAGTAATGAGCAACAAACTCTTATGTTTAAACATCAAGCAAATATTAGTTCTATATTCAGTGACCAAGGTGCAGACAATGCTGCTAAACAATTTAATGCTACATCAGAGAATCAAACTAATCAGTTCTTTGCAAGTCTAGCGTCACAGGTAGCGCAGTTTAATGCAGAACAAACCAATGCAATAAATAGATTTAACGCAGGTGAGACAAATGCTATTGCTCAGTTTAATGCAGCACAATCAAATGCACGTGACCAGTTCAATGCACAGAACCATTTAATTATTGCACAAGCTAATGCTAAATGGTTACAGTCAATTACCACAGCAGAAAATGCTGCAAATAATCAAGCTAATAGAGATGCAGCTATGATAGCTAATAATTTAACAAGAGCAGCATATGATGCTGTACTACAGAGAGAAAGAGATCTATTAGGGTGGGCTTGGAAGTCTGGTGAAAGTCAAAAGCAAAGAGACAATAATATAGCCGTAGCTAAAATAGATCAAGGAGAAGACAGTAGTAACATTTTGGAGTCAGGTTTATCTAGTGTTGCTGCTGAACTTGTAGATTCTTTCTTGGACAACATTTGGGACTTCTAGGGTAATTAAAATGACATATAATCCAAATCATTTATCAAACGCTAACGCACAGGCTGCTGCCTCAATGATGTCTGTAGGAATAGGCAATGTAGGTGGAAAGGCAATTACATCTTCGGCACAAGCTATTCAAGATAACTTTATGGCAGAGTTCCGAAAGGATGATGATAAACCAAAGGGGCTGGGAGTACCTGATACAAAAAAGGTTAAACCCGACGAAGACGAAAGAAACCTAGATCAAAAGATATATGACTTCCTTGTAGGTGCTGGTGCAGATATGGAAGTCAAAGAAGAAGAGCCTATGTATATGATGGATTTTTATGGTGGTCCTATGTTTGTTGTACCTGAACCTATACCTGTTCAACAGCAAGTATTAGAAGACCCTTTTAGTGCATATAATGTAGAGACATATAATTTTGGTGGGTATAATGACACCAGAGATACTGCTCCCTCGATTGGTCAAACATCAGACCCAGATATGCAAGACCCTCGTAGAGGCTTGATGGCTTCACCCACAATGAATCAGCCTACCACCCCTGAAGCATTGACATATGTAAATAGAGCAATGGCTAAGGCTTCTGCTGTGCCTACAAAAAGCTATACAGTAAAAGATGGTGATACTCTATCTCAGATTGCTGAAGATAATAACACAACTGTTGAAGCTATAATGGAAACTAATTATCAAATAGATGATAAAGATGTTATAGATGCTGGTGCTAGAATAGAGATACCTTTGTCAGATACACAGGCAGCTTTACGTGGTGGTTTAAATAGAGAAAAAAATAATGAAGGTGTACAGACTGCTGACTCTGGTGATATAATTACAGATACGCTAGACTCTTTAAAAGGACAGATACCAGAAAGAGATAGTGAGCTTGACCCTATGAGCGCACAAGAAGCTAGTTTTGAGCGTAAGGGTATAATGTCTCGTGCTGAACCTGTAGATGCTATAACTGCTGCAAAGAAAGACTTAACAAATAAGTTTTATGATGACATAGGTACATATGGTGAAAGTGATCATGGTGATACACCTGTGCAAAGTAACGATGAAGGTGCTGATGCGGATGATTTAGACGTTGGGTATGGTCATAAGCTAAAACAATCTGAAAAAGATTCTGGTATGATCCACGGTATAAAGTTTAAAAATGAAGATGGTACATACATACCTTTGAATGAAGTACAGAAAAGAGAGATACTTAAAAAAGACTTTGAAAGAGAGACAAACTTAGCACGTAATAGGGCAAACGGTTGGGATAGTAAGTTAAAAACAAAAGGTTCCTCTTGGGATCAGTTAGATTTTAAATATCAAAATGCTCTGAGTTCTTTAGCTTTTAATACAGGAGGTAGTTTAGCAGGTAAGGAGTGGAATAAAGTTTTAGACGCAGCTATTGCAGAAGATCCTAAAGCTTTTGCCAAAGAGATGAGAAGAACAAGAGATGTAAAGCAACCAGACGGAACTATTAAAAAAGTCAAAGATGAAGCAATGGATAATCGTGTGGCTAAAGAGTTATACTACGCAGGAATAATAAATAACTTGTCTGAAGTTTCAGATGTATTAACAGAAGCAACTGCTGGAGCAGGGATACCTTTATAATGTTTGGACTCCCACTAGAACTAATAACAATGCTTGGCTCTACCGTACTAGGTGGAGTGATGTCCATATGGGGACAGAGCATGAAGATGAAACAAGAGCAGAACAAGATGCTCATGGAACGTGCCAACGCTAATGCAAGCTTTGTAGCTGACGCACGTAACGCTGGAAAGAACGATAAACATTTCGCATGGACAAGAAGACTTATTGCATTATCTGCAGTCTTTGCTATAATAGTGTTGCCGAAGTTGGTTGCTGTGTTCTACCCAGAAGTTGGTGTGTATGTAGGCTACACTGAGATACAGGTAGGCTTCCTTGACTTTATCTTTGGGCCGGGCCAAGAGGTAGTTAAGTGGCAGTATGCACAAGGATTTGTAATAACACCACTAGACACACACATAGTATCTGCTATAGTAGGCTTATACTTTGGTGCAGGATTTACTAAGTAGGAAAATAATATGGAAACATCACCATTCGATAGACCAATTCCTGGTCAGTCTTTAACAGACGAACCAAAGAATAACCCTTGGGAAAACCCATCAGAAATGTCAGACATGACAGAGATTACTAAGTTCTACATTAATAAACTAGCTAATCAGGATATTATAGATGACCTAGCTGTTATGATGCAGACAGGTGTACCACTGAAACCTATTGTTGAAACTATAACAACAACTGGTGTAATGAGAGGTATGCATACAGTAGATGCTGGAATGCTTGTTGGTCCTGTAATACATCAATTCTTAAAGCAAGCTGTAGAGTCTCAAGGTATTAGTGTAAAAGATGATAATATAGACTACAAGAAAAAAGCTAAAGACAGAGAGATGAGAAGGTTTAAGATGCTTGCTACTAAGTACCTTAGTGAAGAACCTGATGATTCAGATCCAGGAAAAGAATTACTAGGTGAATTAGTAGAATCTGGAGAGCCAGAGGAAGAGGTAACACCAGAAGAAAAGCCACAAGGCTTAATGATGAAAGGTTTATGATATGAGCTTTAATTGGAAAGCGTTTGCTGGTAACTTTCTAGAAGAGACTGCTACAAATATAAGAGAGCGAAAAGAAGAAGCAAAAACTTTTGAAAAAGAAGAGAAAGAATTAGCTGAACGTAATCTTCAATTAGTTAGACAGCGTGAAGCCGTAGCAAGAAACGCAGCACGTGTTGGAAAACAGGCTATGGAGTTAGGTGCTTCAAAAGAATTAGTTATAAATGCTATGTCTTCTGGTGTATCTGGTGTGACAGATCTTTATAATAGTCTACAAGGTTTACATTCATCATTAGGTTATCGTGCAGGACAAGAGTTAACTGAAGATGAAATAAAATTAGGTTTAGATGCTCCTACTGCTGCTAACATAGATCCTACTCTAATAGCAGCAGACTTGACAGATCTTGCTATGCAGACATATGGTGTTGTACCTAGAGGTGAGTTGCCACAGCAAGAAGCCAATACTATGAAAACTCTGTTTGGCTTTGACGCTAAAGACAGAGTACAAAGAGAACTCTCAGATAAAAAGTATTATGGTAATCTAAGTATAGGTGATATAAACTACATAGCACAACAATCAGAATACAACGCTCTTATAGGTGATGCTGTACAAAACTTTGCTGAGTTGCCTATATATAACTCAGAAGCTAAGTTGAACTTTTCTACTCAACTAAATAAAGTTATGGATGATGCTATTACTGGTCAGGCATTTAAGAATAAATTAACTGCTTTCGTAGATCCTGAAGACAAACAAATAGCTATGTTAATAGAGAGACAGAGAGCCGCTGGTAATTTTATAAGGAACTATGCAGGTACATATGAGTATACAGGTTTCTTTGATGATCCAAATACATTGAATTTAATTAAACAAACTTTTGAACTGCCGGGTTCAGAAAACTCAGGGCAAGAGTGGTTAGATACTTTATTGGTAGAGTTTGATAGAGAACCAGATAGTCCTGTTAGTGAGAGTAGTTCTCCAAGGATAGATCCACCAAAGCCTCCTAAAAAGGTAGATCTAAAGAAAGACCCTGAAGAAAACGTAGAAACAGGTAACCCATTTCCCCCTGCTCCAGATTTAGATGAAGAAGGTAAAGCTATAATGGATCAGTCTGTATCAGGAGAACTAAGAAAAGGTTATACTGCACAGTACACACGTGAACAGTGGGACAATATGTCTCGCAAGCAAAGAGAAGAAAGAAACTTACCTGTGTCTAGAATGGGTGTAATAGGCTTTCAGTTTAAAGAAGACGTAGATGATATACTAGAAAAATCTCTGAGTAACTTAAACATAAAACGTAATTTAAAAGAAGGTAAAGATTATAAGGTTATAATAAAGAACTTAGGTACTTTTACTGCAACAAAAGAGCAGCTTGATCAGATGGCTGATAAATCATTTAAGGGAGAAAGACCTTCTGTAACTCTACAAGAGTATAAAGAAGAAGAACCTAGAGAAAGAAAACTAACTACACGTATAATCAAAAGGTTTAATTAATGTCTAAAGTACATGAAGAGTTTTACAAAAGTTTTAATCAAAGGACTTCTGGTTTAACTAGTAGTGATACATCTACTAATTATGATAGCACAGAACCTTTGTTCTCTGGTGATAGTCTCAGTAAAGATGACTTAAAAGATCAGCAGTATCTACAGTCTATAAGAGACTATATGGTAGAGCGTAAGGGAATAGACTACGCAGACAGAGGTGCTGATGAAGTTGTAGATGATTTTGTCCAACACATGAGGTATTTTAACTCTAATACATTATCTACTGCAACAGAGGCTAGGTTTGTAAACAAAGCAGACGAACAGACAAAACAGAAAGCACGAAAAGCATATCAGATATATGACAATTTAGGTAATGTATTTGTTAATGATGGTGTGTTTGGTGCTATTGATGGTGTAAAAGATTATGTCTTTGCTGCAGCCAAAGACCCTACTAACTATATAGGATTACTTACTGGTGGTATTGCACGTGCAGGTGCAGCAGGAGTATCACTAACAGGTAAGAAAGCTATTAAAGAGACTGTGCGTAGAGCAGCACTAGAGGCAGCACAGAGTGGTGCAGGAAAGCAAGCAGCAAGAGAAGCTGGTGTTGAAGCAGGTAAGATAGCTGCAAAGAGAGCAGTAGCTAGAGGTGCTACTAGTAAGGCAGCAGACAAAGCAGCAGAAGAAGTAGCTAAACGTGTGTCCAAAGAGAATAGAAGAGCTTTAGCTAGGAAAGCAGCACAGTCAGAACAAGATAAACTATTTGATGCAGCTTCGTACAAAGCCCTTAAACAAACTATTGCAGCAGACTCTGTAGCTGCTGTGGCTCAAGACATTATGGCTCAAACAACTCTGTTAAGAGCAGGAGCACAAGAAAACTACAGTGTGTTGCAAACAGGCTTCTCATCTCTACTAGGTGGTGTAGCAGGTGGAGCACAGTTAGTATTTGGTAAAGCTAAAGGTGCATCTGGTTTAGCAGAAGATGTAGATGTAAAGCTTGAGGCTGTTACTAATAGAATTATAGATGGTACAGCACCACTGCTAAACAAAGAAGAAAGCAAGAAAGCAGCAGAGGTTATTGAAGAAGCTGCTGATGAATGGAATAAAAAGGTAGAACGTGGTGGTGCATTCTCTTCACAAACTATGCCAGCAGACTTAGTGCATGACATAATGTTTGGTATAAACTACAAGAAGAATAAAGAGATAGGTGGCATAGCAAAGGTATTCAAAGATAGTGGTAAGAAGTTTGACAGAAAGAAAACTATCTCGGATGTTATGACTAATGTAGCTCGTAACCTAAATGAAGAAGATCTAATATCTGTAAATGCTAAGTTAAAAGGTTCTGGATTTGAGATAGGTGAACTTGCTGCTAACAAAGGACAACTAGGAGACATGCTTGCTAAGAAGATTAGTGATGCAGGTTCTACTTTGAATGTTATGTCTCAGATGCGTAGAATGTTAGACACATCTATAGTATCTGCAGAGGACTCCATACAAGCGACACTAAAAAGTGTGGAAGCAAAAGAAGCAGTAGAGCAAGAACTTAAAAGAGCAGAATACATACGGTATGGGCAGTCTGTTTGGAAACGTATGCTTGTTTCTTCTCCAGCTACTACAGCCGTAAACGTGTTTGGCTTTGGTCAGTTTTATATAGGTCAGTCTATGGCTGATGTATTTAATTCAACATTCCTTTATGCAAAAGGTCTTGGTCAGATGTATACCAATCCTACTGAAGCCACAAGAACGTTTCAACAGGCACGTGTGTTAAAGAATATCTTTGGTCAGAAGATGCGTAACTTACTTGACCCGTATACAACGCATGATCAGTATATGAAGTTCTTGGATCAAAACAAAGATATATCTAAAATACTGTTTGAGACTATGGCAGGTGGTGTAGAAACTTCAGCAAAAAGATATGGTATAGATCCTAATGGTGGTGTTATAAAATATACAGAGGCCATAGCTAACGCATCTGCTACCGCAACTGGTGTTAGGATACAGGATAGCTTTACAAAGTCTCAGATGTTTATGACAGAGATGGATAAGTATCTCCGTATGACCAAGAACACTACACTAAAGCAAGCCTTAAATGATGACAGTGTAGAGATAGGTGAAGAAGTAATACAAGCTGCATTAGATAGTACACTAAAGTCTGTGTATGCCAAAGACTACACAACAGATGATCAGCTTTTAAAGGGCGTAGCTAAACTAGTTGAATCTGCTTCTAATACTCCTGGGATAGGTTTCATTATACCTTTCGGTAGATTTATGAATAACGTTGTAGCCTCTGCATATCAGTGGTCACCACTAGCAGGGTTTAGTGTAGTTAAAAACTTTGCTAATAGATCTAAGAGACAAGGTGCGGACCTTACAGAACAAGAAGCTTTTGGTAGATGGTTAGTTGGTTCTACTGCATTGGGCCTCGCTATAAAGTATGATGAAGAGAGACAGAAAAAAGGTCTTGGTGTATTTGAAGTAGAGTCTAGTGGTGGTACTATCATAGACGCTAAGAACACATTTCCGTTCTCCATCTTTCTAGCAACTGGACGTGCTATGAATAAGTACCTTAAAGGTGAGCCTGTGCCTAAAGAATTACAAACAGAGGTACTCACACAACTTGCTGTAGGGCAGGTAGCAAGGGATACACAGTTTGGTAATGACTTGTTAAATGTTATGGATACCTTGTTGAACTTTGATGAGGGGCAACGTGGTGCTCAAACAGATGCATTCTTCAAGGCAACAGGTAACATAGTAGCAGGTGTTACAAGACCTATAGACTTTGTAAATAAAACATTTGGTTTTATAGCAGGTAATGATGGTGTCAAAGATGTAAGACAGGCTGAAGGTAAGAATATATTTACTCAGTCTGCTACTAAGTATGTTGACAATATCTTTGAAGCATTAGCTGATGGCATAGATGCAGTAGCTGGCACTGAACTAGGTAAAGACTCAGTAACAGGTGAGCAGCTTAGAGTAGCAACAAGAGAAGGAGAGATATATGATCCTGCTCCTTTAACTCGCATCTTCGGTCTTACTATAAAACCAGCAAGGACAGCTACAGAAAAAGCGTATTCAATGTCTGACATGTTTTCATTTACTGCTAGTGAGAGAACTAAGATACCAGCATATGATAAAATCTTTAATGGGTTTATAGCCCCTATCTTAGAGAAAGAAATATCAAGGCTAACAAATTCTAAAGTATATAAAGAGGGTAGTGCTACAGATAAAAGACAGCTACTAAAAAAGAAAGTTACTAACGTAAAGAAAGCTGTAAGAAAGCGTATGCAAGAAGGTTACATGGGGGAAGAGGGATCAAGGCTAAGTATGGCAGCTAAAGTATCAGGCAAACCTAAAGAGTTACAAAGGGAAGCAATGAGAATGGCTAAAGAACAGTTTAATATAGAAGGTAGTATAGAAGACATGGACTTTAGGGAACTGAGTATACTACTAAACTATATGGATTATCTGAGAGAAATATATAATACAGCATCTAAAATATAAATAGAAGGGGCCGCATTTAGCGGCCCTTTTCATTTCCAGTATAACAATAAGAATGTATCACAAGTATTACAACTAAAGTTACTAACTATGTAATCATCCTCTCCATCGTGGTCACCACCTTGTATCATTTCGGTGTCACACTTAGGACATATTATCTTTCCTTTACGTTTAGCCTCCATGTATTCTTTAGCTTCACGTTCTAACTTCTGCATAACTAAATAGATCCTGTATGGCAGACTGTTTCTGCTCTTTTGTTTTGCTTACTGGTTCATCTGTAGTAGAACAATTATCCAGTACCTTCTTAGCTTCTTTCACACACATATTAAACCATTCACCATTCCTGCTGGTTGCTAACTTACTTGCTGCTTTGTGTGCTTCAGCTTCTGTCTTACGTCTGTTTTTAGTTACGATCATATGCTCTAGTACATAGTCTCTGAAAGGACTGCTAGTCTGGTAGCCATTACATCTGTCATCAGCATCAATAGCCATACCTATCTTGACCCACTCAGGCCAAGCAGGATTAGTTATGATATACACGTACCCCTCTTTAATACCGTCTAACTTATATGTACCCTGAAAAGCTGCATCATTAAAAGTTTTATAGTTTCCAGGTTTGTATAGTGCATGTTTACGTGATACGTATTCACCATCAACGTACATATTTTTATCATTGTCTTCTTTCTTGCAAGAAAAACACCAATACTTTTTTTGTCTAGCTAATGAAGCACTCCAATTTTCTCCAAGGCTAAGTTCTACATTACATTTTTGACAGCTATGCATATTATACTTCCTTTGGTACTTGAGTACACCATACCCAGTAGTCTGCTTCCCACATAGACTTGGGCCTAGTAGACTCTAAGTATTCTCTGCGTTTAGATGCAGCATAACTACACTGCTCTTCATTTTCATATAAGATGTTGTCACTCATAATCAATGGCTCTCCATTAAATATAAAGAGTGCTACTAAAACCCAATCCATATATTATTCCTTTGCTTCATAATACTGTTCTACTTTATCCTCAAGCCAAGGCTCAAGATACTTTTCTGCTACACTAAATGTACCAAAGAAAACTATTATTGCTGTTGCTAATACGTCCATACTTTATTCCTTATGTTATATCTACTACTTCACACACGTCCCCAGAGCAAGCAAAAGTTTGACTGGACTTAGTGTTGTCTTCTTGTTCATACTCTGAAAGTTTGTTCCAGTCAATCTTATCTGGCATACATGATAGTAAAAATTCGTAGTCATGTTTGCTGCAATCTTGATAAGGAGCTTGCTGATAGGTATGGTCTGAGTGTGGTAGAAAAGATACACCTGACATTTCATCAAAGTGTTTATAGACAAAGGCTCCTACCTCAAGCCATTCATCATCACGTACTGATATTGTAACTGAGGGCTTATGCTCACACCAATGTCTTTGGTATGTAAGCCAAGTCTCTAGCTGTTCAATAGCAGTCATGTCGTTGCGTGTTATAGCCATATCTGGTGATTTAACAGGGAAGCTAAACACAGTTGTAGTGTCTCCCTTGAATACACAAGGTTCATTAGGTACACCGTTGTCAATCATAAACTGTGTAAGTGGGTCTTTATTATCACCTCGTACAGTACGGATGTAATATGGAGAGTGACGAGCATGTATACCACTGGCACTGTCCACCAACTGCGAGACAGTACCCGAAGGTTTGACGCAGGTAATAGCAGCAGACTGAGGTATACCAAGCAGAGAAGCATATTCATCGTTAATGCCCACAGCGACAGTTCGTAAGTCATTTAATAGTTTTTCCAAGTTAGAGTTAACAGAAGTCATCAATGGGTTGTCCATGATACCTGTTAGCGACACACCAAGCAATCTCTCTTCTTCAGTATTACGTTGCCACACTTTACGCAGGTAGGGAAACTTTGTGTACGAGCTTTGGATTGTCCCAAGTATTGTGGCGAGTTTGACCTTACGCTCCAAGTCTTTAACCGTATCAGTGGCACGTACCACAACCTCCGTAAGATT
>Ga0181369_1000520_pt1 | contig 10915 bp, 2 predicted proteins | sample LowvirmetaG_8_FD_130088 | JGI IMG/M metagenome (GOLD analysis project Ga0181369, IMG submission 130088) | Marine viral communities from the Subarctic Pacific Ocean - Lowphox_04 viral metaG | ecosystem: Environmental > Aquatic > Marine > Oceanic | place: Subarctic Pacific Ocean | collected 2015-11-29 | reverse complement strand
GGTAATAGCATCAACGGAGCAAGACCTTCTGAAGGTGGCGTTCCAATCAAGGAAAATGAGATCGTGAAGGAAGACGGTGGTTCAATCGTTTATACCTCTACGGACCAGGCAGGTAACTTTAACATTGGTGACGATTTTGTTATCAACCAGTTCACTGGTACTATCACTGGTAGATCGTTTGATCAATCAGTCCTAAATAAAGTTACTCCACTCATCATCGCCCTAGACAGTTAAGATCATGGCAGCAGTTGCTTTAAATACGTTCAAAACGGTCAGGCATTTAGTTTCTGATTCCAATGTGGGGATTTATACATCCCCCATTGGTGTTGCCTCTATTGTCCTATACGCTCAGGCGACACACGTTGCGAACGATGAAAGTGTATATTTCATTAACTTCTCACATGCTCGTCCCGACGAGGATCCTGTGCAGTTTGAAATCATTAAGGATGGTCCAGTTATCCCTAATGACGCACTAAACCTATTAACAGGTAGATTAGTTCTCGAAACTGGAGACGAACTAAGAGTATCAGGAAATACGACCGGAGATGTGAAGGTTGTTGTTTCTATTCTAGAGACCGCGAAGTCTTAATAGCATAACACACACACCCAAAGCGTAGACCAATGCCTCTAAATTATCTTACCGGAAGAGTAAGTAGATTACAAGTTGGATTTCCAGGGTTTTCAACAGCAAAGGACCTTACAGTTGATGTATCAGGTGCTATTGGTATTGATACCCAAGACCCAAGAGCAGCCGCCGACTTCCCAGATGTCAGTATCCGTGGTGATATTGTTGACTCTGTTGGATTTACTGGTGGTATTGGGTATTTTCTAGCGCAAGATGTTCAGGGTGTTCGGTGGGTAGAGGCTCCACCAATCAACTCTAACGCCATCTTAGTGTTAGATAATGGAGTTATCGTTGGTGCTGGATCATTCATTGGTCTAAACTTCGACTCTGGTAAGGATGAGGACTTCCTTTCCGTTGTTCCTGATCCACTAAACCCACAGATTGCAAAGATTGCATATGATGTTCGTTGGGTAAGATATAATTACGGCAATAATAAAGGTATCTCCACAGGTTTTGGAGACAATGGTGACTACTCCTCTATCCCTGGTTTTGGAACCACAGAGGCAGTTGGTGTTACCTCAGTTGGTATTGGTACTAACCAACCACAAGATGACTTCCAAGTAGGTATTGGATCTACTGGTGTTACTATCAACGGACCTTTGGGTTTAGTTGATGCAGAAATTATTAAAGCGAAATCAATCTCGGTTGAAGGAAACCTAGAGGTTGAATCACTTATTGTTAGACCTGGTGTTGCCACTCTAACCACTCTAGATGTGGTGAAAGAGGCGTTCATACCAGTAGAGTATGTTGGTTTCTCCAGTATAGATGACCTACGGGCAGAACATTTATTTGCTACAGAATTACTAGCAGGTATTACTACCCTAGGTTTCGGTGGTGAAGATGTATTCGTTCTAAACAACCTGTTCGTTCAGGGTGGTTTGGGTACCTTCGATGGCGATGTATTCGTTGGTGGTGACCTAACTGTTCAGGGTGAGACATTCTTCAATCAGATTAACGCAGTCAACCTAGATGTATCTGGTGTTGCTACTATCTCCCGTGCGGAGATCAACTCTGGTTTCGTTACTAGTTTACAAGTATCTGGTTTCTCTACACTATCAGACTTCTCATTCAACATTGGTGTTGGTACATACCTAGAACTAGAAGACCTGGATGTATCTGGTGTTGGTAGTTTTGGTGTTGTCAATACTGGCGATGCTGTCATTGGTGGTGGTTTAACCGCTGGTGAGATTGAAGCAGATAAGGGATACATTGGTATTCTCACAGCAGATTCTATTGTATCTGGTGCAGGTACTATTGGTTCTATCGAGTCTGATGGGAACCTAACAACACTTAATGATATTATTGTTGGTGGTGCTTCAACCTTCGTTGGTTTGGGTACTTTCCAAGACGATCTCTTTGTTGGTGGTGACCTCTTTGTTAGAGGTGATGTCACCTTCAAGAATATTAATGGTGAACAACTACTAATCAGTGGTATTGGTACTATCAAGGAACTAGTCTTTGATAGTGGTATTGGAACCTCACTAGAGGTAAGAGACCAGGTTACAACTGGTGTCTCTACGATTAACGAAGCAGATATTCAAGATGCCGCAGTTGAGAGACTCACTGTTGGTGATGCAGAGATCATCGGTATTGCAACTATTACCGAGATTGATGTAGATAGAGGTAGAGTTGGTATTCTAACTGGTACAGACCTCTCCTATACTGGTATAGGTACTATCTTTGAGGTTGATGTTGATCAGGGTAGAGTTGGTTTAGTCACTGGTGACACACTACTATACTATGAACAGTCTAGAATCAATAAGGTTACCTTCTTTGATAACTACCTATCAGTTAATCAGAGTCTAAGAGTTTCTGGTCTCTCCACCTTTGTTGGAACAGGTACATTCTTCAATGACTTGTATGTTGGTGGTGACCTCTTCGTTGCTGGTGAGCTAAACTTCAACCAACTCAATGGTGAGAACCTATACCTAACTGGTATTGGTACCATCTATGAACTACGCAATACAGTTGGTTTCATTACTACCCTCTACGTAGAAGAGTCTGTAACTGGTTTAGCAACTATCAGTAGTCTAGTTGGTTCTTCTGCCACTATCACAGACTTCACTGGTGAGTCACTACTCATTCAGAATCCATTCAACCCAATGCCTCTGGACCCAACTGGGATCCCTGGTTTTGGTGTTATTGATACTCTTCAGGTTAGAAACCTAACCTCACTCAATCAAATCAATGCTAATAACATTGATGCCCAATATACAGAAACCGATGATTTGGTTGCTGGTGTTGGAACTATCACTGACCTAGAGTGGACTACCGCTGTTGGTGATGACACTACTACCAATACCCTACAGGTTACTGATACAGCAACCATCAACATCATCGATGCCAATCAGATCGATGCCGAAGATGCTAATATTGGAGTTGCCACCCTCTCTAGTCTCCTAGTAACTGGTGTTACTACCTTCAAGGGTCAAGTTGATATTGAGGATATTGAGTTCGTTGACCAGAGTGTCACCGGTATTTCCTCCATCAACATCCTCAAGTTCAATGTTGGTTATGGAACCTACCTAGAGGTTACTGATTCCGTAACTGGTGTTGGAACTATTGGTCTTGCCAGTATCACAACAGCTCAGGTATCGTTCCTAGATGTAAGAGATGAGACAGTTGGGGCATCCACTATTGGTGTTCTATCAGTAACTGAAGGATTTGCAGTAACTGGTTTCTCCACCTTCGTTGGTTTCACCACAATGAGTGGCGACCTATTCGTTGATGGTAACCTAACTGTTACTGGTTTCGTTAGTTTCACACAACTGAACGCCGATCAATCACAGATTGGTATCCTAACTGTATTCGATGCGTTAGACGCTAGAACGGGTGTTGGTACATTCAAACACCTAGAGACAGTAGATAGTGCAGTTCTATCTGGTGTATCTACTATTGGTCTCTCAACCTTCAAGGATGGTGATATCAATGTTACTCGTAACCTAACAGTTGCAGGAATAACAACATTCTATGATGATGTTTATATTCAGAAGACTGAGTTTGTAGAACTAAGTGTTACTGAACAGGCTAACATCAACAAACTATTTGTCAACTCTGGTGTTGCAACTCAGTTTAGTATTGGTGTTGCTACTATTACCCAGTCACTAACAGGTATCGCCACTATCGGTGACCTCAATGTAACTGGTCTATCTACCTTCGTTGGTCTCGCCACCTTCCAGGGTGATGTTTATGTTGATAGTTACTTAGAAGTATCCAAGGATGTTGTAGTTGGTTCAGCACTAACAGTTCCTAACCTCACATTCACTGATGGTGATGGTCAGTTCCTCAATGTTCAGGAAGAGGTTGTTGGTGTATCCACTATTGGATTCGCTAGTATTACAGACGGGTTTGTAGGAACTTCTACTATCTCCAGAGCAGAGATTCGTGATTTAGAAGTAACTGGATTCTCAACCTTCATTGGTGATGTGTTGATGGGTTCCAACCTAGATGTGGTTGGTGATATATCTGGAACTAATATATCAATTGCACAGTCAGTAACATCTGACACCTTATTCACAAGGTTTGCTGATATTGAGGGATCAAATACTGGTGTTGCTACTATTGGTTTCGCCACTATCACAGAACTCTTCACTGAAGACCTAACAGTTGTAGGAACCTCTACCTTCGTTGGTTTCACAACGATGACGGGAGACCTAAACATTGAGGGTAACCTTAATGTAACTGGTGTTGTTACCTTCCAACAGTTAGACGCAACCCAGTCACAGATTGGTATTCTAACTGTATTCAACTACTTAGATAACCAAGGAGACCTAAGAGTAGTTGGTTTCTCCACACTCGGTGACTTCTCAGCCAACTCTGGTATCCTTACCAGTATTGAATCTGGTGAGATTGATGTAACCGGTGATGTTTCTATTGGTGGAACACTAGGTGTTGCAGGTGAAGTTGGTTTCTCCAGTAACTTCTATACAGTTGGTATTACTACCCTCGCCTCTGGAACTGGTATTGTTACTACTGGTGGTGACCTCTATGTTGGTGGTAACCTATTCGTATATAATGATATTGTATATGATGAAATCATTGGTCGTAACCTAGACATCAGTGGTATTGGTACTATCGCAGACCTCAGAGTAGGTCTTGGTAGTATCGCAGACCTCAGAGGTACAACTGTTAGATACCAAACTGGTATCATCACTTCACTCAGAGCAGAAGATTCTGAAGTTGGAAGACACATTGGTACTTCAGTTGTTGTAGAGAACATAACTGCCACTGGTCCTTCTACTTTCGTTGGTGTTGTTACTACTACTAACGAACTCTTTGTTGGAACTAACCTATTCGTAGGTAACAACGCAGATATCCAAGGTGATATCTTCGGTAGAAATATAACACTAGAACTAAATGCCTCTGGTGATACACTAGACTTCAATTCGGGTCAGATTGGTGACCTCATCTCACAGTATATACTCTCTGATGACTTGTTTGTCACTGGTATTACTACTTCAGTCGCGGCACAAATCAGCTTCCTGAATGTATCTGGTGTAACTACTTCACCTATTATTAACTCCACACTACTAACCAACTCTGGTTTAGTAACAACTGGTAATCTATATGTTCAGGGTCTAGCACAGGTAGAAACAACCCTAATTGTAGATGGAAACTCTATCTTCAATGGTCCAGCACTATTCAATGATACAGTAACAGTTAATGATGATATCAATGTAACAGGTGACATCACCTTCAACGATATCAGTGGTATTAATGGTAACTTCGCTGGTATTGTTACAGCAACGAAACTCAAATCCAACTTCCTAGAGGTTAATGGTCAGACAGCAATCACTGGTTTGGCAACCTTCTTCAGTGGATTGGATGTAAGAGGTGGTCCTCTAGTAGTAGATAACCAGATCTTCGCCAACTCTGGTTTCATTACTAGTATCCAAGGTACTGACCTAACATACACTGATGGTATTTTCCTAGGTGATCTACAGGTCAATAAGGACACAACCATCAACCAGAACCTACAGGTTGTTGGTACCACTACCTCAACCAACTTAGATGTATCAGCACAAACTGAAACCTCACTACTAAATGTAACGGGTGTAGGTACTATTCCAATCTTATACTCCACCAATGGTGAGTTTAAGACAAGTCTCAAGACAGATCAGTTGTTCTTCAACACTGGTTTAGGTACATACCTCAGTGTTACTGATCTAAATGTTGTTGGTGTTGCTACTATCCCAAGACTTGACATTGAATACCTAACAGCTGATGAAGCTACAATTGGTATTCTAACTGTCACAACTCAGACTGATATTAGTGATACTTCTAGTATCTTTAGTTACAAACTAACAACCAGTGGAGCACCCACTAATGTTACACTCTATGACTCCTCAGTTTATAGAAGTTTCGAGGCTAACATTCAAGTCTCCTTTGCTAGTAGTTTCCAATCCAGTAAGATGCATGGTTTGAGTGATGATAACTCCACACCAAATGTACTCTTCAATGAAACTTCTTACCTCTCCAATGGTGGTGAGTTGGCAGGGTTCGATGTAACGGGTTCCGCAGGAAACAATGTTATCCTAACAGTCACTCCATACACAGTTGGAGTTACTACCTATATACTCTCAGTAACCGCGGTGAGAGTCTAAAACACCTCTCTCACTCCCTCTATAAATATCTGTATATCTAACACTGCAGATTATAGGGGGAATGTGAACCCGTGGCGAATCAGAACTTTCGTGTCAAAAAGGGTATAGAAGTTGGCTTAGGCGCAACTTTTCTATACGCAGACGACAGTGGAGTTGGTATTAATAGTACCAGCCCACGATCAAACTTAGACGTTCGAGGTAGATCCCAGACAGAGGAACTACTGGTAGACAACTATGCAGAGGTGCAAGGACCTTCTACCTTTGTTGGTATAGGTACTTTCGGGGATGATCTATATGTCGGGAATGATTTATATGTAAAGGGCAACCTAACCTTCACTAGTTTCGAGGCAGAAACTGGTAATGTAACAGGTGTCCTAACTACAAGAGACTTTAATGTAACTGGATTATCTACGTTCCAGGGAGACGCCACCTTCCAAAGCGACGTAAGTATTTCTCAGGGCATAGTAGTTTCTGGTGCCTCTACGCTCACAGGTATCGTCACAACTGGCGATGACCTCTATGTGGGTGGTAGTCTGTATGTTTATAATGATATTTTCTATGATGAGATTACTGGTAGAAACCTCAGTATCTCTGGTATTGCCACACTCAGACAGTTAGAAGTCCAACAGGACCTAGAAGTTGCAGGTCTCTCCACATTTGTTGGTCTAGTATCGTTCATAAATGCAGTAGGTACAAACCTCACAGTCTATAATCTTTCCGCTAATACTGGTAACTTCGTAGAGATTAACGTCGACGGCGGCGGAGGCGGCGGTGGAGGTACTGGTATTGATAGTACTTCTGTTAATACAGAGTTCCTAAACGTCACTGGTGTTGCAACATTTAACAATGGTATTGCCACCAACTTCAGTGCTGAGTTCATTGATGCTGGTGTAACCACAACCACCGACCTCCACTTCACTAATGGTTACGGTGTCAATCTCAATATGAGTGGCATCACAACTGTTGGCATTCTAACAGTCTATGAGAATATCTATGACTCTAGAAACCAAGTTGGTTATGGTGACTCACTACTAGTCACACAGGGTGGAAAACTAGTATGGACTAGACCTGATGTTGCAGGTATTGCCACTTCATTCCAACCAGGTTCTACCTTCTATGTAAGTGAGAACGGTAGTAATACTAATGATGGTAGAAGCCCAGAGAAAGCATGGGGCTCTATTGCATACGCCGTATCACAGATTGGTGACACCTCACACGATATTCTAGAGGTTACCGCTGGTGAATACACAGAAACCTTCCCAATCACAGTCCCCAAAGGTCTAACCATTACTGGTGCCGGACAAAGGGCAACCATTGTTAGACCATCACAGGCAACAGAAACCAATGATGGTTTCCTACTCAATGATAGATCCACCGTCCATAATCTCACAATTCTTGGGTTCTACAAACCACAAGGTTCTATCAACTACGCCTTCAAGTTTGCTGTTGGTGCAGCGATTACTTCTAGAAGTCCTTATATTGATAAGGTTTCTGTCATCAACAAAGGCACTCAGACAAGTGCCAGTGACCCCTATGGTTATGGTTCAGCTGACTCCTACCCAACTACCGCACCTGGTGGTGGTGGTGTTCTAGTTGATGGTAGTGTAGTTGCTTCTGACTCATTGGAAGCAGCCATCTTGATGAATGAGGTTACCTTATTCCCTGCTGGCAACCAAGGTATTAAGATCACCAATGGTGGTAGAGCTGAGTGGTTGAATGGTTTCATCTACTTCGCAAGTGAAGCTCTAGTTGGTGTATCTGACAGAACAACTGGTTTATCAGGTGCTGGTAAGGCAAGACTAACCCTAGAGAATGCCTCTGGTGGATTGGTTGGTGGTAACACTATTGAATACTATGATAGTGATGGAACCACAGTTCTGGCTTCTGGTACTATTGATAGTGTATCTGGTAGTTATGTAACACTAACCAACGCTGGTGTTGGTACATTCACAACTCCTAGAAATAGAACAGCCAAGAAGGTTGACTTTGTTAATGGAGCACAACTATCCACAGCACAAGCAAGATTTGGTACATCCTCACTAGATGTAACTGGTGCTGGAACTGATAATATCACAATTGACTCTAGTTCAGACTTTGGTTTTGGAACTGGAGACTTTACTGTTGAGTTCTGGTTATACAGAACAGGTGGTATCAATAACAAGACTATCTGTGACTTCAGAGACACTGCTGCCACTGACAGTGCTATTGTATTGGAAGGTAGTGGTGGAGATACCATTGACCTCTATGTTGGTACTACTTCAGTAATAACTGGTAGTATTTCTGCTACTAACAACGCTTGGAACCATGTTGCTGTTTGTAGAGTTGGTTCTACCATCACACTTTACATCGATGGTGTTTCCGCTGGTAGTGGAACTTCCTCCGCTGACCTAGGTGTTGCGAGACAACTAACCTTCGGTGATAAGTATGACAATAGTAACAGTGGTCCTTCAGCATACTTAGATGAACTCCGTGTTACTAAGGGAGCAGCAAAATACACAGGAGCATTCACTCCACCTTCAGCAGCACTCACAGGTGATAAGGATACTTCTATCCTACTACACTTTGATGGTATCAATGGAGCAACCTCCACCACAGATGATATCCTAGTCTTCCAAGACATCCGTATTACAGGTGGTAACACAGCAGATAAGGTAACCTTAGCAGACTACAGTCAGTTTGGTGCTGACCTCCGGTCTATCTCTTGTGCTATTGAGTATGGTAACCAGGGTATCATTGGTAATGGTAGTGGAGTAACACTCAGACTCATCTCTGTCAACTTCAACCATGTAGGTGCTCTTGGTGATATCACTAACGACCCCAACCTAGCCATTCAGGCAAACGAGGTTATACAACTCAATGGTGGTGAAGTATCCTATGTAAGTATCGATCAGAAGGGTGACTTCCGAGTTGGTGAAGCATTCTATGTGAACCAGGAGACTGGTGAAGTATCCTTTACAGATACCGTAACAGACCTAACTGCCTTATCCTCACTCACTATTACTGATGGTACTAATAGTAGTATCATTACTCCTACTTCTGGTAGGTTTGGTAATGTATTGATCTCTGGTAATAATGTAGAGAGTGTCACTGGAGACCTCAACATTAAGACTGGTGGTTCTGGTGAGATTAATATCTATGGCAACACCAATGTTATTGGTATTCTAACAGCTCAGATCATTGAGATCAATGCTATTCAGAAGGGTGATACAGCAATCGCCCTAGATGATACTGGAACTGATGGAACTATTCGTTTCATTACTGATGGTGTAGAAGCACAGAGAATCACAAACCAACAGAGAGTTGGTATAAACACCACCACCCCAGTCACTCAGTTAGAAGTTAAGGGTGGAACACAACTAGAGAATCTAAATGTAGTTGGTGTTGCCACACTGAATGGTGTTGGTATTGCCACTATTGGTGGTGATCCTGACTTCAGGAACTTAAATATCACTGGTCTCTCCACCTTCGCTGGTGTTGGTACTTTCCTAAGTGACTTGTATGTTGGTGGTGACCTCAGTGTCCTAGGTGATATCAAGTTTGATGAAGTTGATGCGAGAAACGCCAACATCACTGGTATTGCCACAGTTGGTTTCGCCTCTATTAGAGACGCTAGAGTTGGAAGTGCCCTCACTAATTTGGGTCACACTCAACTCAATACTCTAAATGTAAGTGGAGTAACCACACTATCTGACCTAAACGTCGGTGGTGAATCAGTATATACTGGAATCACTACCTTCAACAACAATGTAACTATCAATGGTGACCTCACTATTAATGGTTCTCAGAATGTAGATAGTTTTGGAACCACAGATTTATTAGTTACTGGTATCGCTAGTATCAATCAGGCGAAGATCGCCACTGGTATTGTAACTGATCTCACGGCAGAAAGAACAACAACCACCGACCTCAAAGCAACTGGTCTCTCCACCTTTGTTGGTGTTGCTACCTTCGCTAGTGATGTATTCGTATCAGGTAACCTCAATGTATTGGGTGACATCTCCTACGATGAGGTGAATGGTAGGAACCTTAACATCTCTGGAATTGCCACCATTGGTTTCGCCTCTATCACAGACGCCAAGATTGGTGTTGCTACTATCACAAAACTTGATGTCACTGAGATCAATGTAGATGGTGGAACAGGTATTGATGATAACTCAGTAACTACAGAGAACTTAGTTGTTAGTGGTATCGCTACTATCAACTCAGGCATCCTCACAACCCTCCAGGCGGAAGTAGGAACCATTGGAAACCTCACCGCTGGTGTTTCTACCTTTACTGGTATTGTAACCACTACAGACGATCTATACGTTGGTGGAAACCTCTACGTATTCAATGACATCTTCTATGATGAGATCACTGGTAGGAACCTTTCTATCTCTGGTGTATCTACATTAGGTTTCGCTTCTGTTAGAGATCTAAGAGTATCTGGTGTTGCTACATTCCTAGGTGATGTGGAGATCAGTGGATCACAGATTGTTGATTCACTAATAACTGGTGACTTAGAAGTAACTGGTGTTACTACAACCAAAGAACTAAAATTTATTGATGGTGTTGGTATTGCTCTAACACTCACAGACCTAGTTGTAACTGGTAACGCAGAACTCAATGGTTCTGGTATTGTTACAGCAGGTTCAGACATCAACTTCAGAAACCTAGAAGTCACTGGTCTATCAACCTTTGTTGGTCT
>Ga0181369_1000519_pt1 | contig 10941 bp, 17 predicted proteins | sample LowvirmetaG_8_FD_130088 | JGI IMG/M metagenome (GOLD analysis project Ga0181369, IMG submission 130088) | Marine viral communities from the Subarctic Pacific Ocean - Lowphox_04 viral metaG | ecosystem: Environmental > Aquatic > Marine > Oceanic | place: Subarctic Pacific Ocean | collected... | reverse complement strand
CTGCTTTTATTGAAGTGAGCATATTGTGGATTGCCTCGTTGCTTTACTTTGCACAAGGCATCATTAAGAAATCTTTCAGCATCATCATTAGTTATCTTCCAATCAATATAAGATTTAAACAAAACATCTGATTCTTTGAATGCTTCAAGACCTGCTTGAATCTTAGCTGCTGATGATTGAACAGATACATTAGTAGTATGCTTTGCCCAAGTCTTAGCTACAGTATGTGGTGTAGTGCAGCCATTCATACACCAAAGACGTAAGCCTTCTGCCTGTTGTTGGAATGCCCAACTAGCATCGTATGAATTGTAGAACTGAATACGAAATGTAATGATGTCATCAAGCTGTGGTTCTATCTTAAGATCAGGAAAGTTTACCTCACCTCGTAGCTTACGACCACCATCAACAAGATGAAACTTTTCTTCGTAGCTAGTGCCAAGAGTGTTAGCTGTTTCATCAATAGAATCCATAATACTATTGACTACATCACTATGTGTAATGATCTTGTACTTGTCGCCAAGTCCACGGCTCATGTGTTCGCCAGTGTCAGTGCGTACAACCACACGATTGCCTTCGATCTTACGACCAGTGCGATCATAAGTTTCTTGTAGTTCTACTGGAAAATCCCAAGTAGGATTAGTAAAGTCCAACATGTCTAACTCCTATGTAAATGTTGATATAAAAAGATATAGTAAAACAAATATGATAATAGCTTTCGCTAACTCAATCATAATATCAAATGCTTTTTTCATTCGCTAATGTACTCCGTTATAGTTGCGTCAAAGTTTGAATGCTGACGGGAAGTGACGCCCCCCTCTCCGCATTTGCAATGCTTGAGGTGGGAGATCAGGTTGACGCTTGGTTGCTAAGAAAGGGGCAGCTGATTGCTACCCCTTGTCGGTGGCTATCTACGCCACCCTTGCTTTGAGAGCTGCTAGTCTTTCTTTTGACATAGACACTGGACGTGTCTTTTTAGGAGCAGGTTCCCAAGATTTACCTGTTACTTGTTCATAAACACTGAGGTCAGCCTCATGTCTGGTTTCAAGTAGTGCCAGTTCATCTTCGACATTATCTATAAGCTTTTGCAGTGCATCCATTTTGATGTGCTGTTCCTGCTCAGCTGCATCTTCATAGTCAGCCAATCTATCAGCTAACATTCTTTTCTTATAGTCGAGAGAGTTCTTTGAGGTATAGCATTCGTCCTTGGCGATGCTTTCGATAAAGCGCTCATTCGGTGCAACATCTTGTAGTCCGTTAAACCAATCTAGAACGGCAAGCTTTCTTTCTACGAGTGTAAGTGTTTTCTTAGTCATAATTGTATTCTCCAAGTTATATTTGCGAGGACCATCCTCGACACAGACCTTAACAAGACAGCAGAGAAAACCTGTCCACGACAGGTTGTTATTCGCAACTTCTTCCCACACCAGTTGACCTAGCCACAACTAGACACAGCAACCACAAGAACAACCTAGCCAGTGCAAGAGGGAAGTTGTTGCGAATGACTTTTCTCAGTTGTCAAGGTCTTTGACGAGGATGACCGCAGCTTATAGCTTGGGGGATACATGCAATGACTGAGAGAATACTGGAGTGAAGAAGGAAGAAAGCTTGTTGTTCTAGATTCCTTTATAGAGTCTTATAGTATGATTGTTGTTGCGTATGTGTCATTTGTGCGTTGACAAGGGTTTATACTGTTGTGCTATGAAAGGGGGAGAGAGGGAGAGGGGGTTCATTGCAGGAGATAAAATGACACAGATTGCAGTAAAGACTAAGCGTGATCTAACTGATCGACAACGTAGATTGGTTGAAGCGTATGTATCAAATGGTGGTAACTTGACAAAGGCTGCACATGAGGCAGGATACGCTGAAGGCAATAGCGGTAGAGTTTCAGCATACAAGGCTATGAAAACTGCACATGTGCGAATGTACCTGATGGAAGCAATGAGTGAGGCATTTGGACTAAGTGCAGCTAAAGCATTAGGCAGAGTAGTGCAGTTATCAGGTGGGGCTAAGTCAGAGTATGTGCAGCTTGAAGCATCGAAGGATCTGTTAGATCGTGCTGGGTTCAAGCCTATAGATCGCTCACAGGTACAGGTAGCAGGGGATATTAAAGTGTCCATCGACCTATCGTGAGGGGGGTAGGGTCAAAAACTGCGCTATGTAGAGTGACAGTAGTCTATCACTAGCATTTTTTTCTAGAAAGGTACGAGATGAGAAAGATACACAAGAGTTCTACAGGTGGGTTAACGCCACTGGGTAGGGAATATTTTAAACGCACTGAGGGTGCGAATCTCAAGCCTCCTGTTCCCAAGGGTAAGAATCCTAGGCGTGTATCTTTTGCTGCTAGGTTTTCTGGTATGAAAGGTCCGATGAAGGATGAGAAGGGTGAGCCTACTAGGAAAGCGTTGGCATTAAAGAAGTGGGGTTTTAGCAGTGTTGCTGCTGCCAAGTCATTTGTTAGAAGGAACAGGCAGACATGAGTAAAGTTAATCAGGCAGGGGTTTACACGAAGCCTAAAATGCGTGAGAGTTTATTTAAGTCTATTAAGGGTAGGGCTACTCATGGCACTGCGGCAGGACAATGGTCGGCTCGAAAGGCTCAGTTGCTTGCTAAGACTTATAAGGCTAGAGGTGGAGGTTACAAATCGTGAAAGCGCCACAGCGATCATTATTAAACTGGGGCAAACAGAAGTGGAGAACTAAGTCTGGTAAGAAGTCTAGCGAAACTGGTGAACGCTACTTACCTTCTAAGGCTATCACTGCTCTTAGTGATGCTGAGTATCGCGCTACAACCAGAGCCAAACGAAAGGGTAAGGCAAAGGGTAAACAGTTTGTGGCTCAACCGAAAGAAATTGCTAACAAGGTAAGGAGATATAGAAATGCCTAATGTTAATGGAAAGAAGTTCCCATACACTAAGAAGGGAATAGCTGCGGCTAAGAAAGCTTCAGATGAAAAGAAGAAGCCTGTAAAGAATAAGAAGAAGACTTTAATGACAGGAAATTATAATTAATGGCTTGGTATTTAACAGGTGGGGAATTGTATACAGGCGAAACTCATGTTCTAGCAGGTATAACTTATAGTGGTAAGACAAGAACTTCAGAGTCTCGCAGGTTAGTAGAAGGGCCAGAGCCTGAGAGAGCCAGAAGCTCCAACGGCAGACTCAAGGGTGATGATCCTTCTACACCAAATGTAAACGAGGCGTATGAAAAGCCCAAGAAGAAGGCTGCGCCTAAGAGGGTAGAGTTAGAGGACGAATGAGTTTTAGCCATTCTATTTCTATGCGTGATCGAGAGTTACTTCGTACTATTGTAAAGAAGGTACACTTCAAACATTACCCTAAAGATTTTCAGACTAACATGGAGGCTGATAAGCTTATTGATGTTATTGCCCCTGATATGATTGAGCGTATGATTAGGTTTGCTGTGGATCACAAAATTGACAGACTTTAAATATAAACCTGATGGTGAAGTCTTAAAAAAATTTATGAAGGACGATACGTTCTTTCGTGGCATTCGCGGTCCTGTAGGTTCTGGTAAGTCTGTTGGGTGTTGCGTAGAAGTATTTAGACGCGCTCTTTCTCAGAGTAAAAACGATAGTGGTGTACGCAGAAGTCGATGGGCTATCATAAGAAACACAAACCCACAGCTTAGAACAACTACTATTAAGACTTGGCTTGACTGGTTTCCAGAAAATGAATGGGGTAAATTTATTTGGTCTGTGCCTTATACCCATCACATAAAGAAAGGAGACATAGACCTAGAGGTTATCTTCCTTGCTCTTGATCGTCCAGAAGATGTTAAAAAACTACTGTCCCTCGAACTAACAGGCATCTGGATTAACGAGGCAAGGGAGATACCCAAGAGTATTATTGATGCTTGCACAATGAGGGTTGGGCGATTCCCTTCTATGCGTGAAGGTGGACCTAGTTGGACAGGCGTTATTGCAGATACCAACGCACCAGAAGAAGATCATTGGTGGCCGATTATGTCTGGTGAAGTTCCAGTGCCAGATCATATTCCTAGAGATCAGGCTAAGATGTTGGTTAAACCTGATAACTGGCAGTTCTTTACACAGCCATCTGGTATGAAAGAAATATACAATGAAGATGGTGAGGTAGATAATTATAAGTCTAATGATAAGGCTGAAAACAAAAAGAACATGCTTCAGAATTATTATACAAACTTAATACAAGGTAAGACTAAATCTTGGATTGATGTTTATGTGATGAATAGACTTGGAACTATAAAAGATGGAAAGCCAGTATACCCAATGTTTGCTAGTGAAACTCATGTTGCTAAAGAAGAAATACCAGTAGCCGCAGGGATTCCATTGTATATAGGAATAGACTTTGGCCTTACTCCTGCCGCTGTTATTGGTCAAAAGGTTAGGAACAGATGGTTAATACAATCAGAGGTTGTTGCTTTTGATATGGGCATTGTTAGATTTGCAGAGGTGCTAAGAAATGAAATTGCTACTAGGTTTTCTGAAGCTTCCGATGTCTATATATATGGTGATCCAGCAGGTGATTTTAGGGCGCAGACGGACGAATCTACCCCTTTCCACATACTTAGGGGTGCAGGTCTACGTGCTTTTCCCGCCCCGAGTAATTCGGTGGATCTCCGCTTGGAATCAGTGGCGCAGCAACTTAACAAAATGGTTGAAGGCAAACCTGCGTTTTTAATTGACAGACGTTGTTCTCAGCTTCTTAAGGGGTTTGAAGGTGGCTATGGTTATAAACGTATGGAAGTAAGTGGTGAACGATACGCAGATAAACCTGATAAGAATATGTACTCACACATACACGATGCACTACAGTATCTAATGCTAGGAGCAGGAGAGGGTCGTGCTTTAATGTCAAATCAGAAACCTGCACAGATTGTAACTGCTAGAAAAGACTTTGATGTATTTACCAGAAAGCCAAGAAGCTCTGCTAAAAAACCTAGCATATGGTCACTTGTGCGTTGAAATTATTTTAAATCTATGTTTTGCAAGGAAACATGATGAATCGAAAAGCAATCTATAGACGCGCTGCAAGAGATGATGTTCTCTGTATCTTTGAGATGGCAAGAGACTTCCATTCTGAAAGTGAACTAGGTGATATACCTTTTGATGATCGTGTGTTTGCTAGTTACTTAGAGGGTCAGATAGAAGATGATATGTCTTGTATATTCGTTGCTGAAGTAGATGGAGAGAACGTAGGATTTATATTTGGAAGTATATATCAGCTTTACTTTTCCACAACTTTCGCTGCTAATAGCGACATATGGTATGTTCGTCCTGAGTATCGTGGTGGTTTGATTGGCGTTCTTTTGCTTAGAAACTTTGAGAAATGGGCAATGAATAAAGGGGCTAGGTTCTTAGTTAATGGTAGTTCATCAGGTATATCCTTAGAAAGAACACATAAACTAATAGAAAGACTTGGGTATGAATCCGTAGGTTCTGAGTACAGGAGAGATCTAAATGGGTAGTTGTTTTGGAAAGAAAAAAAGTAGTCATAGCGGTATAAAAAAGACAAAAGGAGCTAAAGGCTCAAGCGGTTATGTCAGCCTTGATAGAATTGCGAGTGCAAAAAAGAACAGCGCACTCGATGATCTGAAGATGGATATTGGAGTTAAAGAAAAAAACACAGCTTATTATCGTGATTTAGGAAAGCGTAGTGCTGCTTCTCAAAAAGCTTTAGCAGATCAGCAAGCTCGTAGTAAGAAGCGTAAGAAAAAAAGAAGAACCGATACTGGCGGTGATGACACTACCACTACCACAACAACAACTTCTACAACCTCTACTGGTGGAGATGATACTATAATAACTGGTGGAGATGATGTTACTACATCATCAGGTGGAACTATTGGTGGTACATCTGTAACAGCAGAAAGTATTTACACACGCGATCCAGAAGAAGCTATATCAGATCAAGAAAAGTTAGCAGCAGAAGAACTAAGACGACAAAGAATAAAACGAGCTAGAACAAAACAGTCTTTGCTTAGAAAAAGATTAGAAAGAACTCAGGAAGTAGGTTCTGGGCGTAGAGTTTTATCTGGAACTGAAAGAAATCTTAATGTTCAGACAAGACAATCGGGAAGCGGTAAACGTGGTGGTGCAGGTAGAAGATCTTTAATTACTGGTTCTACTGGTGGAATCGGATACTATAGTAGGTTCTTATGATAGAAAATTCAAAAAAGTATTTAGATAGATATGAGAAAGCTAAAGCACATAGGCAGAACTTTGTTGATCTTTTTGAAGAATGTTATGAGTATGCTTTGCCGCAACGTGAGTCTTTTTATTACGAAACAGCAGGTCAACGTAGAGATGATAAGATCTTTGATGAGACAGCAGTGGTTGGCGTTCAAGAGTTTGCTTCGAGGCTTCAATCGGGATTAGTTCCAAACTTTGCACGTTGGGCAGACTTTACAGCAGGATCAGAAGTTCCAGAATCTGAGAGAGATTTTATTGAGAATGATCTTGATGAAGTAACAGAATATGTATTTGAGATACTACAAAACTCTAACTTTTCTCAAGAAGTACATGAAGCATTTATGGATCTAGCAGTAGGTACTGGTGTGCTTTGCGTAGATGAAGGCGATGCAATTAATCCTATTATGTTTTCTGCAATACCATTACCTCATGTTGTTTTGGATACTGGTCCTGATGATAAGATAGATCATGTATTCAGAGAGAGAAAAAACATTAGAAACTCTGATCTTCCTATACTGTATGAAGATGCAAAGTTTGACATGAAGATACAGAATAGAATTGAAAGAGATCCAGAGGGTAAGTGTAACACTCTTGAGATAGTATGCAAAGATTATACAAAACGTAATGAAGAAGCTTACTTATATTATGTAATAGATATGTCTACAAAAGAAGCGATAGTAGAAAGAAAGTTTTCTGGTGTTGGTTCTAATCCATATGTTTGCTTTAGATGGTCTAAATGTGCAGGAGAAGTGTATGGTCGAGGACCATTAATCAATGCTTTGTCTGCTATTAAGACCACAAACTTAACTATTCAACTTATCTTGGAGAATGCTCAGATGGCTATATCTGGCATTTATCAGATGGACGATGATGGTATTATTAACCCAGATACTATTAATTTAGTCCCAGGCACTATAATACCAAAGTCTCCGCAGTCTGGTGGACTACAACCTATACAAGCGGCAGGAAGATTTGATGTTGCAGATATAGTTTTAGGTGATATGCGCCTAAATATAAAACGTGCATTATACAATGATATGCTAGGAAATCCAGATAGAACTCCTGCATCTGCTACAGAAGTAGCTGAACGTATGGCAGATTTATCACGCAGGATAGGATCAGCATTTGGTAGACTGCAAGCTGAGTTGGTTCAGCCTGTTTTGCAAAGAGTAATATACATTCTTAAGAAACAAGGGCGTATAGAAATGCCAACAGTTAATGGTCGAGAGGTTAAGATACGCTCAGTTTCTCCATTGGCTCAAGCACAATCTAATCAAGATATAACTTCAGTATCTAGGTTTCTTGAACTGGTTAATGCTTACTTTGGTCCTGAGACTACAAACATATTAATCAACTCTGAAGAAACAGCTATTCACCTTGCGAAAAAATTTGGTGTACCTGACACCTTGATTCGTGACGCAGAAGAGCGTAGACAGATAGTTGCGATGATGCAGCAAATGCAAATGCAACAACAGGAACAACAAGCAGGGCCACCTATTGCCGCAGAATAATCACATTGGCTTAGACGGAATAGCAAGAAATAAATCAGAAGAAGACAAGGTTAGTCTTAACTTTGGTTCTTTATTTTCTCAACCTACTGGTAAAGAAATTATTAAATACTTGCGTAGTGTAACTATAGAAATGGTTAGTGGACCTAATATCTCTACAGATGAGCTAAGACATTTAGAGGGTCAAAGGTATCTTGTTGGTTTAATAGAACGTCATATTCAGAGATCACATAAGGTAAAAAGCAATGAGTGAAGAAGTTCAAGAAACAGAAGTAGCAACAGGGTCACAACCTCAAGAAGAAAAAGATTTTTTAGTTGCTGAAGATTTGGAAACCAAAACGGAAGAACGTCCTGAGTGGTTGCCAGAAAAATATAAAACAGGCGAAGACTTAGCAAAAGCTTATAAAGAACTAGAGTCCAAGCTTGGAACTAAAGATGTTGATATTAGAAATGAGCTTTTAAAAGAAATAGAAGAAGAAAGCTTTAAGGGTAGACCAAGTTCTGCTGACGAGTATCAGTTACCAGACTTTGTAGACACAGATAATATTGATACGAATGATGATACATTAAGGTGGTGGGCTGACCACGCATTTTCTAATGGTCTTGACCAAGAAGAATTTGCTGAAGGATTACAAAAAGTAATGGAAGCCCAAGATGCTTACCTTCCAGATCCAGAAGAAGAAGTAAAAAAACTTGGTGATAATGCTAATGTAAGACTAGAAGCTGTTGATTTATTTGCTAGGCAATTCTTTCCAGAAGAGCATATAGAGTCTATAGAAGATTTGGCTGCTACTGCTGATGGAGTTAAGACATTAGAATTTATTATGGCTAAACTTCAATCTCCTGCAATTGGATCTGATGGTACGCCAGTAGGTAGAATTACAGAACAATCTCTCAAAGATCTTATGGCTGATGAAAGATATTGGCATCCTGCACGTAGAAATCCAGACTTTATAAAGCAGGTTGATGAGGGTTTTGAGAAACTTCATGGTTAATAAATTTAATTTGTGCGTTGCATTTTGAATAAAACTATTGTTTGAATGGGTTATTACGACCCATATCGCATTGATTGGCCCTTATTGGATACCCGAATTGATATGTAAGAGTGGATACTCGTAGCAATCGGAAACTCAATTTAGGACTGTAAAATGGCTAATACAATAACTAACGCCTTTATAAAGCAGTTTGAAACTGAAGTTCACATGGCGTATCAGCGTATGGGTTCTAAGCTACGGAATACTATTCGTTCTACAAATGTGTCAGGTTCAACTGCACGATTCCAGAAAATAGGCACTGGATCAGCGTCAACAAAATCTCGTAATGGTAATGTAACTCCAATGGAACTTGCACATACCAATGTTGAAGTATCAATGAGCGACTTCTATGCTGCTGAATACATTGACAAACTTGATGAGTTGAAAACAAACATCAATGAACGTCAGGCTGTAACACAATCTTCTGCTGCTGCATTAGGTCGTAAGACTGATGAAATCATTGTTGCTGCAATGGATGCAGGAGCTAACTCTACTCAAATACATGACACTGGTTCTGCTTTAGGTAAGGCAGATCTATTAACAGTATTTGAAACTTTTGGTGCTGCTGATATTCCCGAAGATGGACAGCGTTACTTAGTAATGTCTCCAAAAGGATTTGCAGATCTTTATAACATAAATGAATTTGCTTCATCTGATTTTGTTGGTGATCAAAACCTACCATTTGCAGGTGGCATTACAATGAAAGAGTTCTTAGGCTTTAAGATCTTTTCTACGAATGCTGTCTCAGGTGGTAAGAACTTTGCTTATCATACAACTGCAATTGGCATTGGTGTTAATTCAGATGTTTCAACTGAAATCAATTATGTTGCTGAAAAGGTCGCGCACCTTTCAACATCAATGATGTCAATGGGCGCAGTAGCTATCGATGATAACGGTATCTACGAAGTCCTAGACAATAACTAAGGAGGAGATCTAAAATGGCTTATAGTGCAAGTGGTCTTGCTCGTATCGGTGGCGATTCAAATGGTAGTTTGTGGATGTACACATCTGCGGATGCGATTGCTACTGTGAACACATCAGGTTACTTTAACAACGCAGCTAATATGCTTGCTGTTCGTGACTTGGTTATTGTTTGCGATACAAACGTTCCAACAACTAACTTCTGTACTGTTCTTTCTAATACAGGAACAGTTGTAGATGTATCTGATGGTACTGCTGTTGCGGAAACCGATGGTGACTAATGAGTGGGGGCATTAGCCCCCCTCTTTTTATAGGGGTTTAGAATGGCATTAAGTACACCTGCTAATAGCGCAATTGATATTTGCAGTCGGGCGCTTATCCTTGTCGGTGCAGAGCCTATTACTTCTTTTGAGGATGATACAACAGAAGCCCTAATCGCAGGGAATATGTATGAAGATATTGCAAGAACTAATCTCACTTCTACACGTTGGCGGTTTGCTTCAAATCAGGCTGTTTTAAATAGATTAACAGATGTTCCTACTGGTAGATTTGATGCTGCATATCAGCTTCCAGATTATCTTTTTGTTCATGCTGTAACAGTAAGAGATCATCTAATAGAATATAATATATATGGTAATAAAGTTTTTTGTGATGCGAGTCCAAATGACGAGTTGATTATAGACTTTACATATAGAGCTAGTGAAGTTGATTGGCCTTCTTACTTTTCTGTTTGTGTTGAATATGCAATGGCAACTGTATTTGCTACTGCTTTAATAAGAGACACTGCGTTATCATCTTTAATGTCTGGTCAGTATGACTTTCTAATAGCAAAAGCTAGATCAACTGATTCTCAACAACAGACAACTAGAAAAGTTACAACATCGAGGTTTATCACGAATAGGCGCAGCTAATGCAAAAAGCAAGAATACCAATTACAAATTTTCAATATGGTGAAATAAGTCCGTCTTTGGTTTCAAGAACGGACTCTGCTATTTATAACTCTTCAGCGCAAAGCGTTAAGAATTTTTTTATAAGAACAGAGGGTGGCGTAGCTAAACGTGGTGGGTTTCAAGCTCTGCATGACTTTACTGGTATTACAGAAAACACTGCTATACGTCAGCAAGTAAGGCTTATACCTTTTGTATTCTCAGATGATGAACAGTATGTAATAGCATTCTCTCATCAGAAGTGTGAAATCTTTTTTATAGATCCGGTGACAGGTGCATTAAGTTTAGCAACAACATTAACTCAAGATGTAGATAGTGCAGCGCTTCAATGGGATCAGGCTT
>Ga0181369_1000518_pt1 | contig 10946 bp, 2 predicted proteins | sample LowvirmetaG_8_FD_130088 | JGI IMG/M metagenome (GOLD analysis project Ga0181369, IMG submission 130088) | Marine viral communities from the Subarctic Pacific Ocean - Lowphox_04 viral metaG | ecosystem: Environmental > Aquatic > Marine > Oceanic | place: Subarctic Pacific Ocean | collected 2015-11-29 | reverse complement strand
GACTTAATTATAGGCCCTCGTGGTGGTGAGTTATACTACTGGGACACAAGTGCAGGCACAGGTACTAGAGCAATATCGGTAAAGAATGTACTTAATGGTGGCGCTGTAAGCCTTACTAAAACATCAACGGGGAATATAAATGAAAACTTTGCGTATATAACTAACGTAGATGCGGCTGTTGGAGCAACAATTAGGGTTGGGGACACAGTTACGTGTACCACTGCAAGTAGAATCCCTGCAGGAACAACAGTTTTATCAGTAAGTGCTAACAACACGGTTGTTAATCTAAGCGCAAACCCTATAAACACAAGTGGGGGCACTCTAACAGGGTTAACTTTTAATTTTAATACTGACCCTATATCAGTTGCTTCAAACTCTAAAACAATAACTGTAAAAGATGCTACATTAGAAAGAGTCTATGAAGTTGGTCAGCACGTAACTTTAGCAGGGGCTACAACTGTATCTGGGATTACAAACACTGTAATTAATACTAGACATAAAATAGCTACAGTGGACTCTGCGTCTAATACTTATACCATAGATATATCCGGTGCCGAGCCTGCCAGCGCTACAACTTCTGGAGGTGGCGCAAGTGTTACTGCGCAGTATGAGTTATCGGCTGAGGTTCCTGTAGTACAAGACGGATTGATAGTATCCGATTCTAGCAGATTTGTATTTTGTTTTGGCTGTAACGCGTTTGGGGATGCTACAGAAACACAAAACCCGTTGTTATTACGTTGGTCAGATCAAGAAGATATGTTTGACTGGCGACCTCGTTCAACTAATCAAGCAGGAGACTTGCAGTTATCACAAGGCACAGAAATCGTTACTGCAATTCAGTCACGACAAGAAATATTAGTTTTCACCGATGCTGCGCTGTATTCGCTGCAATATGTTGGTGCTCCAGTAGTATGGAGTTCTACGCTGGTTGGGTCAAACATGTCGGTAGCTTCATCGAAGGCCGTTGCATACGCCAACGGAGTAGCATATTGGATGGGGAAAGAGAAATTTTACAAATACGATGGAACTGTCCAACCTATAAGATGCGATGTACGGAAATTCATATTTGACGATTTGGATAAAGGGCAGTATGAGCAGACGTTTGCTGGTACGTTAGAAGAGTACCATGAGATATGGTGGTTCTATGTATCTAAGGACAATACAAGCAAAGTAGCGCCAGATAAGTATGTAGTATATAACTACTTAGAAGACATTTGGTATATTGGGACTATGGATCGTAGTGCTTGGTTAGACTCTCCTATAAACGATTTCCCTTTAGCTGCTACGAACACATATAATTTAGTAGAACATGAGAATGGTAACGATGATGGGCAAGGCGCTACTAACATAGCTCTTAACTCGTACATAACATCTGGACGATTTGGTATAGAGTCAGGGACTAGCTTTACGTTTGTAGATAAATTAGTTCCTGATATGTCTTTTGTAGGTTCCGATTCAGATGCACCTAGCGTTGATTTTACTATACTTGCGGGTAACGAGCCGGGGTCTTTAGATCATGCTTCTGTGGGTGGTGGTAGTGAGCGAGAGGTACAAGTATCAACTGAGATTGACAATTATACAGACATAGTAAACATACGTATGCGTGGTAGAGATATGGCGCTTAAAGTATCTTCTGACTCTCTGGGCACAAGATGGCAGTTAGGTACGCCTAGATTGAACATGCGTCCAGATGGTAGAAGAGGCGCTAAATAGTGGCTACTAAAATACGTAATACTGCTAGAAATTTTCATGCTCCTGTACTACCAAACCCACCGGCAGAATATAGTCAGGCGCTAACGCACCAACGAGATGCTACACTTAGGTTTTACTTTCAAAACATAGATGAAGCGCTCAGTCAGGCTTTGCAGTATGATACCAGTGACATAATTGATGGTAGCATCCCTAATAGTAAGTTAGAGAACTCTACAGTATCTTTTGGTGGTGTTACGTTATCACTAGGTGGTGTTGATGCTACACCTGCATTTAACCTAGTAGATGCCACTGGATACCTTACATCAAACCTCACAGGCACTATTACAAACGCGCAACTAGCTGGGAGTATAGCTAACGCTAAACTTGTTAACGATAGTGTATCTTATGGTGGTGTATCTCTTGATTTAGGTCAGACTGATGCTACACCTGCATTTGATTTAAGTGACGCAACAAACTACCCAACCTCTAGTCTAAGTGGTACTATTACTAATGCCCAACTAGCAGGGAGTATAGCAAATGCGAAACTATCTAATTCCACTGTCTCTTATGGTGGTATACAGTTGGCATTGGGCGCATCAGACGCAACTCCTGCATTCAATCTAAGTGATGCTACTGATTACCCTACATCTAGTTTAAGTGGGACTATAGCCACAGCACAAATAGCGGATGATGCAGTAACAGATGCAAAACTTGCAGATGCAATAAACTCAGCTATTACAGCCAACACAGCCAAAGTAACTAATGCTACTCACTCAGGAGAAGTTACAGGGGCTACAGCTTTAACGATTGCAGACGGTGCTGTAGTTACAGCAAGGATAGCTGATGCAAACGTAACTACTGCAAAAATAGCTGATGCAAACGTAACTACTGCAAAGATAGCTGATGACGCAGTAACAGATGCAAAACTTGCAAATTCAATAAACACAGCCATTACAGCTAACACAGCTAAAGTAACTAATGCTACACATACAGGCGAAGTTACAGGGGCTACAGCCTTAACGATTGCAGACGATGCTGTAGTTACAGCAAGGATAGCTGATGACGCAGTAACAGGAGCAAAGATAGATGGAGCTACCACAGTAACTGTTGCAGAAGTGGTTGTAACACCCGATAGCGGTAATGCTGCCTCTACGTTAAAACTAAAAGCATCAAACAACTATACCGCAAACTTGCATTTTGGGGATGTTGCCGACGACGACGCTGGGCGAATAGAATACAACAACTATTCTAATACTATGGGGTTTTATATAAACAATTCCCAGAAAGCGATATTCAAATCTGACGGGGATCTGCTACTTGGTACAACATCTTCGGGGTCGTATAGCGCAAAATTAAGGGTTGCTGGCATTACAGAGAGTACAGGCCTTAGAATAACGTCTAACGCTAATCAATTTCTTCAAGCCGGTTACTTTGGATCAGCAGGCATAGAACTACGCAGTTTTACGAGTTACAGCAGCAGTGCGCAGTTAATAATGAAGTTTGCTAATTCTACAGGAACTGAATTTGGCTCAATAAAAATTACCGGTGCGTCTACATCGTTTAATACTTCATCTGACGAAAGGCTCAAAGAAAACATTAGGGATGCGGACGATGCAGGTGCTAAAATTGATGCCATTAAAATCAGGCAGTTTGACTGGAAAATAAGCGGTGAGCACCAAGATTATGGATTTGTAGCTCAAGAGTTATTGCCTGTAGCGCCTGAAGCGGTATCTGAAGGATATACTGCAGATGATATGATGAGTGTTGATTACAGCAAACTTGTCCCAACACTAGTTAAAGAAATACAGTCCCTACGCAAACGAGTAGAAGAATTGGAGAATGACAAATGAATTTTACAATAACAGACTTAGATAGAAATACTAGTGGGGGTGTAGTACAAGCGCACTGGACTGTAACTAAGACATCTGGTTCGCATACCTCTTCTTTATATGGAACTTGTGACTTCACGCCAGATTCTACTGCTGATGGATATGTTGCATACGATTCATTATCTGAAGCTAACGTAATTGCATGGGTGCAAGCAGCCATTGACACTACCGCTATTGAGGGTACACTAGACGCAGAGCTAGCAGAAAAAACATCCCCTACTATACTATCAGGCACTCCTTGGTAGTATTCATAATTGCTTTACTATAGGCTGATTCATGTCTGACGAACGAAAAAAACAGCTAATACTAGACCTCGACAATAATGGTACGGTTGATGCCCTTACTGACGGCCTACTATTGTTGCGCCATTTGTTTGGCCTTAAAGGTGATGCGCTAATAGACTCTGCTGTAGCTCAAAGTATTACCGACTACCAAGCCGCTGCACGTACTACTGCTGATGAAATTGAGGCATACCTAGAAGATCCGGCAATCCAAGAACTTTTAGATATAGATCAAGACGGAAATGTGGATGCGTTAACAGACGGCCTTATGGTATTGCGTTACAACTTTGGGCTAGATGCGCCAGACACCCTTACTGAGTCTGCTATTAGCACTGCTTCTAACCTGTCTCCTGACGAAGTGCTTAGTAGAATGGAAAACCTAATGGTGTCCAAACTACAGTTAAATGATGACGGTACAATATATACAGAAGATGGTGAAATACCTTTCATAGAACGCGACGGTCAAACGTACGAAACTTCAAATATTGACACAGAATACGCACCTGCAGAAGAACCAGAACCAGAACCAGAACCAGAAGCAGATCCCGAAGACCTTGAACTTTTGATGCAGTTAGGTAGAGCAAAAAGACTGGAAGATATATGGGCAAATAGATTTGATGATCCCAACTATCAATTCTATACAACGGGATACGGATCCTTAGAAAATGAAATTGCACGGCAGGAAAGATTTGCTGAGGAATACCAAGAGGATTCATTCGATCCGCAGGGAATTCAGGACTCATTCTTCATATTAAATGAGCTAAGAGAAGAGCTTTCTCGGCAGAATCGGGGGGTGCCACTAGCAAGTGGTCATGCTACTTGGGCAGACGAAATGTTTGCTAATAATTACTTTCTTAATGCCGCTAACATGTACTACAGCGACCAACACTATGGCACTAATTACGATGTCGTAGACGTAGAACTTTCCAACGTCGAAAGTCAAAGATACACGTATGGGATACCCGCCTTTCTTGAGATTCCCAAGGGCGAACTAGAGTTAGATATTGATGACGATATTGTGTATGACGATACAAGGTTATACATGAAACTGCCTAACGATGACACATTTGAGTTTATTGACGATTTCGGGCAACAGTTTACTCAACAGCCGTTAAATAACTTTATAGTAAGAAGCGCGTTTGAGGGGGGCCTTTACGCAATCCCTCACAGTATAGATGATAGCAGCAGTTTTAATAAAAAGTACAACGAAGATAGTGGTGAGTACCCTTCAGTGTACGGCCGTCATGGAAGCGACACTGGTGGGAACACATCGGCTGAAGGTTACTTTGTAACTATTGATCCGGATGCTCCTGTGGGTAGTTACTCTATGATATGGGTAGAAAAACCGGAAGAACCATCTAGCACTGACCAGTTTATGATGTCTCTTGGGCCACTAAAAGCAGTAGCCTCTATTTTCTTAACATTTTCTGGTAGACCAGACTTAGCCGTAAAACTAAACGCGGGTTGGGTGGGCGCAAAAATGGCCACTGGACAAGAAATAACAAGCGAAGATTGGGCATCTTTGGCTATACATGGGCTTGTTGAAACGGGTGCACTAACCATGCCTGTGGGTGAGGATATTGCGCAAGCGACGTACGATGCTAACATAGCTGGCGGCATGAGTGTTGCAGATGCGACGCAACTAAAGAATTTAGCTTTATCCGGTGTTGGCATTGCAGGCTTAAACGCAACACAAACTATAGGTGTAATACAGGGGGTTGCAGCGGATGACCCCGAACAAGCAATTTTATCTGCTGTGTCGGGTTTGCGTACAGGGTGGATTCAAGATGCCCTAAGTAAAGTTGGGTTTAGTCAAGAAAGTATTAACGCTATATCTTCAGATCAATATGATGCCCTATATACTCTTGTAGACAACATGGCTATAAAAGGACTGGACTTTGACGAGGCATTACTTGATGCGGGCGCTGGTTATTTAGATGATGTCTTTGATTTGTCGGGTGCAGTGCCGGTAGCGTTAGATAGGACAATTGATATTGTTGGTAGAAACCTTAAAGATGTACTTAGAATGGCTGAAGAATTTGCCATTGACCCCGCGCTAACAGCGATTGGAGAGTTTATAGTAGGAGAAGGTGAAACTGCTGATTGGGTAGCGTGGGTAAATACTTTAGAAACTACTTTCAACGAAGGGCTAGACAACGTAGAAGTGCTTATTGATGGAGTGACTACCTCAATTAAAGAGTCACCCTTAGTTATGGAGTTTGACGAAAACGTTGTAGAGCCGCTAAAAAACTTTGTAGATGGAGTAACCGCTCCCGCTATTGCTGTAGCTAACGTTGCGGGGGATTTATATGACAGTTTATTACCAAAACCCATAAAAGACCAATTATCTAGGTTAACTTCTGACATGGAAAACTTTTTAGGGGGTGAGTACACGGATTTAGATGCGGGTATTAAAGAAGCCATAAGTCAAGGTCTGACTCAAGCATTGTTGGGTAATTCTGGCACGATTGAAGGTAAGTTGGCGGTTACACAAGCGTTTACTAGAGAATTTATCATAGTAGATAAATTAAGAGGTATGCCTACAGATGGCGAAGGCAACATAAAGTATGGCAACAAGTTAATCCCCCCCACGGTTCTTGCTGCGGGGCTTAGGGCAGGGTTAGACACTGTACTAATGGGTTATCCTGATGCAGACAGCTCTGTTTTAACTGCAATGTTAGATTATTCGGAAAGAGCAATAAAGCGAAGCATAGATTCGGGAACATTTGCAACAGACTTTAGGACGTACTGGGAAGGCGTAGGTGGAACGTTTCAGAGTGCGGTAGATAAAAAAGAAGAACTTGAAGCCCTGCAAGAGGAAGGCAGAACTGCTGCAGCTAAGTACAACGAAGATAGAGAAACACAAAACGGGCTAGAAGCTAGGCTTGCCGACGCAAAAGCGCTTAATGACGCTCCTGATGCTACCGCAGCCGACCAATTAAATTATGAAGCGCTACTACAAGACGACGAGTTCCAACAAGAGTTAAACACGGCCCGCCAAAATACTGCAAATTCTTTCGGTGCCTTATTAGAGCTAGAGGCACGTGAAGACACGTTAACCCTAGAGTTTAATAACCTTAAAGACGACCTTTCTACGGCTAATTCCTACGAAGATGAAGTTGCTGACTATAGAGGCGATCTTGTTAAGGACATGGTCGAAGACATAAATCCTGAAATGAAAGGTTTTTCTGACCAAGAGCTAGCAAATTATAGGCAAATTAACGGCCTCTCTCCAGATGCGGATGTGTACGACCACTATTTAAGCTCCGGCATTCACAACGGAGTACCTGTCACCCTTACCGAAGCCAATGCCCGTATAGGAGCGTCTATAAGTCAAATATATGCTCGGGTTGTTGCCGATGCGGGAGTAGATGATAACGCACTAACAGCTAATGAAAGAGATAATATACGCAATGCAATTACAAACCGGCTAATTGTCGATAAGGAAGCATTAGGTTTTGATGGCTCTAATTTACAGTTTGTAGAAAGTTTAGAAGATGGATATTTTAATAGTACAGATTTTGACCTAGTAATAGTATCTGGTATGAATAATGCCTATGTTACAGAAGATGGTTTGCGTAGTGAAAATTTTGGTTCCGTTGAGCAAATAAATAATCGTATATCCGCTAGAAGTGAATTTAGTAACACTGACATAAAAGATCACACGGGAGCACCAATAACTTTTGATTCGCCCGAGGAAAAAGAACAGTGGTTTCAAGATCTTGTTAACGACAGGTCTATAAGAGTAATTAATGGTAGCGGGCAGTATGCGTGGGTTCCACCTCCAGAAAGTACAAGCCTAAACGTAGACACGCAAGATGTAAGTTCAGAGCCTATACTAGGATATTCTGAGACGTTTACTAATCTAGTTGAAAAAAATCCAGACACATATTTGACTCTCTTAGGGCAGATGGATAATACCAATGCTTTAGTGGCGGTTAATAATTATTTATCTAGCGAAGGAGAAGACCCGTTTAGTCCTACATCTATATTAGGAATACCCATAGATCAGATACCAGAGGGCGGTCTAGAAGACGAAGAGATGCCTTGGATAGTTAGAGTTACTAAGGATTGGTTACAACACATAGAAACGGGCCAAAACGACATACAAGAAGAAATTGCAGCTATTGAAGCTATACCTGAAGATGAGAGAACGCCCCAACAAAACTTTGACTTGGTGGTTCTTAATACTAGCTTTCAAGACCTACACGAAGACTCTTTAACAGACGCAGCAAAACTTGTTCAAACTCTTGCAGGGTGGACAAGCGCAGGTAATACCGCGTTTAGGGAACTTGCGCTTTCACCTCAAACTATTGAAGCGCAGAGAGAAGGAGAAATTAGGTATAGAGAAACACTAATTCAGTTAGCCAAAGATAATGACCTAGTGGCTGACACATTTAACCCTAACCCAAGATGGGGTGGGGGCGATGCACCTTGGGCTGCACAGTTTGTAAATATGATGTATAACGACCATAACTACTTGTACGAAGAAGCTAAACTTGCAGGAACCCTGCATGAGGAAGAGCTATATGAAGACATAGATATAGCGTCAATAACAGACAACGAGTTTACTAGAACAACGGACATGTTAAATGCAGTGGCGGAGGGATTTTTACCTGCTACATACAAAGACGAACGCGATGCTATGTACGCACGAATGGAAGAAGCGGAAGGTCAAGGTGCTTGGGCCAATGTAAAGGCGGTATTTGGTGGAGCTATTGAATACCCGACTATGTTTTATACGGAAGTAATTAGAGAAGAATTAGTTGAACAGGTTGGACAATATTTCATTGCTAGGGGAGCAGGTAGAGTTGTTAAGGAGTTTAGCCCTGACTTAGCCAAAGATGTAACCCTAGCGGCAGGTATTATAGGCGATGCTACGATAGAATATGGTTCTACATACGAAGAATCAAGTCAAACTATAAGAAATCAGCTAGAATCTGCAAACGCAGCTTCTGAGGCTGCGGGGGGGCCAGTCCTTTACAGTGCAGAGGAGATAGAGTATTTAAGTGCTAGTGGCGGACATCAGGCTGCACTTGTAACTGTGGTGGTTATGGCGGGCACTAACAAGTTTACGTTTAAATTAGATAGACAACTATTAGGTGATAGCGCTTCGGAGGTTGTAGATCTTGCGGGTGACAGGATGTTACGTGCTGGAAACCTTGTTGGAACGTCTCTCGCTGAAGGTGCCGGTGAATTTTTTACAGAAGGTGCTGCGGCAGGGGTTACAGAAAGTTATTTGTATGGTTTAGGATTTACGGATAGAGATGCAACAGGAAATATAGCAAAAAATGCTAGTTTGGGCTTTATAGCCGGAGTTGGTACCTCGGGCACTATTTTAGGAATGTCCACCCCTCTTGTTAACACTTATGGAGGTGGTAACGATCCCATAGCCAACACATTAATGACTCAAAATGTCCCCTTACGGACTGCTATAGACGCGGGAGACATCCCTGCAGTTAAAGATTTGTTAAGGATTTATGATGTAAACACTATGCCCATGACTTACAACGCGGTTATGAATACGGTTGATGATACAAATTTTATAACCTATTTTGAGGCTGAACAAGCCTACGAGTATTTGGGAGTAACTCCAACCGAGGAGGATATAGAGTTTGCGGTAACTTTAGCATCGCAAGAGATTAAAGTTATGCCCAGTGGATTATCGACTATGGACATTATGAGAATAAATTCTGGAATGCCAGTAGATCATCCACTGTTCGTAGATGGTTATGACAAGGTTAATTTAACTCCAGAGCAGCTTGCGGTAGTGGACTTAAATGGTGACGGTAAGGTTTCAAGTAGTGATGCTTTGCAAGCTAATATACAAGGAGAAACAGTTGGCTTGTCTGACCAGCTTGAATCTTACTATGTAAAGAACTTTGGTGAGACTTCTATGGGTACGGGTCGCACAACAGCCCAAAGTTATGACATAATAAAGCATTTAGAAAACATGCGGGACGGCATTGTACCCTTAGATACTACATTTGTTGACGCTAACACTGGAGAATCTACACTTACACAAGATGTGATAGACGGCTACATAGCCAACTTACCGCAAAGAGAGCAAGACTTACTAGCGGATTACGATGCCGACACGCATCAGCCTACGAATATAATAGAAGAACTTGGTGGATCACTTATGACACAAGACCAAATAGATGATATTAACACTGCGATTAAAGATTTGCAGGCTAGGCCTGATTCTCCTACAGCACAGGAGGTTTTAGCTATACTTATTGCTGATGAGTCTATAGAAGGCATCCCCGCACAACTATCAAACATGGTAAACGCTGCATTTGCTGACGCAGAAAATCAAGCTGCCTTTGCCGCTACTGTAGTACAAGCTCTTGTAGATGATGGTTCGTTAAAAACACTATCTCAAAATGAAGTAGCTGCAGCGTTAGGTAGCAACGTGAAGGGCGAAGAATCAGGTATATATTTAGCTCTTGTAAACTTATCCAATGACATATCATCAGGGGATTCTGACGCAGCGGAGTCGCTCAAAACTGCTCTAGAAGCAGTAGATCAAGCGCTACGTAACGCTGGTGCTTCAAACGCATCGGCTAGGAAAGCTATAACAGACTTGCTAGGGTCAGACATAGTAGGCGAAGAGACTGGTGTATTTAAAGCATTAAAAGATTTAGAAGGCGGACAAACCTCGACGGACGAAACGGTAGCTGCCATTGATGCAGCATATAAAGCTGCGGACTCTGCACAAGCGACGACTATAGCTGCCCTACAAACAAACGTAGGTACTCCCGCTGAAGAAGGCAAAAAAGCTACAGGGTTGCATCTCATAATAGAAGACGCAATCGCTGCCGAATCAAGTGCTAGGGAGGCAATACTTGGTGATTATGTAGATTTCGCTGCTTTTGAGACCGCTTTAAACAATGCTACAGACAAGAAAATAAAAGACTTAAAAGATACTTTTGGTGTTGCTGGAGTACATAGCCTTGATGAAAATGGCAACATAAAATACAAGGACAATGGCGATCCAGATTGGGAAACTGCACCTACAGGCATATTTAAACAAGCGTATGACGCATCTCAATTAGAAGGTTTAGAGCAAGACGCGGCCATG
>Ga0181369_1000517_pt1 | contig 10952 bp, 12 predicted proteins | sample LowvirmetaG_8_FD_130088 | JGI IMG/M metagenome (GOLD analysis project Ga0181369, IMG submission 130088) | Marine viral communities from the Subarctic Pacific Ocean - Lowphox_04 viral metaG | ecosystem: Environmental > Aquatic > Marine > Oceanic | place: Subarctic Pacific Ocean | collected... | reverse complement strand
CACTTGGTCCTATCAGCCCTTTTTTGTTGGCTTCTAAAGTTCTTTCTTCTTTTATTCTTTTTTCAAATTCTTCTGGACTGCTCATTTAATAATTTCCTCCAATCTTCAATATCACCAGTGCATTCTGGACATTTAATTGCTTCGTAATGAATTACGCTTTTGCAGAATTTGCAAGTCTTTGTTTCTACACATTTAATTTCGACTTCTTCTTTTAGCTTTATGTTTTTTAGTATTTTCATATAAAATATGTAGAGAATTATTGATATCAATATGAAATCAACCGACACACCTAAAAATTCACCTATTTCTATTACCAAACCATCAATAGGTTCTATTTTAAATGTTCTCCAAGATTCTCCTGTTTGCAATATAATGAAATTTATAAAAGGCATTATCAAAATATCAGATATTCCTTTCACAACGCCATTAAATGCGCCACCTAATATAAAAGCAGTAGACATTTTTAACATGTCTTCTTTTAAAGCAAATTTTTTATACTTAACTAATTCTTCGTTAGAAATGAAATTTTTATTCATAACAATATATAAGACTATAGATTACGATTATGTCACACGGAGGTGCAATTATGTGTAGTTTTAGTTTTTTTAAAAAAAACAACAAAGTTTCTAATAGTAATAAAGTAAACAATCTTGTAAATGTTGATTATTTAATTAACGATCCTTCTACTCCATCTGTGGTAGAGCAAATAACGAATATCCCTGTGACTTCTTCTTTGAAATATAGGGTTCATGGGCTAACTACTGCTCCAAAAAATAAAAATCAAAAAAGAGCTTTGAATTGTCATGTAACAATTACAAATTCTATTAATGCGATTCAAAAACAGTCTTCTAAGCCAATAAAAAAGTGGGCTGGTACTAGAGAGCTTGAAATATGGCCTCAAGCTTCAAAGCAACTTAATGCTTTCTACAACAGAAAAAGCCTTCAGTTTTGTTATTACCCTCATGGCGGAATGACATTATTTACATCTGATTCTGCTGATATAGTTACTCATGAATTAGGACACGCCATATTAGATGCAATAAGACCTGATTTTTGGCACACTCCATCTTTAGAAATATCTTCTTTCCATGAAGCATTTAGTGACATATGTTCAATATTCAGCATACTTCAATACGACTCTGTTATTAGAAGTGTTTTGAAAACTACGGAAAATGATATTTCTAATTCAAATTTAGCTTCAAGATTAGCAGAGGAATTAGGAATTTTAGTTCACAAAAAATTAGGTGGAAATCAAACAGGAAGTTTGGCGAAATCTTTAAGAGATCCAGCCATAGAATTATTCAAATATAAAGATCCAAAAAAATTGCCTGCAAAAGGAAGAGATAATCAACTGCTTTCGGAATGCCATAGTTTTGGAAGAGTCTTTTCCGCTGCTTGGTATCAGATTTTAATTAAAATTTATAAAATTGAATTGAAGAACAATCATCCTTTTGATGCTTTGAAAAATGCAAGAGACATTTCTTTTTCAATATTAATCAAGTCGATTCCAAGTAGTGCTAAAAATATTAATTATTTTAATTCGATAGCAAGATCTATGATTAATTATTCTAGTCATAGAAGATATGTTAAATATCAAAATGCTTTAATTGAAACTTTTAAAGACTGGAAGATCATAAATCAATCTAAACCAGAATTGAAAATGCTTTCCAATATTTCTTGGAAGGATGTGGTAGTGAATTTGAAAAAAGAGGATAGTGTTGTAAAAAATAAAGATAAAACTATCGTTTGTTTAAAAGATAGCAAATCAATAAAAATAAATCAAATTTCTTCGATGTCCAATAACAATAACATTTCTGCTTTGAACAATGTGGAAATTGAAGTTCCAAATGATACTTACTATGAATTTGACAAAAAAGGAAACTTAGTTGATGAAATAGAGTTCAGTGAAAAAGAAATTACTTTAGACACTATTATGTCTTTAGAAAATATAGATTTAAATGAAATGTGGAAAGTTGAAAATAACAAATTAAACAGAAATTTTATTTCTTAATTTTACTTTAAATTGACTAAATCTACTATATTTTATAGTATTAGAAATATTAGGGAATTGCAATTGCGTCAAATTTCTTTTTCCTAATAAAAAAATGAATCAAATGAATAAATAAAAAGCAAATAAAATCATAATCATTATAAGGAGTATAGTTGTCAATGTCTTGTATAGATAAAGTTTTTTATGAAGGTGATATTTACGATGATGAATCGGGCTGGTACGAAGATCTAGAGAATGGGTCCACAAAGTGCAGCTCTGAACATAAATGTTATTCAAATAATGACGATGATGACTACTATGACGACGACGACGACGACGATGACGATTGCTATGATGACGATACTGATTGGCAAGAGGTCGGTGATGATGAATATGATGAAGAAGAAGACGACGATGAAGACGACGACGATGAAGACGACGATTGGTCAGACGACGATGATGATTGGTCAGACGACGATGATGATGACGACTGGTCAGATGATGAGTATGATGGAGAATGGGGTGACAATGATGATGACGATGACGAAAATGATTATGACACAGACTTGTGCGAACTTAATGACGAAGAGTGGTAACTTATATTTTTTCCATATAAATCAACCAACATGTTATTGTTCAGCTCTTTGCCTAATTCTGTAAACTCTCCTCTATAACACACTCCACTAAGAGGATACCAAAAATGCTGATAGAGATAACAATCAATATCTCTATTGAATGTTTTATTTATTTTATCTTCAACTGTTATTGCTGAACTTACTAAAGATTCTGATATGTCCGGTTCGCATAAAGAATTTAAAAGTAACTCTTTGTCCCAAAATCTAGATTGAAAATTAAAAATCCATTCACTTGTTTTCTTAAACTTCATTAAGTTTAAATTATTTAAACTTAATGAAGTTTTTTCTAAAGAGTAATATTTTGTTATGGGGCTAATTTGAAGCGACCTGATTTTTTCTTTTTCTATTATTTCACAAAGCGATTTGAAAAGATCTGCATCAAAGTTTCTAATTGGCCAAAAGTCTTCCAACATATAAAAGACATATTTAGTCTTTATTTTTTCTAAAGCAAATTTAAGATTTTCTACAAAAGTTCCTTGTCCTGTGTTTATGTTGACGATGTTCAGATCACTTTCAGTGACGATTTTTTTATCTTGATTGCAAAAATATATTGGACAATTTATTTTTTTGTCCCAAAAAATATCCATGTAATAAAAAAAACCTTGCCAATATTTTTCGTATTTATCGCAAGTTTGAACTAGTACAGAAACATCCATAGATTAATTTAGTGTGGCTTTTTCAATACCCTATGAATTGAAATTTATTTTTTCCATTTTTCAAAAATATTTTTACAACAATCTATGTTGAACCAATACGGATGCTTATTTTGAAAATCTTTGTTTATGGTTAAAAGAAGCATAAACAAAAACAAAGCTATGATTATTTTCACTTTTATACTCATTAATTATTTTAATTCTTTTATTTCTTTGCCCATGTAAGTTGTAGGATTTTCGCCCCAATATTTTCTCTTTTTAGACTCTTTGCTGACAGGAGGAAGTTTTCCATTCTGATTAGAAGGATCTGTTCCACTCTTACTATGATAATCGGGTAAAGCTCCTTTATACAGCAAGGGTTTTTGTTTTGGAGGGTGAATTCCACTTCCAACACCACCAGATCCACCACTAGCTTCTAGCCATTTTCTAAAATTTATAATAATCATAACAAAAGTATTTAGCAAATAATAAATACTTTTTGTTGGAGGAATACATGAAACATTTAATAAAAATTGATTACTTTAGACATTTAGATATTAATGACAATATTCTTTATGAAGAAAAAGATATTAAAAATATAATTCACTCAAAAGGCCAAGAATACATATTAAGCGTATTATTTGATGGATATGGGATACCTAATGACTATTACATAGGTTTAGATAACAGAACAACCTTGCAATTAGAAGATACTTTGGAAACCATATCTCCTGTCGAACCTTCATCAAATGGATACGCTAGACAAAGCGTAGGTAATGATCAATTTAATTTGACTGTCGGATCGCCTGATGCAAATTACAAAGCAGATAGCCCTATAGTTCTATTTCGAGCTACTGGTGGATCGTGGGGTCCTGTTAAGAATGTATTCTTATCATCTACTCTTAGCACAACGTCAGGCCTTGACACAAGTGGGTCTAAACCTATTCTTCAAACTGTAATTTCTTCTATATCTTTAAGCTCGGAAGTCACCGTCAATGCTGGGGAGAGTATTAGTATGAAAATTTCTTTAGGATTAGAAAATTTCACATGATACAATGTGAAAGTTCAACATAAAGTTTCATTTAAATCTTTTATGTTTTTTATATTTAACACATGTTGAATGTCAATCACGCTATTGTCTACTTCATCTAGTGTTACATTTAATTCTGTTATAGCTTTTTTAAATACCCCTTTGCTTTTTAATCTTTTTAAATTTGGAGGCTCGGGATTACTTTTCCACAATCTTTGTATTTCTCTTTCGTATAGTATTCTTTCTTGATACGTCATTTTTAATGAATCTTCTAAAGATATTATTTTGGGTTTTTCCCAATCAACTTTTTTTAAGAATATATCGTAACCAAATTCAGATTTAATAATCTCATCTTCTTCAGAGTCATAATAAATTTCATATTCGCAAAAAAACTCTTTTGCTGGCTCTGTTGTTTCTGTTGTCTTTACGTTCATCCAAACAGGAACACTAGCTCCTATTACTTTTACGAGCTTTTTATTTAATATTTTTTCTAAATCTTCTTTTGTTAAAAAAATATTATGATTTATGAATAATGCTAATTTATTTACCATATATATAAGTAACAAGCAGGAGGCTTATTATGAAATGGAATTCGATATTAGCGCTCTTAAGCGCCTCGTTACTTATATTAGTAGCATCAATTTTAAATCACGCTAAAAGTGATTTAATTAGTTTTAAATGGGCACCAAATAACAATGTGGTAGAAATGCCAATTGTTAGAGATCAATCGCCCGAAATCTCTTTATCTAGACATTCTTTTGAGCCAAAAGCTCAAAGAGATTCTAAATTTGTAGATTTATTGTCTTGTTCTTTAAAGATCACTGTTAATGGAGCGAGTGGCTCTGGAACTATATGTTATTATGACGCCGAAGAAAATTGGGCTTATATAATATCATGTGGTCATTTGTGGTCCGGAAATCACAAGTACAATCCAAACTCTAAAATGAAAGCTAGAGTTACAACTTGGTATAAAAATAAAACCAAGTTAGATGAGCCTGCTTCTTATGAGGCAGAAATTTTATTTTGGAGTAATGATCGTGGCTATGACGTTAGTTGCTTGAGATTCAAGCCTGATTGGAAGCCTAAGTATTATCCTATAGCTCCCGTAGACTTTAAAATAAAAGAAAAAGAAAGATTAAATTCTATGGGTTGTGACGGAGGAAGAGAAGTTGCGAGATATGAAGTGGAATATATAGAAATGAGAGGTTTAGATCTTGTCACTAGGCTCAATAGTCCAAGACCGGGAAGATCTGGTGGAGGTCTTATTACAGATACTAGCTGGTATGTTGGAATCTGTTGGGGAACTTCTGATACCACTTCTGGAAATGGAACTGGTTATTTTACTCCTTTGAAATCTATACATAAAGTTTTCAAAGATAACGATCATGAGTGGTTAGTTAAAACAAATGAATTTATAGGAAGAGATATTCCAATTTATGATTGGGAAAATCCTAGCAAAAAATTCAAATGGGATTACATACCAATTCCTCTAACTGAAGAGCTTAAAAAAGTTAATTGGGATCTTGTTCCAGCGCCAGCTGGAACAAGGTTTTAACCTTTCTTGTAAAAAGGACAAACTTTTTTGTAGTCACAAAATCTACAATGTTTCCCTACATTCCCCCAAGCATCTTTAGGATCGCAATTGTAAATTTCATCATATCCATTAATAAGTATATCTTTTGCTTCGTCTAAAGACTCTTGAGAAAATTTTGCATCTACTAATTCTCCCCCTTCAAGAAAATATAGAGCTGACATTATGTTTTTCGCTGGAATGTCGAATTTTTCTTGAACTATTTTAGAGTAAGCCCTTAGTTGCAAATCATCTTTTATAGTATTTTTATTTTTTCTAAAACTACTTCCTCTTTTTGTTGTCTTGTAATCTATTATGAAAGCATGATCTTTTTTAATAATTAACCTGTCGATAAATCCAACCATAAGTTTTTTATTTGGAGGATCTAGATCATATTTAAATTCCCATTCTAACTCTCCATCAAATCCAATTGATTTAGTGAGGCTTTGTATAGATTTTAAATTTCCGGGAATTCTTGCTTTGTAGTGAGATGGAATTTTAGGTGCATAAACAGGATTATCGCCATTCCTTTCAATTGGGATTTCTCCTTTGACTACTGATTCTGTTATTTGGCCTAAATCAAATTCGCCTTTTTTTTCAATATATTCTTCTGCTATTTTATGAATTATTTTTCCGTAAGTGAAGTAAAAAGGCTCTGGCTCTTCAGGTTTTAACTTTACGTGATATTGATAATAATATTTTTTTTTGCATTCGTCCCAAAGGTTCTTTCTTGAAACGCTCATGTGTGTTATATTCATACCTTTTAAAGTAGTTTTACAGTAGACTTTTTCATGATTTTTAATATAATAAATGCATGTCTATAGATTTTGATTTATTTTTAGATTGGGCCGAATCTCGCTTTCATGACGTTGTCGTGAAAGGAGAGGAAGTTAAATTAAATTCAATATTTTGTGATGATTACAAACATCACATGTGGTGCAATCCAAGTGGAGGCAAAAATAAAGCTCCCTATGGAGTTTTTCATTGCTGGAAAACAGATAGCAAAGGCTCTTTGGTCAATCTTGTGATGCAAGTTGATAAATGCTCTTTTGATGATGCTTTAGAAATACTTGAAACTTCAAACCACACCATTGCAGATCTTGAAAATAAAGTTAAAAATATATTTGAAACAAAAATTGAAAAAACATTTATTGAAATAGAAAATACTTCTTTAAAACTTCCTGAAGGAACGTATAAATTTGATGATCTTCCTTCAAGTAATTTTTATAAAAAAGAGGCCGAAAATTATCTGAAAGGAAGGAAGATCAGCACAGATAAATTGTTCGTCTGTACATCGGGCAGATATAAAAATAGAATTTTAATTCCTTATTATAATAAAAATAAAGAATTAATTTATTACAATGGAAGAAGTATAGGCGATAGTAAATTAAGATACTTAGGTCCTCCTAAAGAACTTGGAATTGGAAAAGGAGATGTCCTTTATGTTCCTGAGTGGCCAAAAGATGGAGAAAAAATTTATTTGACAGAAGGGGAATTTGATGCAATTTCTCTTAATCAATGTGGTCTTTACTCTGCTGCTTTTGGAGGAAAAGAACTTTCGGATGCTCAAATAGAGATTATAAAATCTTACATTCCTGTTTTGTGTCTAGATGCGGACAGTGCTGGTGCTGACGCCTTGCCAAAAATGGGAGATTTTTTATTGCAAAAAGGATTTAAAAATATTTTTTACGTGAGAGCATCTAAAGAGCATAAAGACTGGAATGCCATGTATCAAAACGATGGTTTAAAAGTTGTTAGGTACTATATACATCAACACGAAAAACAATACGATTTTTTTCTTAGCACACAATTAAGAGGAAGAAGACTGTGAAAATAAAAGATTTAGAATATTTTCAAGGAAGAGTATGCACTATATTCACAATTCCCACTAACAGAGACTTCAAGTCAGAAAATCCAAATACATTCCCCCAACCAGTATTTCATTATTTTGTGGGTAAGATTTTAGAAATTAATAGTCATGGAGTCACATTAGAACAGTGGAATAACAACAAGAAACTTAGAAGTTTTTTCTTTTTGCAACACATTGTGGGACTTTCTGAAGAAGAAATATTGAATCCAAATGATCCTAAAGATGCTAAAGAAATAGATAATTACAAAGAATTAAATAAAAAAGCACCTGAAAAAGCTGAAAAACAACTAGAAAAATTAAAAGAACAACGAGAAATTTTGAAAGATCAAGAAATAAATATAGGAGAACTATCTAATTTGTCGGATTCGATGATGAACCAAGGAAAAAAATGAAATTTAATGATTATTTAAAAGCAAAAGACATATATGAAGCAACAGTTTCGGAGATGGCTACAAAGCCCATCAAATATACAAAAGAAGACGGCACAGAAGAAGTTGTTCACGAAACAAGAAAAACACCTATCTTTTTAGATCAAGATGATATTGATTATTTGAATCAGTTTCCACCTAAGTTTTGGTCGCAAGCTTTGTATCAAAGATATGGATGGTTGTTATACAAAGCTCATGAGGCTAGAGAAAAAGGTGGAAAGATATCAGACCGACAGACAGTAAATTTTAAAAATGGCTATCAAGTTCCAAATGTAGATACTGGAATAAATAAATTATATGATAAGCTTAATGCAGACGTAGATGATGAAGCTTATGCATCTCTAGCTTTCAACAAAGCAGACAAGCACTCTGAAATATCTAGAGAAGATAAAAAAGGCAAATATGGATTTAGTTTTGAAGATTTCAAATGGAGTGGAGACGAAACAGGAAAAGGCAAAGCTCAAAATTTTGGAAAAGCTGCTGGGTATATTGTTCCTGATCTGAATTCAATTCGAAAAAGACTTAGGACTTTGATAAAAGCCACAGAAGAAGGTTGGCATGATAATGATATAGGCGAACATCAAAGAGGAAAAGTTAATACTTCCGGCAAAATTCAAAAAGGAAAGTGGACTAGTTCCACTCAAGGAAGAGAAACTCTTTATGGTAAAAAAGATATTCCCATTGAACCCAAGACGTTTACAGTTCAAAAGAAAGGTAAAAAGGGCCTTACTCAAACTGTTACTTTTGAAGAAAATGTCCCAATATTAAAGCCTGCTTTTATGATTCCGACAGGGGTTAAAAAGGCACATGATATTTGGAGTGGAATAGAAAAACAACTTGATAAAGATTTAGAAGAAGAAAGTTTTAAAGATTACATAGATCTGATTGACGTAACAGACGAAACTTTTTTAAATCAGAATGAGCTTTCTAAAAAAGAGAAAGAACTAGAAGAAATTACAAAATGGCTTGAAGTAAATAAAAAAGGAACTAGCGAAAGAAGAAAAAAGATACTAGAAAGAGATAAGCTTAATCGTTTAATTAAAACAGCGCAGTATATCAGTCGCAAAAAAGATAAATTTGAAGATGAATATGAAAGACTAGTTCCTAAGATACAAGATTATTCTGAAGAAGAACAAGAAAAATACATTTCTGATATTATAAAGAAAAAAATAGAAGCTTATTCAAGAAGAGTAAAAACTCATACTGATAAGATAAGAAATAAATCTCAAAGATTTGATGTCGACAAGTTTAATGTTGCTTATCAAAAAGGTAAGATGGGAAGAACGTCAGGAACTTGGAACCCACATACCAAATGGACTGGTTATGGAACTATAAATCCAAACTGGCAACAAAAAGAAAAGATACACACAAGATTATTAGACATATTCGATGGATCAGATCAAGATCTTCAAGAATTTCATAATCATGTTTTTAAAGAATTAAATGTCAGTGAAGATGTGAAAGATGGAGTAATAAATCGTCTTCAAAGCGAAATGATGAAATCTAACAATCCTTATCAAAAAGCTTTAGCATATGCATTGCTTGAAAACGCTGATGCGAAAATATTGCCTAATGCTTTAATTTATTTTAGAGACAAAGCATCTAGAGATATAATTCCTTCTTATGCAAAAGCATATAAGTCTGGTGATAAAGAGAAAATGCAAAGATTGGCAAATAGAGTCAAATCAAATGCAAATACTCAAGGAGATACTTATGCAAAAATGATATTGCAAATATTCTTGAGATTAGAAACTCCTGAGAAATGGAATAGAATTATTCGAAAAGTCAACCCACAGCAAGAAATAGCAACTATACCACAATTACTTGCTCAAGTTTATCAAAATGAATCTCAAGTTGATTCTTTAGAGCAAGAGATAGAAGATATAGAACTTAATCTAGGAAGATCTAGTCATTCAGGAGAAGCTTTAGATAAAGAACTTGAAAAAAGACAAGATGAATTGAAATCTAAATTAAAACAGATGCAATCCTCAAATGTAGATTCTATTGACAGAGAAGTTGGTAAGGTCGCTCAAGATGCTGAAGAAAAACAGGCAAAGAAAAGCGGTGTTGATACTTCTCAAAAAGGCAAAAAAGATGGAATTTTCACTTCTGCTCTTAAATGGCTTACGAAAAACGTAAGAAGAAAAAGTAGAGTTAGAAAAACTTCTCCTAAGAGTAGCGATTTCTCTACTGGTTTTAAAGATTTATTTAAAAAAAATTAAAATCCAGAAGTTGAAGTAATTAATTTATATAAATCTTCTTCTGCAATTTCTGCCTCTGCCATAGACAGATTCATAAAAGCATTAAATTGCTCTTCTGGATTTATGGCATTAGGAGAGCCACGATCAACCGCATCTTGTGCAGCTTTGGCGATTGAATTAGCCGTTTTTCCTACTGAGCTATTTTTAGAATACATATCTCTAGCAAGCTTTTTCATCCAAGTTGCAAAATCTGCTGTTGTTTTGACACTTTGCGGAAGTTTCGGCCTTGGAATAGAAGGCGTATCCTTAGAATCGTCCGTAGGCTTTGTTTCCGGCTCAACCGAGTCAGACGAGTAATACTTCATCTGAGGTTCAACTGACGATTCTGGGGCTTTCTGGGGCTTTGTTTTAGAATCTTCTTGTGGTTTAGCTGCTTTGGATGTTGTTTTATTAGAATCTTGTGGTTTAGCTGCTTTTTTCTCAGCTTCTTTCGCTGCTTTTTTCTCAGCTTCTTTCGCTGCTTTTTTCTCAGCTTCTTCCTCAGCTGATTTTTTTCCAATATCAGTTATTGTTTTTTTATATAATTTTTTAATTTT
>Ga0181369_1000515_pt1 | contig 10978 bp, 13 predicted proteins | sample LowvirmetaG_8_FD_130088 | JGI IMG/M metagenome (GOLD analysis project Ga0181369, IMG submission 130088) | Marine viral communities from the Subarctic Pacific Ocean - Lowphox_04 viral metaG | ecosystem: Environmental > Aquatic > Marine > Oceanic | place: Subarctic Pacific Ocean | collected... | reverse complement strand
TATTATACAAATATATAATGTTCTGCGACGCTGTTGATAAAGACAATTACGAAACAGATAAAAGGGGTTGGGAGATTATTAAGGATTATATCCCAAAAGACAAGACGTTATGGTGTCCTTTTTATTGTAAAGGAACGCAGAAAAAATATCTAAATGAGTTGGGTTTTACTGATGTAATCCACAAAGACGAAGATTTTTTTCAATCCTATTATCCCGATACAGTCGTCATAGACAATCCACCTTTTTCCACATTTAAAGAATGTTGTATAAGATTAAAAGAGTTGGATAGACCATTTATCATTATTGGATTTTCAAAAATAATATTAATGAAATGGTTTCAAAAACTTTTCAAAGACGACCTACAAATTATTATTCCTTTTACAAGACCCACATTCAGTCATAAAGATAGACCCAAAAAAGGATATACCCCACCATTTGGGGTTCAATATTATTGCTACAAAATGAACTTACCCAAAGACCTTATTTTTTTAGATTAATCACATATCAAGAAAAAACTTCTCATAGTCAATTTCGTCCATTTATTATATTATACAAATATATATGTATAAAAGAGATTTAGATTTCGGTTTCCAAAAAGAAGATGACTTATTTAGTAAAATAAAAGACAAATATGGAGAGAATATCTGTAAAACGAAGAAGAACTGTCGGGTGGATTACGAGAGTGAAGATGTATTGATAGAATTAAAAAGTAGGAGAAATACTTACCGCAAATATCCAACTACGATGATAAGTAAAGGAAAAATAGATTATATGCTAAAAAGTGGGAAAAGGTCAATTTGTCTTTTTAATTTTACTGATGGTCTTTATAATATAGAAATAACAGAAGATATTATAAACCAATTTGAGTTGCGAGAGGGTGGAAGATGGGATAGAGGTCGTCCCGAACTAAACCAATATTATTATATACCGATTGAATTATTAAAAATATTACAGTAATATAGATGGAAGAATTAAAAAACTTGTTAGACAATTTGTCTTTTCCAAAACAAAAGAGGAAGAATGTATCCAAAGAAAAGGTAGAAGGGTTCGTATTGGGATATATCATACCACGAGGTAAAGGGCGATGGAAAGGAACAGAACCCCGATTATCCAGCAAATCCACCCAGCAAGAATATATAAAAATATATGAATTGTTGAAACAAATTGCTCCACCCGATTTTGAATACACCAGCATACAAGTCAATAAAAATGTGAAATGTGGAAAACATATTGACCGATACAATAAAAAAGATAGTGCGATTATTGGTTTTGGAGATTACAGCGATGGTGAGTTAAGAATATACGGTGCGGGAAACGCCGCACACTCGTTTCAAGATATAAATATCAAAAATAAGTTTCATATTTTTAATGGGAGTAATTACCACGAAACGCTGGACTGGACTGGAACACGCTATTCTGTGGTGTATTTTTCCCTTAAATAAGTATATAAAAAATATTAATATATTGGTAAGTCCCCGAGGACTTAAAGTCCCCCATTTTAAAAGTTAGTAAAGTTTTCATTTTTATTTATTGTAGATTATATTATTTGAGAAGAGGTTTGGATTTTAGGGGGACTTGGGGGACTGGGGGACTTTTATATATCCCCGAGCAAACAAGAGGGAGGAGGGGACTGTGGAACTCTTAACCCCACAAAACACCCCTTCACGTTGTCCTTTTTCTTATCTTTCTTGTATAAAATACCCAAATCTTTCATCTCACTAATCGTCTTTTTCAAGTCGTTCAGTTTCAGTTTCATCGTATCCAAGAATACAGTTTTATTAACAACATCTTCTTCGTTTCCAGTAATCTCGTAATTTTCTTCAAATGTATTTTTGAATGCGTTGAGTGCGTCGGCAGTATCAGCGGTGTCTGCGATGACGCTTTTACAAACCTTGAACTCTTTATATTCAGGACGAGTAAGGAGTTCAAACACCGCATTTTTCATAATAGGACAATTAAACATTTTCTCCATTCCGTGCTTGACCTTGAAGTAACGTTTCTCGGGAACATCAACTCCATCAGGCAAATATATCTTACCATTTTTATCAACTTCATCAACATCGCAAAACTTGCTCTCCAAATACATAATCACCATTCGCCGTAAGACCCCCTTATCCATTTTGATATTTGGGTCACCATTACTGCTGGTAATAATTTTGGCTTGAATATTAACATCTTCTTTTGTCCCATACATCACCTCAACTGGGATTTTGTCGCCATCAACGACCTTTTTGATGAGTTCGGCATCTTGTTTTTTGTCCTTATCCATCTCCTCCATATAGGCGAAACGGACAGGGTTTTTGTGAAGGTGGATAAGTTCTTTGTGTTTCTTCGCATTTCCCACACAGAATGTATCGCTGGAAAGTTGCTGTGTGTAGAACTCAAAACATTTACTCATCATCTTGAAAGTGTGCGATTTGCCGTTTGCCGCACTATAACCTACAAGATTAATATATTTTTGTTTGGAACAATCGCCAGTAAGCGAGTAAGCAAGATATGAGAGCAACATAGTCCTTTTCTCTTCATTCGGTTCTATTTTACAGATACTGTCCCACAATTCCGCCCTTGCTTCTTCTGTGACGATTTCGGGTTCATAATCCCAACTCAAATACATAGAAACGTAGTCATCTTTATTCCTTTGACGGAATTGGTTGTTATTGAGGTCAAACACTCCATTTTTGAAGTGAATGTTATATATTTGTTCGTCATTTGTATCAAAGACGATTTCTTCTTTGAGTGTCGCCATCAGCGTCTTAATAGCGGACAAAACGTTATTCAAAGTATTGACTTTGTAGATGTGTGCTTTACAATCTTTGATTTCCTCAATCTGTTTCAGCAAATCTTCAATTTCATCTTCCTTACCTTCTTCACCTTCAATCTCGTTGATTTGTTTGTTGATTTCGTCTTTTAGTTTCAAATAATATTTCGTCATCTCTTGAAAGAAGTTCTTTTTTACAAAGTGTCCTTCTGTATCACACCACCACTCATTTTGTAGGTAGATGTATATTTTCTTATCTTGGTAGAACAGATTGTCGCCAAGAATATCCAAATATATTTGTGCGAGAGCAATATCGCTCTTATTTAACTCGCTTGATGAGTTGTGCTGAATGTATAGGTCATAAAACTTCTTTTCGTCGCTCAATTTGGCGAAGTGAATAAGAGTGCCTAATTTACAACTGTTTTTATTGGTTTTGCTGTCCCACAATTTCGTAGAAGCAAACCAAGAAGTGAAAGTGTCCTTATCGTAATGCTGTGATTTCTTCGCCACTTTCTCAACATCTGCGAGGGAGAACCCTTCATTTTTCATCGCCCACACAATACGGCGAAAGTTACTCATCTCATCAATATATTCGGCTTTGATGAGTTGTAAAACTTTCTTCGCAAAAGTGGGGGCTTCTTCTTTGCTGTCCGCTACGACTGCTTTTTTGAGAACGATTTTCTTCTTTGTTTTTGATGCTTTTTGAACTGGTGGAGGAACAACCTTTTCGTAGAACGATTTAGGCATTTCCAAATCCAGTCTTTTCTCATTATCAATAAGAACATATTTTGAACCGAAGTCGGTGTCTGTGCCGCCCCCGAATACAATAGCGTCATCGTTGCGAATATCAATTCCAACTTTTGTGTTTGCTGTGGTCTTGTAATCGGGATTATACTTACAATATACGTGAAATCCCTTCGGTGTCTTGATTGTGTATGCTTGTTTGAGTTCGGGGTGTTTCGCAATACATTCTTCGTAAGTTCCCTCTTTATCAAAGTCAAATACTGTAATGTTATTGATTTTGCCCGTTAGGACACAAATCACCTTGTCGCTTGGTTTAAACATTTTAGCATATTCTTCAACAGTCTTATCTTTCCAAAGCGGGAAGAATGGTTTGACTTCTTTCTTGCCTTTGGCGTTTCTTTCAAGACGGGGAGCGGAGAACTTTACAAAACTCATCTGCGATATGCTCTTAACATCTTCCTCGCAATCCAAATCAATTTTTTTTTCAATTGCCTCGTTTTCACAAATCACTACGTTTCCCAAATCACTCATTTTATACTATACAAAGAAAATAATTTTCTAAATCAATTTTTTAATTAATTGTTTTGAAAATTATTTTCCTAAAGTTTTCAAGAAAATATGAAATTAGCGGCAATATCTTGAACTAATATTCTCCACTCGCAATCCAACCTCTCAATATTTATATCTCTTCTTAACTTTATCGCATCTAATACCCAGCGGATTTTATTCTCTTGATGAAAACAATCCTCTCCGTCATACCAATCGCTTAATCCGTTAATTTCTTCTACATAAGGGTAGGTTGGGCGAGAATACATTATTATATTATTTTGTAATTGTAATTCAAGTTTTTCCATATATTATATTGTAATATTTTTATTCAACAAACGCTTTCGCAACTCCTGCGGGATTACGGGCAACCGCCGCTTTCCCCGCTCTAAATAGTTGCTTACCGCCACGTTTTACAGCCTTACCTCCCTTGATGCCCTGTTTTGTCGCCTGTTTGCCTGATTTGTATGCTTTCGCAGCGAACTTCTCCGCTCCCGCAACATCACCACGCTTGGCGTGTTTCTTCGCCTTCTTCAACTGGCGAACGGCACGTTTGCCCTTTTTCCCCGCTCTACCGCCGTGAGTGACCGCCTTATCAACGTTTCTCAAGAAATTAACTCCCATTTTATATATTAAGTGAATATAAATATTAATCTTTGTTTTCATTTTTGTCTTCTTCTTCAAAAACCAATTCGTTGTAATTCCTAAAAAAGCGGAAATCAGCACTCGTCCTTAATGATGTATCTATAAGTAGGAAGTCGTAGCGAGATTTATAAGTAGCGTCAAATATCTCTTCTGCTTGTTTTTTCGGCATCAACATATATTCCTCCTGAATTGCTGTGACTTCTTTATTGGTTTTTGGTTTGAATAAAAATATCATATTAGCATTTGACCGCAGCGAGGGAGCGAGGTCTGTAATTTTGTGACCCACAATCCACACCGATAGATTTTTATGACGGCGGTTCTTAATCGTTTGATTTAATATTTTCTCATTTTCTCTACTGCGTAATTGTGATGATACGTCATCTAAAATTAAGAGATTGTGTTTATTATCTTCCACCGCATCATCGCCAATTTCTTCCAGCAAATCAAAAACTTCACTATTTAATTCATCAAACTTTTGGTCGTCTGCTATTTTTTCAAGTGGCGAGTTTTTGATAGTGGCGGCGGAAGGTGAAACAAATATCACTTTATCAAACATTTTACGATATGATAGTTTCGCTTTTTTATCTTTGGTAATTTTTTGCGACTTCAATAATGATACAATTAAATTACTTTTCCCCATACCACTCGCACCATTAATAATGTAGAAATGCGATGTATTCATAAGAGGTTCTGCGATGCTTCGTCCCTTACTATCTTTTATACATTTGTCGCAATCCATCTCTACTTTTTTGACTTGTAAATCCTTATTTTCAATCTCTCTAATTTTCATTTATAATATAATAAGAGAATAAAAATATCAAAGTTCCCAAAGTCCCCCAGTCCCCCAAGTCCCTCTAAATCCCAAACCTCTTTACAGATTACGAGAGAGAGAGTTGGAAGACAGAAAAGAAAATAGGTTTGGAAAAGTGAGGGACTTGGGGGACGGGGGGACTTTTAATAACTCTTACCAACCCGCCCCAGTCTGCGATTAGAAGCATTATCCACATAAACCCTTGCCCGACGAGATGCTCGTTGTTGCTGTGACGCTCTTGGTGCGAAATCACTTTCGCCCCCACTTGTTAAATCCATAGGTTCTCCAAATGAAACCTTTTTAAATCCACCCCCCGCACCTCTGCCGACAGATGTCCCCGAAGTTAATCCTTCAAAATCGCTAATATCAGTAGGAGAAAATTGTGTATCGGTCGTCATCTCGGGTTCTGTTAATCGTCCCGCTCCAAAACCCGCTCTCTTAAATAAGGCAGAAGGTGTATCACTTTCTTCTACGGAAGAAGTGGGGGGAGTAAAATCGCTGTCGGGTTCTGCTGGGGTAGTTCCCGAAGTAACAGAATTAGTATCGTCAATACTCGCACCATCAAAAGAACCAACATCTACTTTTGCTCTTGGATATGCGACATTAGTATTAAATGCCGTTTGTGCTTCTTGGCGGTATGCTGTTAAATCGCCCCTCAATCTTTTTATTTCCGCAACATTAACGTCGTTATAATTTCTCAAAGCATTTGCGACTGCTTTTTGAATACTTGGTTGTTTAGGTTGATTATTGATGACCGCTGGAAAGGGGGGGAAGTATAGCGGGATTTGATAAGGTTGTGGATTACGAGCGACATCTAATGCTGACCGCATTTTAGGTTTAGACGCTGACTTCTTCTTCTTCTTCGGTTTCTTCAAGTCCCCGAGAACCACTTTCACTATTTGAGTTACATTCTGTTTTTGATTTACAACTTTTCTCGTCATTTAATATAACATTAGATAAACTATCTGTTAAAGTTACATTTTCGTTCCGCACTATTAGTGGAGGAATACGAGCGTCTTCCAATTTTTTGTTCTCACATTCCACCATATATTGAAGAACCTCGTCATCAAAACCGTTAAACTTTTCCTTGTAATCTTCCAGCGAAATAAAATTAGGGTCTAACATATTCATATCAATATCAACTTCTTCGCTCTTTTGAAAGTCGGTGAATTGTTTAACAAATAAATTAATCTCGTCTTCCGTCCAATCTCTGCCGTCATCATACACATTCTCGTTAATAATATTATCTATGTTATTATTTAGCAAATTAAAATCCGCCTCGTCTTCTAATTTTTTTATATTCTCCATATATATATATGGGGAGAAAAAAGATTGTTAGAAAACCTATTGAGAAGTTGAGCGAGAAAGAACATATAGAAGTAATTGAAGATAGTTCCAGCAGCGAGGAAGAGTTTGACGATATTCCACCTCCCCCAAAATTGGTGAAAGAAAAACCGAAAAGAGAAAGGAGTGCTAAACAATTGGCGAACGACCAACGATTGCGAGATGCGGCGGCAGCGAGAAAAGCGGGAAAGGCAAAACCAGCCCCCGAACCAAAACCCGAAGTTACTCTTGATACGACATTATACAAGGGCGAACCAGTCAAGCAAACTCCAAAAGAAGACCCCGACGATAAACCGCTTACGATGAAACAATACAAGGCACTCGTCGCATCTCAAAAAGCAGAAGTAAAACCAAAAAGGAAATATGTAAAAAAGGAGAAGAAAGTAGCACCAGCACCAGCCCCTACTCCTTCCCCTTCTCCTCAAAATAATATGATGTTTGTATAGTCAATAAATATTTTATTTAGCATATATAAATGGTAAATAAATTATTCATAGTTGTGATGTATAGTGATTACGAAAAAAGTCGTATTGGGTATGTAGGATTATTTCCAACAAAGCAAGAAATATTAAGACGCATACCAATCCTAAATTATAACGATTTAGTATTTAAGAAAAAGAAATACAAAACCCCAAAAGCATTATTTGACTGCGTGGAAGTGCCGATGAAACAAAAGATATTATTTAACTCTTACCATCTCGCAGACTATCGCAGATTTATTCAACCTCCACGTTTTGCTTAACTTCTTGTTTCTGTGTAATGACTTCTGTGGGTTCTTTAATATTTGAAACGTCGTATTCTTGGAGGAGGACATTAACACCAGTTCCACGATTTGCTGATATTTTTCGCAGCATATCATAACTGCCTTCTTCGTCAGCATATTTTAAAACCGCTTTAATAATTTGACCTTCATTCAATCCAAGCACAACATATTTTTTAAGATATGAGGCGATAGATGCGGGAGTGATATGCTCTCCATTTTTGCGAGAGAATAATGGTTTTGTATCAGCATCGCCGAGTAATTCTTTTACGGCATCGGCAAACTTTTTAACAGCGATAATGTTTTTCTTTTGTCCGTATTTCTTCGCAGTCTTATAAACGTTACGAATAAATACAACTTTATTACCATCAACAATAAGATGATTTCTCTTCTCATCATAGTTGTCTTTTGGTTTAGCGTGGAGGTCAGCAAGAGCGACATCTTGATTTCGTGTATTAATTTTAAACATTACGAACGATGTGATATATTTGCGAGGGTCAGTTTCTTTCTTGACTGCTGTCGCAATTTCTTTATAAGTCGGGAGAGATTGGGTGAGGTTTTTATTTTTATCAACTTGTATTTCTCTCTTTCTCTCTTTGATGATTTTATCCAACACATCAAACTTTTCCTTATGGTCTGCGTAAGAAAATAGTTTCTTTGCGATTACGAAGACGCTATATGCGGTAGATGGATTTTCCACATCTTTTATGTGATGTAAGATTGTATCAATAGGTATTTTTTTTATAGGTTTTCTTTTGTCGGTCATCTTTAATATTTTTCGTAATCTCATATACGAACCAGCGTAAGATTTGGCTGTGCTTTCGCCTAATTCTTTAATGAGCGATTGCTTTTCTTTTTCCATTATATATATTACTAAATATATTATTTTAAATTAATTATCAAATTGTTTTATTATATTAATTCCTAAATAAATTATTCGCCAGTTTTACTCCCCGAAACGGAAAATTATAGTTATTTTATTATAACTGACGATTTTATGATATTATTTAAATATAATTATAATTATATTTAAATAACTTATTATTTTTGCCTCTTTTTATGATGTTATTTTAATTTTTTTTTTGATAAATTATTTTTGCTCGGCGAAATCAGTAGCATTCACACACAACATTCTTCAAAATATTTCTTTCTTGATTTTTGAGATGCTCCAAAGTAACAGAAAGTTCTTGAAGCATTTTTTTCTTGAACCACTTGGGAGTATGACGATACTTCCGCTTCTTGATTTTCAAATCGGGAATAATATGTTTCATCAGTTTATCCCAATCTTCTATCGTGCGTTTCACCCCGAATATTTCCCTCGCATCGTCTTCATCTTGAAGAAAACTATCGGGGTGAAACTTCGCAAGGTTAGTAAGGTCACCAGCAAGGATTTCCATTTTTCCCGAGAAGGTATGAGGTAAGGTATGACCGAACCGAGTATGAAGGTAAGGTAAGGTATGATTGCCGAGATATACTTGATGACGACCCACCCGTCATAAAACCACGTTTTCATAGAGCGAGTTCATCAACCACTACACCCGCTCTTCTACCCGCTCTATGCTCCCAACAACACCAAGTCGGTGTCGTGTCCTCGCCCTGTGATATATTCCTCCTTACGCCTCGCCTTCAACACATTCAAAATATATTTATACACTCGGGGCATCGCCCACATCTCGGGAGAACTCACACCCGCTCTTACTGAACTTGGATTTGTTTTATACGCACCCACCCCACGGTTAAATACATCTTGAATTAATTTCTTTTTTATACCAAAGTATTTTGCGAGTGTCGGTAATTTTCTGTCGGGTATATCGCCATAAAGTTTTTCAAATTTTATTGTATATTTGGAACGCCTCATTATATATATTACTTAATATATTATTTTTATATTAAATTATTAAACTTCGGGGTCTTCATCATAAATCCGTTCTATTTTTATATTTAAATAATTATCTATATTTGCTACGGGGAGGGTGTTGTTAAAGTTTCTATCGCTTCCAGTTTCTAATTTATGGCGGGGTTGGATTTTGTCCCCACTTGCTAAATATATATAATCTTCAAAAAAGACTGACTGATGTCCGCCGTCGCTATTATTGCGGATATATCCCCACCCAAAGAAATTGTAGTTTTCGTTTTCCGCATAATCCGTTGCCGTCCCCGACTTGGTAATTCTTAAATAATTCATAAAACTTACACGGTTGTTATATCCGTCGCTCTGTGTATTTGCTCCAACACTTATTTTATAATATCCATTTTGTGAAAACGTAATAACTCCTAACTCTGTGCTACAAAAACTATCACCTACTCGTCGGTCACTATTGATGGTTACTTGGGTGCTTCCATTTCCCCAATTACCATTTCCAAAAGTTGCGTCCTTGTCGTAACCAAGAAAACGGAGTTGGGGTTTAATATAATTTGAACCTATCATTTTACTATCTCCCGTCACTTTCAATTTATAAGTGTCTTGGAATGTGTCCCCACTCCCCATATTAAAATTACCCTCTGCCGATAAAGTTAATTGTCCCGTTCTTGAACTGCCGTCGTCGTAACTGCTAAACACCAGCCCCCCGATATTTGTCGTATGGTTTGAAACCCTCCCCTCTATACGACCCAAATTATTTGACCCCGAGAGGTTGCTGTCGTAATTAGCAAAAATCAATCTTGCTTGTGCCGAACCTGTGCTTGCGTTCCTCGCTCCTCTTATTTCTATTTCGGCGTCCTCCCCTTGGCTTGCGGCGGGTTCTATTAAAAGTTGAGGTGTAGCATCTTTCTCTATACGAACCTTCTGCGGGATTTCAAAAGTAGCGTTTGTATTTGTTAAATCTACTGAAAACTCATTTGAACCACTTAACGCTAATCCTCCGTTTGCTAATGCCGTGTAAGTTGTTCCCCCGCCGCCAGTCGCACTATCTAATGCGTCCTTTACATTTGAATATCCATCAATAGACAACACACCCCCAATATCAGTATTTCCATTTACTTTTAAATCGTAGTTACTGTCGGGGTCTGTTTTTATTCCAGTAATACTATCTATTTTTGTCCCCGCCCCATAATCACTATTATAATTTATTCGTAATACGCTCGTTGCTTTTGAACCTGCTGTCCCTATATTTTGATGAACTAATGCTCGTCCGCTTGATGTCCCCGAACCTCCACGGTCATCATTCCATATTATAAAATCTGTTCCACCACTTTCAAAATTACCAGTAACAGAAAAACTCCCAGTCCGTGTTCCATCTAAACTTATTTCATTTGAACCATCAATATCTATACCATCACCAGCAGAAAGAGTGTCTTGTTTGCTACTTAATTCAGTATTTAAAACATTACCTGTAATTAATCCAAAGTTTGTAGCACCTGCAGATGTCGC
>Ga0181369_1000514_pt1 | contig 10989 bp, 9 predicted proteins | sample LowvirmetaG_8_FD_130088 | JGI IMG/M metagenome (GOLD analysis project Ga0181369, IMG submission 130088) | Marine viral communities from the Subarctic Pacific Ocean - Lowphox_04 viral metaG | ecosystem: Environmental > Aquatic > Marine > Oceanic | place: Subarctic Pacific Ocean | collected 2015-11-29 | reverse complement strand
TTGGCGGCTAATAAATATCACTAACACCCCGTAAAACAATGGCAGAATTATTTGTAAATGCGTTAGCTAAATCGGCAGGTATTGTTACGACCAGTTCCAATGGTACTATTGGAGCTAATGCTATCACAATCACCGGTATCTCAACTGTAGGAGTAAGTGTCGGTTATCTTGTTGATACCCAACACTTCAGAGGTGGTGCAAAAGTAAAAGCTCTTGGTGCAGGTCAAGTCACTGTAGACAAAACATCTACAAACACTGCTTCTGCTGCTAATCAGAGTGTTAAGTTCCTAGGACCAACAGCCACATACGCATCACCAGCTTCAACTAAGAGTATCCTGATTGGTGGCACATTCTCAAACCTCACAAACAATAATGTGAATATTACGGTTGAGATTGTAACTGGTATAACATCTACCACTATTGCAAATGATATCCCTGTTCCTACTGGAAGTTCTTTTGTTATCAGTGATGCTGGTAAAACAGTATTAGCTGGAGGGGATGTGGTGAATATCTATTGTGATACAGAAAATGCTATTGATGTAACACTAGGTGTTCTTCAGGGGGTTAACTAATGGCAGATAGAAGCGGTTATATTGGAAGAGCTCCAAGTGACAGTAGTGTCACGGTCTCTCGTCAAACAAATCAACCTACAACCACCACATCAACCTTTGTATTCAACTCTGGATATGATGTAGGATATCTTGACGTATATGTCAATGGTTCTAAACTTATTAATGCACTTGACTATACTGCAACTGACACTCAGAATGTAATACTCACCACTGCGGCACAAAATGGTGATGTAGTTGAGTTTGTAGCTTACAAAGCTTTCAATCTATCTAATGTTATTTCATCAGTACCTGGTGATTTGACAGTTGATGGTACTGTTGCTGCCACATCATTTGTTGGTGATGGTTCTGGTTTAACTGGAATAGCAAATACTGCAATTATTAATGCAGATCATATAAATGTAACTGGTGTTGTTACTGCAACTAAACTTGTTGGTGATGGTAGTGAACTAACTGGTGTCAGTGGATTTGCAACTGCATTATCAACTGATCAAACATCACCACTTAATACATTTTTCAAAACTCCAAAACAAGTAACAATTGGTGCAGGAACATCAGTGACTGTCCAATCAGATACAACTTCGGGTGATGTTGCATTTATTAGAGAGGGTATTGTTCATGTAGCAGTTGGTGCTACTTTCCACATCAAAACTAATAATACATTAATTACTAATGTGCTTGGTTTATTTTGATAAATAAAAACATAGAAAAAGGATTTTAGAAACAGATGTCTGAAATTAGGGTAAACAAAATAGTTAATGAGGCGGGAAGTGGTTCCGTTGAATTTGCTGAAGGTGCAACTCTCCCTAGTGGAAAGAATCTCAGTGGATCTGGAACCATTACAATGGACGTTAGTGGTAACGTAAGTGGAAATGCTGGAGGATTAACTGGAACACCAAATATTGTAGTTGGTTCAGTAACAGGAACCACAGGAACTTTCAGTGGTTCTGTATCAGTTGGTGGGACAATTACTTATGAAGATGTAGCAAATGTTGACTCTGTTGGTATTATTACTGCCAGGACTGGAGTAAGAGTTAATACTGGTGGTGTTGTAGTATCAGCTGGTGGATTAAACCTAACTGGATCATATAAAGAGAACATCACCGCAATGGGTGCATTGGAGGTTGATTGTTCTGCAGGAAACTACTTCACTAAGACTATCAGTGGTAATAGTACTTTCACCTTTGCTAATGTACCAACAGGTGGTGCATATTCATTTACATTAGAACTGACACATTCGAGTGGAACTGTAACTTGGCCGTCATCAGTTAAGTTCCCGGCAGATACTGCACCGACCCTAACGACGGGCAAAACGCATCTCTTCATGTTCCTTACGGATGACGGTGGCACTAGATTTAGAGGTTCATCACTAGTAGATTACGTTAACTGATATGAGTAACTTAACAAGAGCAATGATGATGGGTGCTGCTGGAGCAGCATCTGGCCCAACTTACGTTGATGATGTTTTTAGTACGACTGTGTATAATGGCACAGGTTCAAGTCGATCAGTAGTTACTGGTATTGACAATACTGAAAAGTCTTTGCTTTGGGTAAAATCTAGAGAACCAAACTCACGAGGGCATGCAATATATGACACCGAAAGAGGTGCAGGATACCGCTTGAGTTCTAATGACACTAATGATCAAAGTTCGGGTATAGAGGATGTAACAGCTTTCAATGATGACGGCTTTACTACTGTAAATACTACTGGTTTTGTTAATGGTGGTAGTGAAACTTATGTAGCTTGGAATTTTAAAGCAGCGCCTGGTTTCATGGATATTATTAAATGGACTGGCACAGATGGTTCAGCAACAAGAGTTTTAAATCACTCTCTGGATTCTGTTCCGGGGATGGTTATTTGTAAGTCCTTCAGTAATACTGGAACACAGTGGTATATATATCACAAGGAGTTGGGACTGGATAAATACGTAAGTTTCAATACTGGTTCAGCGAACACTTCCACAGGCGCGTGGAATTCTGTAACCTCCACTACCTTTGGTCTGGGAACAGCAGCTAACCTAAACGCTGCAGGTAGAGAACATGTTGCTTACCTATTTGCTGACAACGAACCAGTGTTTGGCACTGGTGGTGATGAAAGCATCATTAAATGTGGGAAAGTTAATGTCGGTACTGCTGTTCCAACTGCGGTAACTCTCGGTTTTGAACCTCAGTGGATATTGACTAAACGAGCTAATACTAGTGATAACTGGTTTTTATTTGATAATATGCGTGGTTTTGGAGGAAAGGGGGCCTCAAATAGAACTCTTTACCCTAATTTAAATAACACTGAAGCTGGTTATGCAGACTATTACCGTGTAACATCTGATGGCTTTATTATTGATGGGAGCGCAACAGGCGCCCTAGGGGATGTTCTCTACATGGCAATCCGCCGTCCGAATAAGCCGCCTAAAGTTGCAACGGAAGTGTTTGCTATTGGAAGACAGGGTGAAGTAAATTCAGGAAGTTTGCCTTCTTACCATTCAAATTTTGTTGTTGATATGCATTTTACTAAAGATGTAACGTCATCCAATGACAATTTTAATGGCGCAAGGTTACTTGGCAGAAAGTATCTGAAAACAAACGATACCGGCGCGGCGGCAAGTCGAACTTGGTATGGTTATGATTATATGGATGGTTGGGGTGATTCAACTAATGTAAATACTAATTTTTATTCTTGGATGTTTAAACGTGCACCCGGCTTTTTTGACGCAGTTCAGTATTCAGGAAACGATACGGCTGGTCATGCTATTTCGCATAATCTTAAAACCACTCCAGAATTGATGATAATTAAATCTACAACCGACAATGAGGGGTGGCCTGTTTATCATCCTTCCTATGGAGCTACCAAATATGTGCGTATAAACAACGACAGTGCGGTGGCTACAAGTAATCTTTTCTGGAATAATACTGCTCCAACTTCTTCAGTGTTTAGCGTTGGTAATTACGACGAGGTTAATGGAGCTAACAAAACTTACATCGCCTACCTATTTGCAACCCTACCTGGTATATCAAAAGTAGGTAGCTATACTGGAACTGGTAACGACATTGATGTTGACTGCGGATTTACTGCAGGCGCAAGATTTGTGTTGATTAAACGAACTGATGTCGGTGGAGCTTGGGACCTTATGGACTCAGTTCGTGGCATCGTAATCGGTAATGATAAGCACATTGCTTTAAATGTCACTACGGCACAAGGCACAACTTCTGATTTCATTGATCCACTCAATGCAGGATTTACAGTTAGTGCAGCAGCCCCTAATGATATAAATCAATCCGGTGGCACCTACATCTTCCTTGCTATTGCATAATATATGGAACTAAGGGTTAGAGAAACTGGTGAAGTCATTAGTGAAAGAGATTTATATTATAAGTATCCAAATATCTCTTTCCCCAAACCATTGACACCATATGTTTTAGACACATATGGACTTGATGTTATTCTTGAGGGCCCACGACCACAAGTTACTCCACCATATGAAACTTCTGTAAGACAAGGTATTGAGGAGATTAAAGGTAAGTGGTTTACTAAATATGTGATTGGTCCTATCTTCACTAATCAAGAAGATGAAGAAGTATATAGATTGAATATTGATACTCAAGCATCTAAGGGTATTAGAAGTACTAGAAATAATTTGATATCAAAATCTGATTGGATGGGTTGTTCTGATGTTGTGATGACTGATGAGTGGAGACAGTATCGTCAAGAACTGAGAGACATTACAACTCAAGAAGGTTTTCCATATAATGTAGAGTGGCCTGAAGAACCAACCGGTTTTAAATCTTTTTGATTGATATAAATAACTAAAAAGTAATAGCTGAGATGACTAGGGCTAGAGAACTTGCAAAATTAGCTAACCCAGAAGTTTTTAGTGTTGACTCCATCAATAATGTTGGTGTCAATAGTTCAACTCCTGATGCCAAACTTGATGTGGTTGGAGTTGTCAGTGCTACTCAATACTTTGGTGATGGGTCAAATCTCACTGGTATTGTAGCTGGAGCTACACTAAACGCCTCAAGTGGAATACAGAGACTTGTAGTCACCAGTCAAACTTCTGGGAGTATGACCCAAGCAGCGACCAACGCTGATATTGCATACAATACATCAACTAACACACTGAGTGCTACAAACTTCTCTGGAACACTCTTAGGGAACGCTACAGGACTACAGGGCACACCAAGTATCACCGTACAGGATGTTGCAGCAGAAAAGGTATCAATCGCTGGTACAATCTCATATGAGGATGTTACTAATGTAAACTCTGTTGGTATCATTACAGCCAATAAAGGTATTAGAGTTCCTAATTATGGAATGACTGTAACTGGTGTTGTTACAGCTACTTCATATCAAGGTGATGGTTCATCACTTACTGGTGTTGAGTCCGGTGTATCTAACTTCGTTGCAAGTGGTAATATTGCAAATGGTACTGCAGTAGTCATTAAGACAGATGGAACTGTTGGTATTGTTACTTCAACAGGTTCTGCAACTCCAAGTGTTGGTACTCCTGTTGTATTTAATGCTGGCAATTCCACACCAGATGTAGTATTTGACTCAACCAACAACAAAGTAGTTGTTGTTTACACAGATGATGGCAACTCTGGACATGGCACAGCTATTGTTGGCACAGTTTCAGGGACTAGTATTAGTTTTGGTAGTGAGGTAGTATTTAATGCTGGTAATACTGCTACACCTAAGGTAGCGTTTGTTGGCAGTAGTAAAGTAGTTGTTGTTTATAGGGATAGTGGTAACAATCAATATGGAACAGCAGTTGTTGGAACTATAAGTGGAACTAGTATTAGTTTTGGTAGTGAAAATGCACATACATCACATAGTGGTTCATATAATGCGATAGCTTATGACAGCGCCAACGATAAAGTAGTTATTGTTTATAAAAATGAAAGCAATAATAAGGCATATTCAAAAGTTGGAACCGTAAGTGGCACATCAATTAGTTTTGGTAGTCCTACTGAATTTAATGACAACACTTATTATACTTCACTTACATATGTTGGCAGTGGTAAAGTAGTTGTTTTTTACAGAGATAGTAGTAATAGTGGTTATGGATCAGCAAGAGTAGGAACTGTAAGTGGAACATCAATAAGTTTTGGTAGTGAAGTTGTATTTGAAAATTCTACATTAAGTAGAATGTCAAGTACATTTGACAGCACCAATAATAAAGTAGTTATTGCTTATGTTGATGGTGGTGACTCTGATAAAGGTAAGGTAGCCGTAGGAACTGTAAGTGGAACTAGTATTAGTTTTGGTACTCCTGTTATATTTAATAATGCTTCAACAAGTTATCCAGGAATTACATTTGATTCTAATGAAAACAAAGTAGTTATTGTTTATAGGGATGGTGATAACTCTAATTATGGAACACTAATTCAAGGAACTGTGAGTGGGACTAATATTAGTTTTGGTAGTGAAGTTGTGTATGAAAGTGCTGTAACTTCTTGGAATCGTGCAACATACGATAGTCATAATGACAAAACAGTTATTGTTTATGCGGATAGTGGAAACTCTTCTTATGGTACAGCAGCTGTTTTTAGTAGTAGTAGTTTAGTAACCAATCTTACTAGTGAAAATTATATTGGTATTGCAGCAGAAGCAATCTCTAATGGAGCAACTGGTAAGATAACTACTATTGGTGGAATCAACTCTGGTCAAACTGGTTTAACAACAGCACAAACCTATTATGTTCAAACAGATGGTTCTCTTGGTACTTCTGCTGGTAATCCATCAGTAGTTGCTGGTACTGCAGTATCTAATACAAAGGTATTAGTGTGGAAATCATAATTCTCTATATCAATATAAATATCTAAAAAGTAGTAGCTAAAATGACTAGGGCTAGAGAACTTGCAAAATTAGCTAACTCAAACGTTTTTAGTGTTGATGCTAACAATAATGTTGGTGTCAATAGTTCAACTCCTGATGCCAAACTTGATGTAGTCGGTGTCATTAGTGCAACATCATTTAGTGGTGATGGTTCAAACCTTACCGGTATCATAGCTGGAGCTACACTGAACGCCTCAAGTGGGACACAAAGATTAGTTGTTACCAGTCAAACCACTGGTAGTATGACTCAGGCTGCTACCAGTTCTGACATCACTTACAATACTAGCACATCTACATTAAGTGCCACTCAATACTCTGGTAATCTGTCAGGTAATGTTACGGGATTACAAGGCACACCAAGCATTACAGTTCAAGATATTACAGCTGAACAGATTTCAGCTGCAGGTACTGTTACATATTCAAGTGTTGAAAATGTAAACTCTGTTGGTATCATTACAGCCAATAAAGGTATCAAAGTTCCTAATTATGGTGTTAATGTAACTGGTGTTATCACAGCTACATCATTTCAAGGTGATGGATCTAGTTTAAGTGGTATTGAACTTGGAACACAAAGTTTTGTAGCAAGTGGTACTATTGGTAACGGTCAAACAGTAGTTATTAACACTGATGGAACTGTTGGTATTGTTACTACAACAGATGTTGGTCCAAGTGTTGGTAGTGAAGTACAATTTAATTCTGGAACATCTCAAGAAATCTCAGCCGTATATGATTCTGTCAATCAAAAGGTAGTTATTGCTTATCAAGACTCTTCCGATTCTGACCGTGGAAAAGTAATTGTTGGTACTGTATCTGGTACTAGTATTAGTTTTGGCAATGCAGTGACATTTAATACTACATTGCAGACGAGTTGGTGTTCAGCAACATATGTTGGTAGCAGTAAAGTAGTTATTGCTTTTAAGGATGTTGCAAGTGGTAACGTAACCACTGCCCAAGCAATTGTTGGTACTGTATCAGGTAATAGTATTAGTTTTGGCAGTGCAGTGACATTTAATAGTGGTATTACTCAATACATCTCATCCGCATATGACTCTACTAATAATAAAGTAGTTATTTCTTATCAGGATAGTTCCAATTCTGGCCGTGCACTATCAAGAGTTGGTACTGTATCTGGTACTAGTATTAGTTTTGGTTCTGCTGTTGTACTTAATAGTGGAAGTACTACTTATAATTCATCCATATATGATTCATCTAATAATAAAGTAGTTATTTCTTATAATAATGGCGATAACTCTTATTATGGAACATCAAGAGTTGGAACTGTGTCTGGCACTAGTATTAGTTTTGGTTCTGCTGTTGTATTTAACTCAGGTAGCACTCAATTGATATCATCAACATATGACTCTACTAATCAAAAGGTAGTTGTTGCTTATAGGGATGATGGCGACGGATTCACGGGAAGAGCAATCGTTGGAACTGTGTCTGGAACTAGTATCAGTTTTGGTAGTGAAGTACAATTTAATTCTGGAAATACTCAAGACATTGGAACAATATATGATTCATCTCAAAATAAAGTAGTTATCGTTTATAGAGATAATGGCAATAATAATTATGGAACAGCAGTTGAAGGAACTGTGTCTGGAACTAGTATTAGTTTTGGTAGTGAATTTGTATTTCATAGTGATACTACTTATATGAATCGATGCTGGCCACTCGCATATGACTCTACTAATGAAAAAGTAGTTATTTCCTATAGGGATGGTGGTAACTCTAACTATGGAACATCAATTGTATATACACCAGTAGTATCATCAACAAACCTAACTGCAGAAAACTATATTGGAATAGCAGCAGAAGCAATTGCCAATGGTGCAACAGGTAAAATCACTGTTGTTGGTGGAACTAATTCAGGTCAAACTGGACTCACAGTAGCACAAAAATATTATGTTCAAGGAAATGGTACTCTTGGCACTTCTGCTGGTACTCCATCTGTAGTGGCTGGTACTTCAGTTTCATCCACTAAAATTGCAGTGCAAAAATCATAACATAAATAACTAAAAAGATATCGCCATGGCTCTTGGTAGACCCATATCACTAACAAATAATGTAGCATCTAAGATCATCAGGGTTCTAGCTACCAACAACCAAACTGTCTTCACAGTTGCTGGTGGGTACCGTATTAACCAGATTGGTGTTTTCAGAAACGGTGTTAGATTATCCAATAATAGTGATTTCACAGCACTTGATGGTTCAACTGTAACTCTTGTCAATGCTGCACAAACAAATGATGAAGTCCTGTTTGAAATTCAGGATGATTTTAAAGTAGCTGACGCTATTGTATCATCAGCTTCCACACAGACAATCAATGGTGACTTAACTGTTACTGGAACTGTTTATGGTGCTACCATTGGAGTTAGTTCTGGTGGAGTTGATGTTGGTTTAGCTAAAACACTAAACTTCATTGGTACTGGTAACACCTTTTCACAAAATGGTGATACTATTGATATCTCCATCTCTGGTGGTGGAGGAGGAGGTGGTCTAGGAACCGCTATTAACTATAGTGATGCAACACCCACACCATTTAGTTACATTGACGCACATGTAACTGTAACTAGTAATCTACTGATTGATACGGAGAACGCTGGATTAACCACGTCTTATGTTGTATCAGTTGTTCCAAATGTTGAAGTTGGTTCTGGTGTTGCACTCACCGTTGGAACTGGTAAAACTATGATTATTGATGTGCTTCAAATTGGTGATCTTTGATGTCTGATTTAAGGGTTGCAAATTTAAAAGGCAGAAGACCAGGATCTGCTCCATCATTACCTGATGGTGCAGTTGTTAGTGGTGTAACTACATCAACAAGTTTTAGTGGAAATGTAACTGGCAATGTAACCGGTAACATAACAGGAACCACAGGAACATTTAGTGGTAATGTTTCTGTAGGTGGTGTAGTAACATATGAAGATGTAACTAATATTGATTCTGTCGGTGTTGTTACTGCTAGAGCAGGTATTAAAGTTGGTGCAGGACAAAGTATCTCTGCAGTCAGTGGGATTGTCACTTATTATGGTGATGGATCAAAATTATCTGGTGTAGAATCTGGTGTAGTTAACTTCGTAGCAAGTGGTACTATTCCTAATGGCTCTACTGTCATTATTAAAACAGATGGAACTGTTGGTATTGTTACTCAAACAACTTCTAATACTCCAAGTGTTGGTTCTCCAGGAACATATAGAACTGCCCAAAATAGAAGTGGTTCAGCAGTTTATGATAGTGTAAGTGGTAAAGTAATTGTAGCTTTTCAGGATAATGGAAACTCTAATTATGGAGTAGCAGTTGTAGGAACTGTAAGTGGAGATAGTATTACTTTTGGTAGTCCTGTTACATTTCAATCAGATTCTGTAGATTATGCTTCTCTAGCATATGACTCATCTGCAGAAAAAGTTGTTATCACCTATCAAAGAAGTCCTAGTTCTAATGTCTATGATGTAAGAAGTATTGTTGGTACAGTTTCAGGGACTAGTATTACTTTTGGTTCTGCTAATTCTTGGTACAGTAAGGGCGCTCCAGATATTTCTTCCATATATGACCCTACTAGCGGTAAAGTAATTATTGCATACAGAGAAGATAATGCTGATGGAGCTAGACCTCAAGCAATTGTTGGAACAGTAAGTGGTACATCAATTTCTTTTGGTAGTGCTGTTGAATTTGATTCTGGTCAGTATGTTCAACATCTTTCAATTACAAAAGACAGTTCTAGTAATAATAAAATAGTCATTGCGTATAAACCTGGAGGTTTTTCTGGCGGTAAGGTAATTATTGGAACTGTAAGTGGTACATCAATTAGTTTTGGTACTGCTGTTGAATTTCACTCAGGTGGCATAGCTAATATAAACTGCACATTTGATAGTAATAGTAACAAAGTAGTTATTGCCTACAGAGATGATGCTAATTCATCTTATGGCACAGCAATTGTTGGAACAGTAAGTGGTACATCAATTAGTTTTGGTAGTCCTGTTGTATTTGAATCTGCTGCTACATACAACATGGGAAACACTGCTATAACTTTTGATAGTAATTCCAATAAAATAGTCATACCATATAGTGATGGTGGTGACTCAGGCAAAGGTAAGGCAGTTGTTGGAACTGTAAGTGGTACATCAATTTCTTTTGGTAGTGCTGTTGAATTTGAATCTGGCGCAGTAGCTTCTCTTTTTTATGTGAGTGGTGTATATGACATTACCAATAAAAAAGTAATTATCTTTTATGTTGATGATGATGATAATGATTATGGAAAGGCAGTTGTATTTTCTGCTCAATCTCAAACAACCAATCTAACATCAGAAAACTATATTGGTATTGCAGGAGAAGCAATTGCTAATGGAGCAACTGGTAAAATCACTGTTGTTGGTGGAACTAATTCAGGTCAAACTGGTCTTACTACAGCCAAAAAATACTATGTTCAAAGTTCTGGTGGTATTAGTACATCCATTAGTACCCCATCTGTAGTGGCTGGTACCGCTATTTCAGATACAAAAATCGTAGTGCAAAAATCATAAATAACTAAAAATATAAATCCATGTCAGGTTTAAGAGTAAGTAATTTAAGAGGAGAGACAGCAGGATC
>Ga0181369_1000513_pt1 | contig 10991 bp, 19 predicted proteins | sample LowvirmetaG_8_FD_130088 | JGI IMG/M metagenome (GOLD analysis project Ga0181369, IMG submission 130088) | Marine viral communities from the Subarctic Pacific Ocean - Lowphox_04 viral metaG | ecosystem: Environmental > Aquatic > Marine > Oceanic | place: Subarctic Pacific Ocean | collected... | reverse complement strand
TCGTAGTCGCATTTTTAGAGCCATAGAGAGCATATCTGGAGTGTATCGAGTGGTACATTATACTGAAATTTGATGCTATTATACGTACTCTAGAGCTGTAGTATAGGGTGTGGCGAGGTAGCTTAAAGCATACTTAGACACTGAAATAGAGCAATGACAGTTTGTCACCAATTGTTAATAACTTTTGCCACATTGTCATTAAAATAATCGCTGAAATATTTTTTTATGTCGTATAAATAGCGTATATTTATAGTATAAATAACTAATAACAAATATCAATTATGAATCTAGAAAATCTGTGGACCGTATACCTATCATGTCCTGCCTTTCCTGGCAAAGTAAAGACCTCAACTGTAGAGGCAAATACATTACAAGACGCTAAAGAATTAGCATTATCCCTATATCCTGGATATAGTATATACGAATTTTGTTAATAACTTTTCGAAAAAAGGCGGCTAAATCCTTTTATATGTCAATTATTTAGCGTATATTTATAGTATAAATAATCAATTAAATCCCAATTATGAACAAATTATTTTTTAAACCTACATCAAACACACAAATGGTCAACAAATCAGGTGATGTTTGGACTGCTAAAGCCAATACGAAGGCGGCTGAAAAAATCAAATATTCGTATAAAAATGAAATAATGGTATCTGTAAAGATGGAAGAGGATGGCACTGCTACCTTTGGTACCTCATCTACTGGTAATACTACTAGTTGGTCAGGTCCTATATCTGATACCAAACTTAAACTGGCAAAGCCTGTTGTACAAGATTTACCAGAGGAGCAGTTAGCTCTTATGGACTTTATCAAAACTTCTGTGGACCTTAAACCAGAGGTATTGAAAATGCAGCCTCTTAAATGGAAATACTTGATGAGGTCGGCAGCTCGTGGTAAAAACATCATGATGACTGGACCTGCTGGATGTGGTAAGACAATGGCTGCAAAATCGGTATCTGAAGTACTGGATAGGCCAAGCTTTTATTTCAACTTAGGTGCCACTCAGGACCCACGTTCTACCTTAATAGGTAATACACACTTTAACAAAAAGGATGGAACGTTCTTCTCAGAAGCTCTATTCGTCAAAGCTATACAAACCGAGGATGCGGTTATACTACTAGACGAATTATCAAGAGCTCACCCTGATGCCCACAATATCCTAATGACGGTATTGGACGAAGGCCAAAGGTACCTAAGATTGGATGAAGCTGACGATTCGCCAACTATAGAAGTAGCAAAAGGAGTTACGTTTATAGCTACTGCTAATATAGGTAATGAATATACAGCTACAAGAGTTATGGATAGAGCATTGCTAGACAGATTCATTATAGTTGAAATGGATGTATTGGATAAGGAAGGAGAGATAGACCTTCTAACGTACTTATATCCTAAATTGGATGGCAAATCTATAGAGGCTATAGGGGATATAGTAGGTGGTACAAGAATAGAAATAGGTACAGAAACACCACGTATATCAACATCTATATCTACAAGGAATTCGGTGGAAATGGCTAGCTTACTTTACGATGGCTTCTCACTAGAGGAAGCAGCAGAGGTTTGTATCTATCCACAATACGACAACGCTGGAGGTCTAGATTCCGAAAGAACATTCGTAAAACAACTCGTACAAAAGTGGTCATACGACCCTAACAATGTCGATACAAACGAAGAGCTATTTAACGTTGAAGAAGAGGAAATAGCATAATTGGGGGTTAATAGGCTGGAGGTGACAAAATGTCATCTCTGGTCTAATTAACTGTAAGTAGCGGCATATGACAGTTTGTCATAACGCTTTAGGCTGCTCCCACATCGGGGCTAAAATTTTGTCCCTAGAAACAACTGTTTCGAACATGATGGTACACCATCAGCAAACAATAAAAAATTGTTAATAACTTTTCAGCTAAATCCTTTTCTATGTCGAAAAGATTTATTATATTAGTAGTATAAATTAAAATTGTAAAAATATGCTAGAAAAACATTTAGAAGTAGTAGAAGAATATGACAACGGTGCATACGTCTACGTAATCAAGGAAGTAGTAGAAGGACAAGCAGAAGGACCGGTAAAGGTCTTTTTCGAGTCCGCTGACAACCTCAGTTCAAAATTCAAAGACGAATCAGATGACTAGTCAGTACAGCGAAATGGGGAGCCGCAACAAAAAGACCGGCAAGTTAAATTACTATACAGTAACACTTAATCACAGGACGTCCAGTGCTAGTTGCGATTGTGTAGGTCATATGTATCGACCTTATCAAGATTGCAAACACATACGTCGACTAAAGGAAAAGCTATGCATTGCGTAAGTTGTAATACTCACATACCAAAAGGTCGTGTAGACCTAGGCTATAAAGAATGTGTCGATTGCAGTACCGTCGAGGCAGTCTCGTGTGTAGATATTACCTATCACAAAACAGGTAATACAATTCAGGTTATGGATAAAGCTACAGCAGACAAAGTTAACAAGTTATCGCAGCGTGCAGGTTACGGTATTATGCGTGGACTACGTGGAGGTAAATCTCCTAAGTCTACCACAAAGCTATCCGGTTCCGTTGCTATATTTCGCGTGCCTACCGAAGACGATTATGCGCGTACCCTAAAGGATTTGGAATTTAATCTTGACCGCGGCCGTGACTGGTGCATCGATTGGATAGAATCTCTATACGCTAGTCATACCATTAGTTCTACCCATGTATTTAACCTACGTACTATTATAGATACACTATTACCTCTACCTGATAAGATTACTTATACTGATGATAATAAAGTGGACGACGAAATAGCTTATGCGTTTAGAAATTGGAGAATGTAATGGGGTTTGATAAAGTTGAAGATTTGTTAATGCAATTTTTGAATGAAGGCGAACATGTATACGAAGGTGTCATGAAGATTAGTAAAACACTAGATACAAACAAGTATCGCACTATGGGAGATAAGTTCGAACGTGCGTACGAAATTTACAAAGAGAATAAAAATGGACGAAAAACGAAGAAGACGAAAAGCCCTTAACAATCTGTACCCTAGGATTTACCGCGCCCCGAACGGGCAAGCGAGAAAGAGTGAGGCGGCCGGCGTGATTAAGACTATGGACGAGGTTCTTAAAAAGATGGATGCAATAGATGCAAAATTAGATTTTTTATTAAAATACTTAGAATTAGATTAAGATGACAGAAGAAGAAAGAGGCGTGCACTATGCCAATAGATTGTTAATAATACTTACAGTCATAATGGCTTTCTCTATAATATTTGCAGAGTCATGTAATGCTCAGGTGTTATATGCTACCGAATACAAATGGGAGAAAGATGTTGTAAAGGTTTATGAAACAAAGAACAAATGGCAGGCTGACAAGATTGTGTATTACACCGATCGAAAATCGGAGGCTAAAAACAACATTGTTTATTGGTCTTCTAATAAATGGGAGGCCGAAAAAATAATATATTTCACGAGAAACAAATACTATGCAGATGAGGTCTGGTATATTACTGAGTATAAATGGCAAGTTAAATAACAATTTGTTAATAATTTGTTAACATACTTGGGATTGTAGTAAAATATTTATAGATATGGAAAACAAAATAGATATAACACCGTTTATGTATATAGCAATTATGGTAATTGTATTTCTTCTAGGAATATAATTGTTAATAACTTTTCTAAAATAGTTGCTATAATCCTTTCATATGTCGTATATTTTTATTATATTTATATATAAATAATAATTAACAAATGAACTGGAACAAACTAGAAACACAAAGGACCCTTCAGGTGGTCAAAAACTTTTCACAGGAATTACAAGCTACATCAAGCTCCAACGAAAAGAAAGAAATAATCAAATCATATTCTCAAAACAAATGGCTTTGCCAAGTGCTACAATATGTATACAGTCCTTATATACAGTTTGGTGTAACATCAGACAATTGTAAAAAGCGTCATGACCTATGCGATAGCGATGACCTTTATTTGCTATTTGATTTACTTGACGACTTGGACAACAAGGTGCTTACAGGTCATGCTGCAATATCTGCGGTTAATGGTTTTGTATTGGCAAATAAAGAATATGAGGATATTATATACAATATAATTGACAAGGACTTAAAAACACGTGCTGGCGCTAGTTTAATTAACAAGTCAATACCTGGACTTATACCACAGTTCAAGGTTGCATTGGCTGAAGCTATTAAGGACATGCCGGATTTTGAAAACGAGGAATGGTTTGGTTCTAGGAAACTAGATGGCGTAAGATGTATTATACTTAAAGAAAACGGTATCACAAAGGCTTATTCTAGACAAGGCAAGGAATTCGAAACACTAGGTAATTTAATTGACGAGGTTAATAAAATCGAAGGCGACTTTGTTCTTGACGGTGAGGTATGTATTGTAGATGATAATGGAAACGAAAACTTCCAAGATATTATGAAACAAATAAGACGTAAAAACCACACCATTGATAACCCTAAGATGTTTGTATTCGATATGCTTACACTTCAGGAATTTGCGAAACAAGAAGGCGATACGCCACTATATGTTCGATATGAAAATTCCATACACCAACTACATATATCTAACTGTAACGATAATATTATCGAGGTACTTGACCAGGATTTTATACCTAATGTAAAATACTTCAACCACATAAACGATGAGGCTATAGCTGCCGGTCATGAAGGTATTATGATTCGTAAAAACTCAGGATATAAAGGTAAACGTTCTAAGGATATTCTCAAGGTAAAACAAATGCATGATGCTGAATATAAGGTTATCGGTGCTGTCAATGGAGATATAAGGATTATAGAGGACGGTGTAGAAAAAACAATACCTTGTTTAAGCAATATCGTAATAGAACACAAAGGTAATAAGGTTGGTGTAGGTTCTGGTTTTACACTAGAACAAAGAAAAGAATACTACAAAGACCATACCAAAATTCTTGGAAAAATTGTTACAGTTCAATACTTTGAAGAGTCACAAAACAAACAGGGAGAATACTCATTGCGATTCCCTGTACTAAAACACGTCTACAATGCACAAAGAGATTGTTAATAACTTTGTTAATAAAATTAAAAAAAAGGCAGCAAAATCCTTTTATATCTCGGAAATTTTGCGTATATTTATAGTATAAATAATAACAACTAACAAATGAATAAGATTAAAAAACTCGGCTACATAGTATCAGGCTTGGCCTCCCTGTACATCGCATACATTACTGGTACTGGCGATATTCTCAACTACATTAACTTTACTGACCCACTTGGCGAAATGGCATTTTGCATTTGCTTTTTATTGATGTCAGTATTTTGTTTTGTATCAGCATTTTCTAATAACAGCGTTCCTTGCTCTAAAGAATTAGATTGGGAATGGTATAACGAATCAATTTAATATATGGAAAAATTAAGAATTTATATAGATATGGACGGCGTGTTAGCCAACTTTCAAAAGGCAGCCGCTGAGTTACCAAAATACATAGACCATCCTGACCTTGTGTTGGACTTCTCAACATTCGAACCTATGCCTGGTGCAATCGAAGCGGTGCACAAAATATTGGATATGGGTCATGAGGTATTTATTGCTACAACTCCACCTTGGAACCATCCTGATTCTTGGGGACAAAAAAGAAATTGGATTGCAAAACACTTACCTGAATTATCCAGAAAGATGTTCTTAACACATAGAAAAGATTTATTGATTGGAGACATACTAATCGACGATACAAATACCAGAGGTCAGTCAGACTTCAAAGGTACTTGGATTCACTTTGGCCAAAACGGATTTGACTGGCCAACAACAGTTAACACAATAGAATTGTTAACACCTGTAGAAAACTTATTAAATAACTTAAATAAATAAAAATGGCAAAAAAACATTTGTACAACGTAGGTGACATAGTCACATTCAAATTTTTAACCGGTGAAGTATTAACTGGCAAGATTTTAGAGCAAACACATAAAGACAACGGTACTCCAGATTATAGAATACAGGTTGACGAAAACTCAAAGTCAAGTAGAGGATTTACAATATATCCTTGCATGACACATGAAAGAATTATACGAAGAGATAAAACTGCTTTGGCTGTGATGAAAGCTAGCGAAGGAGGTAAGAAAAAGTCTAAGAAAATAAAGTCAGAAGAATTAAAGCAGGCTCTTAAGGACCAAAAAGATTTTCTAAATGGAAGCATATAAATATTATGTATACGGTTATTTCTCTAAAAAAGGTTTGCATGCCTATGTAGGTAAAGGACAGACAGATAGAGTAACTCAACATATACAAGAAAATGATACAGGTAGAAAAGTTGAATGGCTTAGAAACAATGAGTACTCATTTAGACTTCTTGGAAGATTTAGAACAGAAGAGGATGCTACAAATGCTGAAACGATGTTGATAGAAACTTGCTGGAAATATCCTGAAATATGTATACCTGAAGGACTGTTAAATATAAAACGAGGCCACGGTGGTAAAAATTATTTTAAGAAGTTTGAAAGATTAGAAGACGAATTAAACACAGGCGTAAATATTGACTTGTGGGAACTTAAAAAAGAATTGAAAAATAGTGATAGAAAAATTGTTGTATTAAATGTTAGAAAATCTACAAAGCTAGACCCGTACGGTGATAAAGACTGGATAGACTATTGTAGTGGATACAAAAACAAGCCATATAAAACTATTGCTAATGAAATATTCGTAAGATGTAAAGGAAAAATTGTGGCTCATTATAAAGATATAACCTGGACATCTGACGGTGAAGGTGGCCACATACCAAAAGGAAATAAAATTATGTCTTCAATATTCAATGGAGGTATACTTACAGGAACTGCAAGTAGAAGTCAGCAGTCTGTAATATATCTTTATACGTACAACTATGAATCAAATCGAAGATTTAATAAAAGATTAGAAGAGGAAAAGCATGGGGTTCAATAAAAGATATTTGGACAAAGATAGAATTATATCTGCATTTAAGTATGGTGGTGCAGAAGGTGTTACTGATTTATATAGAGCTGACGCTATAATACAGCCAGCTGATAGTAATGTATGTCATTATATAGAAAAGATAATGTCTAAAAACGAATCATTGGAATATAAACAAAACTTAATAGATGTGTATATGATACAACTACTTGAAGGTTTATATCCAGTAAAATAAAAAAAGTTCTGAAAATATTTTTATTTGTCGGAAATTTTTAATATATTAGTACTAAAACTAATAATTTAGTAGTAATAACTAATACTAATAATTAGTATAATAATATAATTAACTAATAAATTAAAATAATATATTAGATAATTCTAAGGAGAAAGTCGAAAATCCTAAATGTAAAAGAGTAGACATAATTTGCTAAAACAATAAATAACATGGCAAAGAAATTTAATCCCCAAAAGTATGGGAAAGTTTGGTCAACAATTGACTGTGAGTTAATGAAAGGAGCTAAAGCATTACGTCCGCAAGGAGATGCTAATCAACCTTTAATCGGTACATTCTTTATAGACGGTAAGAGAATTGAATTAACATTCTCTGAAACAAATAGAGTTATAGAGACTATGTATGATATGCAGAAAATGTATAAAGTAGGACAGAGACTTGGTATGCTTGAAGAGGGAACAGGAACATGGAAAGGGTATAAGAAATGATAATACTATCAGTAATACTAGCATTTGGTTTAGGTATATTAGGAACAGTACTATATCTAAACAAAAGATTTGTTACAATAAAGACTTTATTAGAAGATAAGATTCTGGTAAACTCATTGTTACAAAGCGAAATCAAATCACTTGTAAAAAATTCTAGGAAATCTGCACCAAAAAATAATCGCAGAACTTATAGAAGAAAACCTAAAAAACAGGTAGAGAAGTGATATTTATATTTGAACGCTATTACTTATATTAGCTGCATTGTTGGACGAGGGTTCGATACCCTCCACCTCCACAAGAAGATTTACAGAAAATATGGGGGTGACTGGATTTGACACAGTGATAAGGATATAAGGAAGTTCAAACGCAATTAACTGGCGAACAAGTTGAAATGGCGATGGCTGCCTGATAAGGCACCTTGACCCAACGGTAGAAGAAGCACACCGTATAAGCTTCGGCGGCTAGAGGTAATAAAATAAATAATTGGAGTATGATGGAATCTTATGAATCACAAGAATTAAACACTGAAGGTTTGGATGTAGCTTTTCTAAATACCTATAGGTTAGTTACCGGTAAATCAAAAATCGATAACTTCGCTGTAGCAGGTAATGAAACGCATTATATACTATACGACCCATTCAGCTTAGATGTAAGTGAACTTACAGATATTCTTAACGATATCATAGATTATTTTATTGAAACAGAAGAATACGAAAAATGCCAGGAATTAAAAAATTTATTAGACTCTGGTAAGAAAGGTTTAACAAAGCTTATTAAAGAAATAACGTTAGACAATACATACTCAGATTATATACCACCTAAAATTAAAGATACAAACAGACAGGGGTTAAACTCTATAGATAATTTAATAAGTCTGTTTAAACAATACAGAACAAATTTTGAATCAAACGAAAGCAGTACTTGGAAGATGGGTAAAGATAAAAAATATATACCTGAATCACTTACTACTGTAGAGATGTGGTCATTAATGAAGGACAATGACAAGAATATTTTTGAAGGTGATTATACGTCATTTAAGAAATGGTTCGAAAATTTAGATATAAAAAACCAAAAATATTATTCAGAAAGACTTATACATGATTTACCTTTGGTACCTCTTTTAGATGATGAGGTGTATAATTCATTTCAAAAAAGATATGACTACAACAATATGGTTGTTACAGTTATTGGTGAATATATCTGTATAAGCAACTATGATTCTGAAAAAATATCTAGACTTCAAACAATAATAGAAAAATTAGGAATTGTAGATTCTGAAATAAGAATTAAAGAAGATTTAGATGGCAAGGTAATATACACATTGGTATATAGTTCGAATCAACCACCACAACAATCATGAAAACAAAATTACTTCCTTATTTAATAGCGTTTAGTGCATTGTCGGTTTCGGCATCTGCAGCATTTTATTCTGTGTTTGGTTTGAGTAAGTTATTTGCCGGCGCAAGTACACAAGTTATTATTATGGCCGGTAGTCTAGAATTTGCAAAATTAGTTACAGCATCTTTACTATATCAATACTGGAAAGAAATAAGCAAGGCGCTAAAAATATATTTATCAGTTGCAGTATTTGTTTTAATGGTTATAACATCAGGTGGTATATATGGATTTTTATCTGGAGCTTATCAAGAGACAGCGACTAAGTCTGAATTCTTAGACAAGTCTTTGTCGGTGTTACAAGTAAAACAAGACAGGTTTGAGGATAATAAAAACGACCTAACAATAGAAAAAACTCAATTAAATAATACTATAAAAGAATTAAGATTATCTTTATCAAATCCAGCACAGGTTCAATATGTGGATAGAGAGTCCGGGCAGCTAATAACAACTACCTCATCATCTGCTAGAAAAGCATTGCAGTCAGAATTAAATACAACAATTGAAGATAGAAACAATATAAATCTAAAATTAGAAGCTGTACAAGATTCTATAATGAAATTAGATACTGATTTATTAGAATTAGAAATGGGTAATGAAGAACAAAGAGAACTAGGTCCTTTGAAATATCTATCAGACATGACAGGCGCGCCAATGGATAAAGTTGTTAATTGGTTTTTGCTTTTGATAGTTTTTGTATTTGACCCGCTAGCAATAGCTTTAGTTGTTACTGCAAACTTTGCATTTAGTAGAATAACAGCTAAAGAAGATATGGAAGGTTTAGGCTTAGACCTTTCTGGAATGAATCGCTTAGAAAAAGTTGAAACACTTAATGGTGAGGTAGCCAATGGTTTACGTAAAATTAAGGACTTTGAGGATAAAATAAACTCTGTAAGCGGTATACTTAATAATATAAGAAATAAAGTAAAAGGCAAAAAATAAAAATATGGAATACGCAATAGAATATAGAAAAGGACATAGATGGAATCAGAATCCAGATAGATTGTATAAATATATGGAATGTAAAACATGTGGACAGTTCTCACCTGTTTCAGAGGATACAACATCTACTGTATGTCATGAATGCGTAATGGAAATGGCAGAACCGCCTGTAATAAACATTAGAGGTAACACAGGTAAACCATCAGGCTGGCACTTTATGAAAGAATTTGTTGATAGAAATGGTAATGTATATCATAAAGGTGTAGAGCAGCCTAAGCTGAAAGGTACTCTGCCGGCAACAAAGATTGAAAAGAAGAAAAGACTTTCTAAGAAAGAAAAACAAGAATATAAAGATAAAGCGGCTTTGCAAATAGCAAACCTTAAAAAAGAATTAAAAGGCCTTCGTTGGAAAAAAGACAAGAAGGAAGTTACAAGAAAAATTAAAAACTACACAAAAATAATGAACGGTAAATTTACCGAATCACTCGTTACAAAATTATTCAGCTAATTGTTTTCATATTTCAGAAAAATTTGTTATATTAGTATATAATAAAAACTATTGGAGTAAATGAATGGCATTAGATAAATTAACATATCATCGCACATTGATATCTAAAGAACCACAGATTATAGAATTCAAAGTAAACAACAATTTAACTATTGAAGAATTTAAGAGAACCTGCAAGCGTATGGCTCAAGCGTTAGGATATTCTAACAACCAAGTCGAAGAGCATTTCGGTAAAGACACAGCAACCGGAGACCCTGCACAATTAAAATTTTTATTTGACTAATATGAAAAATATATTATATTTATTGGCCTTTGTTTCGGCAATGGCATTATTGCTTATGATGCAGCTTGATTCAGAAAACCAAATTAAGCAAATGCATGACGAGCTAGAATCATACGAAAATATTATAGATAGTTTATATAAAGAAATAGATACTCTAAATAATAGATTAGAAATATATGACTTTGTAGATATGGAAACTGATATGATATCCGCTCTTATTTTTGTTGAAAGCTCCGGTAATGATTCT
>Ga0181369_1000512_pt1 | contig 10991 bp, 19 predicted proteins | sample LowvirmetaG_8_FD_130088 | JGI IMG/M metagenome (GOLD analysis project Ga0181369, IMG submission 130088) | Marine viral communities from the Subarctic Pacific Ocean - Lowphox_04 viral metaG | ecosystem: Environmental > Aquatic > Marine > Oceanic | place: Subarctic Pacific Ocean | collected... | reverse complement strand
CCCGTCTACACCCCGCCCCCGCAACCTGTTGTTGTAACGCCCCCTCCTGCTGCTCCAGCACCCCCACCGACTATCGTGGTGGTTCCACAACCAGCACCGGCACCTGAACCAGAACTCATAGTGCCTACAGTTGGAGACACTAACTCTTGTGTAGAAGGTAGTGTGATCGGTGCTGTTGTTGGTGGCGCAGGTGCCGCAGCAGCAAACGAGTACCTCTGGAATGGTGATTACAATAATCTCATTTGGGGTATTCCCGCTGGCGCTTTGCTCGGCGGTCTGGTAGGATGTCAAATTGATGGAGGTTGAATTATGCAAATCAAACTATTCAGAATGCAAAACGGCGAAGAAGTTGTCGCCGAACTAGTTGGGGAAACTGATGATACTTATGACATCAGTAACCCCATTGTTATGGTCCCCGGTCGTGATGGAACTATTGGTTTCGCACCATGGGCACCACTACTGGCGGAAGATGTAAAGGTACTTACTATCAGAGCATCATATGTTGTGTATGTCTCAGTACCCAATGCTCAGGTCGTAGAAAACTACGAACAGATCTTCTCCCCTATTATTAAACCCACAAGCGCAGGTAAGATTATCACATGAGCATTGACTTAAAGGATTGGTTGAATACAATCAATATGTCAAAGGAGAACCTTATCGACGAGGACCCAGACCTCGCCGCTAAGTATCCTGCCTTTATTATTAACAAGTGCCTCTCAGGGCAAACAGACTCCCTTATGTTTGCCAATGAGATGAATAAGTATCCTCAACTTGATAACAAGTTACAATATGACTTCTATCTAAATAGTTTGAGGAAGAGGAAGCGTTTCTCTCCCTGGTTAAGAAAAGACAAGGTCGAGAATATCGCTGCCATTCGTGAGTATTACGGATTCTCCACTGAGAAAGCAGAGCACGCCTTGAATATCCTGACCACTGAGCAGATCAATTTTATTCATGGCAAACTTGAAAAGGGAGGGACCCAAAGATGCTCATCGACGAAAAGGGAATAGTATTCTGGGACCCTTCTCAGATGGTGGAGATTTACCTCTCCGATCCCGATGACTTTTTAAAGGTAAGAGAGACGCTCACCCGCATAGGTGTAGCGTCTCGTAAAGAGAAAAAGGTATATCAATCTTGTCACATTCTGCATAAACAAGGCAGATACTTCATCGTCCACTTCAAAGAACTATTTGTCCTAGACGGCAAGAGGTCTAATATTACACTGAATGATATTCAGCGTAGAAATCGCATTGCGAAACTATTATTTGATTGGAATCTAGTTGAGGTTGTTGACCCTGAGAAGATTCTAGATGTTGCTCCTCTCAACCAAATCAAGGTTTTATCTTACAAAGAGAAGGGTGATTGGATACTAGAACCGAAGTATAACATCGGCGGACGGAAAACCGCATAGAATCAGTGGGGTTTTCCAACCCCACTTTTTTTATGAAGTGTTATAATTAGTATGTCGGATGCTTCGGGTCCGGCAATTAACCACTCGCTTATTTAAGGAGACCTATGAGAAATCTATCATCTTACAATGTGGCAAATCTAGATCAACTTCTAGACCGCATTACACGCAACAGTATCGGAATGGACGGTTACTTTGACCGTATTGTGAATAACATCCACGAGACCACTCAGAATTATCCCCCATATAATCTGGTTACGGTCAGTGAGGTTGAGTCCCGCCTAGAAGTCGCTCTAGCGGGTTTTGCTAAGAAAGAGGTGCATGTGTATACTGAAGCAGGCAAACTCTTCGTAGAGGGGCAGAAAGAGGACAGAGAGAGCGACCTAGAGTATCAGCATAAAGGACTCGCTCAGAGAAGTTTCACCCGAGTGTGGACTCTCTCCGACGATACTGAGATTCGCTCTGTTGAATTTGTTGATGGTCTGCTGACTATTGTCCTAGGAAAAGTCGTGCCTGAAGCACACCAGCGAAAGATCTGGTTCTGATAAATAAGGCATATCGTCGCCGCAAGTTAGGGATCCCTGGCAAAATCCAGGGGTCCGCTTTTTTTTGACTATAATTAGTAAGTAGTAAAAAATACTTCTCATGAAGGTTGGTATTATTGGTCTCGGACGGATGGGCGAGGGAATGTCTCGTCGAATGATCCGAGAAGGCATCGAAACATATGGTTTCCGCAGAAACTTTGATGCAGCAAAAGAATTAGAAACCAAAGGACACATTACCGGAGCAGTAAAGGACCTCCGAGAATTATCAAAAGCAATTAAAGAAGAAGGTAAACCATCAATCTATCTAATGGTGGTGCCTGCAGAATCCGTTGAAGCAACTATCTATGACCTACTACCACTTCTTAGTCCTGGAGACATTGTTGTTGATCATGGCAATTCCAATTTTAAGGATTCAAGGAAGCGAGCCGTCCGTCTTGAGGACTTGGGCATCTCGTATATTGACTGTGGTACTAGTGGTGGAGTTTATGGTCTGGAGCGTGGATATTGTCTTATGGTTGGTGGCGCAAATCGTCCAGTCTCTACTTGCGCTCCAATCTTTAGGGCACTTGCCCCTGGACTCGCTGGCGCTCCAAGGACAGACGCCCTCAGCGATATAACCTCTGCTGAGCACGGTTGGTTGCATTGTGGTGGTCCTGGTGCAGGACACTTCGTCAAGATGGTGCATAACGGCATTGAGTATGGTATTATGCAAGCATACGCTGAAGGATTCAACATCATTCATGAAGCAAATGCAGGTGCAGAGTATGTCAAGTCAGGAGACGCAGAAGTCGCCCCAATGGCAGAACCTGCCGATTATTGCTACGACATTGATGTTGCTGAGGTGGCTGAGTTATGGCGTCGTGGTAGTGTGGTTGGTAGTTGGTTGCTCGATCTTACCGCTGATGTACTACGGCGTGATCGAGAACTTAGCGACTTCGATGGGGGAGTATCAGACTCTGGTGAGGGTCGTTGGACGGTTCACACTGCTGTGGATCTTGGCGTACCCGCTCCTGTCATCAGCAGTGCTTTGTGGGCACGCTTTGAGTCGCGCCGTCTTGGTGCTTTCGCATCCAAGATTCTGAACGGAATGAGATCTATGTTTGGTGGCCATGATGTTCGCTGATGTCTTACTTTGGACAGCAATACCCTTTGTACTATCCACAATATATTTCGGGATACGAAAGGGTGAAAATGACTACTACGACTCCGATGATTACGATGGAAATGGAACCGCTCACTGATAAAAGTATAGTAATTTTTGGTGCTACAGGAGACCTCTGTAAGAGAAAACTCATACCTGCTCTATTTGAGTTGTATGAAAACCAGTATCTTCCAGAGAACTTCCGTATCGTAGGCACCTCAAGAAGAATGGAGACAACCGAGGGATGGATCAAATCCCTTGGTGAATACCCAGAAGAGTTTCTGAAACTACTTCACTTCCAGTCAAGCGACTTGGAAGATGGTTTATCTCTCCAAGCACTACCAGTTACAGAGGACACTACATTCTTCCTTTCAGTTCCCCCTGAGCGTTATGATAGTGCTATTGTGAATCTCAAGTCTGCTGGTCTTATGGACAATCCAGAGACCCGTAGAGTCATCATTGAGAAACCATTTGGCAGTAATCTCCATAGTGCTAAGAGACTACAGGAGATTGTGACTACACATCTCCGTGAGAGACAGGTGTATCGCATTGACCATTATCTCGGCAAGGATACGGTCAATAACATTCTCGCCACAAGATTCAGTAATGTATTACTAGAACCTCTGTGGAATCGTGACTACATCTCAGAAGTCCAGATATTTGCAACTGAGAATATTGGTTGCAGTGGCAGAGCACAATACTATGACCACGCTGGTGCGGTCAGAGATATGCTCCAAAACCATATGATGCAGATTCTTTCACTCATCGCTATGGAACCACCTTGTCGTCTTGACGCTAAGGAAATCCGTAGAGAAAAGGTGAAGGTTCTTGCTGCCTCTCGTCTTGGCGAGAAGATGATTATGGGTCAGTATGCTGGATACAAAGATGAGCATGGTGTAAAGAAAGATTCACAAACACCTACATATGTCGCAGGAGACATCTACATAGACAACTGGAGATGGAAAGGTGTCCCCTTCTACTTCATGACTGGTAAGAAACTACCTTATCAGTGCTGTGAGGTGGTCATCAAACTCAAAGAACCTACTCTCAACCTATTCCCCGGACAAGATTCCACCGATAGGATTGTGATTAGATTCCAACCTGATGCTCACCTAGATATTAGGATTGATATGAAGACGCCAGGCATCAGCAATAGAGTTGAGACTGCTACTCTTTCACACGAGTATCCCGTAGATAAAGCAAGTAAAGGTTATACAAAACTCATTTACGAAGCAATCAACGGAGACCAGTCCAACTTTGTTCACGCTGAAGAAGTCCTAGAGTCATGGCGTATCGTTGATGAACTATTATGTGTAGGACCGAGTTGTCCCGTTAGGACATACCCACTCATCTACCACGCAACTACCTGGGGACCACAGAAGGCATCTCTAATTACTAATTGGGATTATCCAGCATGAGTTCTCTTATTCTTCTCGCGTGTTTTCTACCCCTCATCATACTTTTTGTCGTTCTAAAACTTGCCGTTTGGGTCGATGCTGTAAATGCTGAATCGGATTATGTCGGAAAAGAACCTCTACGAAAACGAGGACCCTTTGTGGAGAAACCATATGAGGACGTTGATGAGGAAGAAGATGAATATTGAAATCCGTGAGACACTAGATGAGGTGTTTCACCAGTATTATGATGAGGAGAGAGGGGTCCCCGTCCCACCCTGGCGGACCTCTCAACCAAAATGGTGGTTAGAATATCTGAAGTCTCTCGATATAGACGAAAGAAATCCTTAACCAAACTACATAATCATATGTAACAGACAACAGAATGAAACCAACTGAATCAGCAGAGCAACTCCTCCAGAGATTTTCTGGTAGGAGTATGCAACTTAAGGCACGACTAGCAGAGTTGCAGGTTGCCTATGACGAGTATTTAAAAGTGCAGAAGGACCTACTTAGATTGGAGGGGTCAGAGCAAGCGATTAAATATATTGCCACTGGTGAGTTGCCCAATGATGGCAACCACACTGGTATGAAAAACCACAAACCTGTGGTATAATTATAGAAGAGAAATACTAACCAAATGAATAACAATTACGACAGGGAGGAGGTTAAACCTAATCCCGAAAACTATGATGAAATGGTTGCCGCTGGTTATGAAATGAGTGGTGAAGGTTTCTGGGTCCCCCGAGACGAGGATGGAGTCATCAATGTTGATGTCAACCTAGTGCCCGTTGTCAAACTAGTAGTATTCCTGAATGGTGAGCAGGTGCTCGCTGAGGTTGAAGAGAATCTAAACAATAGCAGCATCACACTTAAGAATCCCCTAGGAGTAATGCTACAGGGTGTTAGTGATATTGACGGTGTTGACGATGAGAACCAAGCAACAGTATCTTATGGTGCGTGGTTGCCCCTAGCAGCAGACCGTGATATTGTAGTGGAAAGAAGCAGCGTCATCACTATTTGTGACCCTGTTTCCTCTTTAGTTGACAGTTACTTGGATGGTATCAATGGATGATGTAATTAGAGTCCTTATTTTGAAGGATGGTTTGACCCTCATCACTAAGATTGAGGAAGTTGGTGAGTTTGAGATTGGAGAACCAAACTGTGTTCTTGTAGATCCAATGCTCGTCGATGCTGAGAAGGAATACGAGGAAGCAATGACTCGTTATCCAGATCAGAGACTCACACAAGAAAAGAAGATGATGATATTGTCCGACAATATTCTCACAATGGTTGTCCCACACCCCAAACTACTCAGCGAATACCTAGTCCAGATCTCCTAAATGCCCAAGTTCTATACTAATGTTCAAATGTATGGAAACGACATCCTTCTCAGAGGTTTTGAGAACGGACAGCGTTTCACTACTCGTGAAAAATTCAATCCCACTCTATATGTTTCGACCAAGAAACCGACTAAGTGGGTCACACTTGGCGGAGAAGCAGTCACACCTATCCAACCTGGAACCATCAAAGAATGCCGTGAGTACTTCAAGAAGTATGAGCAGGTAGAGGGATTCAATGTCTATGGTAATGAGAGGTTTATCTTCCAGTTTATCTCTGACAACTATCCTGGTAAGATTGACTTTGATGTAAACAAACTCAGAATCCTCACCATTGATATTGAGGTTGAGTCTGAGAGGGGATTCCCAGATCCAGAATCAGCAGATGAGGAGGTCCTTCTCATCACAGTTCAGGACTATAAGTCAAAGCAGATAATCACTTGGGGTCAGACTAAGCACGGCGAATACAAAAACAAACAGGAGAATGTGATCTTCATTCCCTGTGTGGATGAGTTTGCTCTGCTCGGTAGGTTCCTAGAGTGGTGGTCTTCTGACTACCCAGATATTATCACTGGTTGGAACAGTGAGTATTACGATATTCCATACCTCTGTAATCGTGTCTCACGACTGATGGGAGAGAAAGCACTTCGTTCATTCTCACCTTGGGGACTTGTTAGGAAGGAAGAGCATTTCATTCAGGGTCAATCGAAACTGGTATATGATATTGCAGGTATGAACCAACTTGACTACCTCAATCTCTATAAGAAGTTTACTTACACCAACCAAGAAAGTTATAGACTGGACTACATTGCCAGTGTCGAGTTGGGGCAGAAGAAACTAGACCACTCTGAGTTTGAGACCTTCAAAGACTTCTACTCACAAGGTTGGCAGAAGTTCGTTGAATACAACATCATTGACGTGGAGTTGGTTGACAGAATGGAAGATAAGATGAAACTTATCGACCTTGCGATCACTATGGCGTATGATGCTAAGGTCAACTATAATGATGTTTTCTATCAGGTAAGAATGTGGGATACAATCATTTATAACTACCTTCGTAATAAGAATGTTGTTATTCCCCCAAAGGTTCCTGTAGACAAGAGTGAGAAGTTTGCTGGTGCTTATGTTAAAGAACCTAAACCCGGCAAGTATGATTATGTGGTGAGTTTTGACCTTAACTCTCTATACCCACACCTTATTATGCAATACGCTATCTCCCCTGAGACACTAGTCACAGCAGGAGATCTGACTCAAGAGATCAATGCTATTGAGAACGATGTGTCCCGTGACCAAGATAGGTTAGAACACCTTATTGAGGCACGGCAAATCTCTACTAAAATCGATGTAGATCAACTACTAGGTGAAGAGATTGACCTGACTCCCTTCAAAGAACTTGATCTCACCATTGCTGCTAATGGAGCAATGTATCGAAGAGTGCAGGGCATCTTGCCAGAACTAATGTCTAAGATGTATGATGAGCGTAAGTTGTACAAAAAGGAGATGCTTAAGTCTAAACAAAAACTAGTTGACATCGAATCCGAAATGAAAAAACGAGGTATTCTATGAGTTATCGCAAGTTCAAAAAGTATGGTGGACTCGTCCGCTATGATCACAAGAACAAACTAATTTTTCAGACACGAGAATTAAACCCCCCATCATCTAACGCCAGGTTCAAAGACAAACTCAGGCGTGAGCATCCAGACTATACAGTAGTATCACCAAAATGATCGACGAACTTGACATCTTTTTCTTTGCCTTTGGTCAACTGAGACAAGTGATTGTTGAAGTAGAACCTAGAATGAGAAGAGTAATTACAGCAGCAAACTACATTGAGGACTAATGGGGTATCTAATTGGCGGTGCAGGGGAAGGTCCTGAGAAAGAATTATCCACATCAGATGTTGACTATAGTAAGTTGACAGACAATCAACTGATCCGTCTACGGCAGAAGACGGTGAAGGATATATCGAAGTTCAACAACTTCCAGATGGCGAAGAAGATTTCGCTCAACTCTGCTTATGGTGCCATTGGTAACAACTACTTTCGCTACTTCAAACTAGCGAATGCTGAGGCAATTACCATGTCAGGTCAAGTCTCTATCCGTTGGATTGAGAATCGTATCAATCGTTTTATGAACGACACTCTTGGTACTGAAGATTATGATTATGTGATTGCCTCTGACACAGACTCTATCTACCTCCATATGGGTCCTCTAGTGGATAAAGCATTCACTGACCCAGATACACCTAAGGAGAAGATTGTAACCGCTCTGGATGCCTTCTGCCAGGCAAAGATCGAACCATTCATCGATAGGTCCTATCAAGAGTTGGCAGAGTATGTGAATGCATACGACCAGAAGATGCAGATGAAGCGAGAGAACATCGCTGACCGTGGCATCTGGACTGCTAAGAAGCGTTACATCCTTAATGTCTGGGACTCTGAGGGTGTTCGATATGATGAGGCAAAACTCAAGATGATGGGTATTGAGGCAGTCAAGTCATCGACACCTGCACCCTGTAGGGCAATGATCAAAGATGCTCTCAAGTTGATGATGAGTGGGACAGAGGATGAGGTCATTGACTTCATTGCAAAGTGTCGTAAAGACTTCTCCAACCTCCCACCAGAAGAGGTTTCCTTTCCCAGAAGTGTTAGTGATGTGCGAAAGTACAAATGTTCTACTCACATCTATAGCAAGGGAACACCGATCCATGCTCGTGGGGCACTTCTGTTCAATCATTATGTTCGGAAAGCAGGTCTAGATAAGAAGTATTCTTTGATTGGTAATGGTGAGAAGATCAAGTTCTGTTACTTGAAAGTCCCCAACACCATCGGAGAAAATGTTATCTCATTCATCTCAGACTTCCCACGAGAGTTGGGTATTGAGAAGTATGTTGATTACGACAGTCAGTTTCAAAAGAGTTTCCTCGATCCACTGAAAACTATTCTTGATTCAGTTGGTTGGAGTTCCGAAAAAACAGTATCTCTCGAATCATTCTTCCTATGAACACACCCGAATACGATGAGGCAATGGACCTCTTCATTCAATCTCTACTCAAACCAGACCACGAGTTGAGAACTATCGCGAAACAAGCAAATTGTTTAGACGAATTGCTACAAATTCGTGATGATATGGTAAAATACTTACAAGATAAAGATTAATTATGGATTTTTTAAAGGACATAGTAAATGAGATTGGTGGTGACTACACAAAAATTGCAGCAGACATTGACGAAACGGAGTCATACGTTGACACTGGTTCGCTCATCTTTAATGCTCTTGTATCTGGGTCTCTCAGTGGCGGGGTCTCTGCTAATAAAATCACTGCAATTGCTGGGGAAAGCAGTACTGGTAAAACTTTCTTTTCACTCGCGGTGGTTAAGAACTTCTTGGATACTAATCCCGATGCATATTGCCTTTATTTCGATACTGAAGCTGCAATCAATAAAGGACTTCTTCAGTCTCGTGGCATCGACCTCAACCGAGTTGCTGTCGTCAATGTCGTTACCGTAGAAGAGTTCCGTAGCAAGGCACTCAAAGCGGTTGATATGTATCTTAAGAAACCAGAAGATCAGCGCAAACCTTGTATGTTTGTGTTAGACTCTCTTGGTATGCTCTCCACTAACAAGGAGATCGACGACACCCTCAATGATAAGATGGTCAGAGACATGACCAAGTCACAACTTATCAAAGGCACATTCAGAATGCTTACCCTCAAACTGGGTCAAGCAAACATTCCCCTTATCGTTACCAATCACACCTATGATGTTATCGGAGCCTATGTACCTACGAAAGAAATGGGAGGTGGTAGTGGCCTCAAGTACGCTGCTAGTACTATCATCCATCTTAGCAAGAAGAAAGAGAAGGATGGAAAAGAAGTCATCGGCAATATTATCAAAGCAAAGGTTGCTAAGTCTCGTCTGAGTAAGGAAAACAAGGAAGCAGAGATCCGCCTCTATTATGATGAGCGTGGTCTTGACCGATACTATGGTCTCCTAGAACTAGGAGAGTTGGGTGGTATGTGGAAGAACGTTGCCGGTCGTTACGATATGGGCGACGGCAAAAAAGTATATGCGAAGGCAATCCTTAAGGAACCTGAGAAATACTTTACTGAAGAAATCATGGAAAAACTGGAGGTAATCGCTAATGGAACCTACTCCTACGGGGCATAAGTTCAAGTTCAAAACTATTCTCGACTATGATGAGTGTCCAGTCAGGCACTTCATCATTGAAGAGAAGAAAGAAGTCTGGTTTGTTGGGTCTCATGCACTTTCTATGGGTCTCCAACAGATCATGGCAAAGTATTTCCCCACTGACTACACTGGATGTCTAACCAAATACGATCATTGGTTAGAACTAAAGGAGAAGAATGAACGTTGAGTTTGATGAGGAGAGTCCTGTCATTTGGCGGGACAATCTAAAATTTAGTGAAGAAGATATTCAGAAAGTCTACTCTGAGATCGTATCTACAGAGAACTATCTGACTTACTCTGAATCGGGTATTGGGTCTATGTACTCAACTTACTTTGAATCTGATGTTTTTTCCAGACCCGAGATACTTTTTCTAGACTCCTACAAGAAAGTAGTGAATAGTATTGTAAATGACTTGGGGTTGTATGAATGTGAGACTTCATTTGACTATTGGTGTCAAGTATACGACGGCAGTCACGGCAATCATTTTCATGTGAGTGCTAAAGTTCCCATATCTTTCGTTCACTTCATTAGACCAACTAATACTAAGTGCTTCTATTTTGTTAGCAGAAATGGAAAGCACCTCTATCCAAAACAAGATCCGGGTGATATAATAGCATTCACCTCTTGGGCACCTCACGGAATTGACGAAAGTAAAGGAAGTGAGAGGATGACCGTAGCAGGAAATGTCATTGCTGATATGATCAAAGCACCCGGATCAGTTGACTATCTGGTCCCAAGAAAAGTTCGTAAAGGACTTTATATTACTGAGCACCTGAAAAAAGATTATGGAACGAATTGAAAACCTGATTCTCAGGTCACTGTTACACAATGAAGCATACTCCAGAAAGGTCATTCCTTTTCTGGAACCAGAATACTTTCAGGACTCATCTGAGCGAGTAATCTTTGAGGAGATTGCTCGCTATATTGTCAAATACAATTCAACTGCCTCACTGGAAGCAATCTCCATTGAGGT
>Ga0181369_1000511_pt1 | contig 11001 bp, 8 predicted proteins | sample LowvirmetaG_8_FD_130088 | JGI IMG/M metagenome (GOLD analysis project Ga0181369, IMG submission 130088) | Marine viral communities from the Subarctic Pacific Ocean - Lowphox_04 viral metaG | ecosystem: Environmental > Aquatic > Marine > Oceanic | place: Subarctic Pacific Ocean | collected 2015-11-29 | reverse complement strand
CAAGAGGTGCATGAATCTTTCATGGACTTGGCTGTCGGGACTGGTGTCTTGTGTGTCGAAGAGGGAGACGCACTTAATCCAGTAATATTCTCAGCAATCCCGCTCCCCCATGTCGTACTTGACACTGGCCCCGACGATAGAATTGACCACGTTTATCGCGAGCGAAAGAACGTAGAGTTCGATCACTTGCCAATTATGTACCCCAAAGGGCAGTTCGATCAAAAGGTTCAGGCTCAAATGGGGCAGGATCGTAAGACAACAGTTCTTGAAGTTGTTTGCCGAGACTATTCTAAGAAAAACCAAGAATCTTACTATCACTATGCCATCTGCATGACAACAAACACGCTGCTACACTCAAAAGAGCTAACAGGTGTGGGGTCGAATCCCTTTGTTTGCTTCCGTTGGTCTAAGTGTGCTGGTGAAATTTATGGTCGTGGGCCTCTTATCTCTGCCCTATCTGCCATTAAAACCACTAACCTTACCATTGAAATGATCCTTGAGAACGCGCAAATGTCTATCTCTGGCATCTATCAAATGGAAGATGATGGCGTAATTAACCCTGATACGATTAATCTTGTCCCAGGCTCGATCATTCCGAAAGCAATGGGTAGTGCTGGATTGCAGCCTATCAATGCTGCGGGTCGATTCGATGTTGCGCAACTTGTTCTAGGCGATCAGCGTTTGAATATTAAACGTGCATTGTTCAATGATATGCTTGGCGATCCTGATAAAACGCCAGCAACAGCAACAGAAGTTGCAGAGCGTATGGCTGATTTGTCTCGCCGCATGGGTTCAGCATTCGGAAGATTACAAGCAGAATTGATCCAACCTGTTCTTCAGCGCGTAGTATATATATTGAAGAAGCAGGGACGCATTGAAGTGCCAACTGTTAATGGTCGAGAGATCAAGGTTCGCTCTGTATCTCCCCTAGCTCAAGCCCAAGCAAATCAAGATATTTCTAGTGTAGCTCGCTTTCTTGAATTGGTCGGTGGAGTGTTTGGCCCTGAGATGTTGCAGGTTCTTATCGATAGCGAACAGACCGCTGTTCACCTTGCGAAAAAGTTTGGTGTACCAGAGAGCTTGATTCGTGATGAAGAACAGCGTAAACAAATAGCTGCATTAGCGCAGCAAATGGCGCAGCAACAGGGAATGATGCCGAGTGGTCAACAAGGTTAATATTGGATTAGATGGAATCCAGCGAGAAACTGACAAAGATAAACAGATTAGTCAGAATGTCGCAGAAGTATTCAGTTCGCCAACTGGTAAAGAAGTTCTTCGTTATTTGCGCTCCATTACTATTGAGATGGTAAATGGGCCTAATGTGACTACGGAAGAGTTGCGTCATATCGAGGGTCAGCGATACATCGTTGGCCTTCTTGAGCAACGCATTGCACATGCACATAGGAGCAAGAAATGAGTGAAGATAATGCGGTTGAAACGGCGGCACAAGATGGTCGTGATTTTGTAACTGAGGCAGACCTGAACCAAGCAGAAGCTCCAGCGCGACCAGAGTGGTTGCCTGAGAAGTTCAATACACCAGAAGATTTAGCAAAGTCTTATAGCGAGTTGCAATCAAAGCTCGGCACAAAAGAAGAAGACATTCGCAGTAAGCTAATAGAAGAGATTCAGAGTGAAGCATTTGCGGATCGACCTGAATCTGCTGGTGATTATCAGCTTCCAGATATTGTAGATGAATCAATGGCTGTTGATAATGAGCTTCTTCAGTGGTGGTCAGAACACGCATTTGAAAATGGCTATAGCCAAGATGAGTTCCAGAAGGGCATTGAGATGTATTCTCAGGCTATTGGATCAAACCAACCTGATCTTGAAGCAGAGCAAGCAAAGCTGGGGGATAATGCAGAAGCACGAATTGATGCAGCATCTGCCTTTGCAAACAAGTTTTTCCCACAAGAATCACTTCCAGCAATTGAACGCATGTGTGAATCCCACGAAGGAATCATTGCACTTGAGGCAATTCAAGAAGCAATGAAGGATGGCAACTTTGCGCAGGACACACAGCCAGCGGCAGTGCAGGGGCAATCTGATGCTGATGAGCTAATGTCTCGGCCTGAATACTGGACTGACAGCGCAGAGGGTAGAATCCTAAGAGATCAAGTTTCAAAGATTTATCAAGGAATGCATGGTGGACGTTAAGGTATTAACAAGGGGTAAGTATTACTTAACGCCACTTAGGAAAGACCATCTGCCAGAAATTAAAAAATATCTCAGCCAAGAAAATAAACGAGAGTTAAAACTTCTTGGCTATGAGAATATTATGAATGCCCTTGAGGAAATGCAGGAGTATTCAGAATGTTATTTGGCTCGCAAAGAAGGCGAGCCTTTTCTTTTTGTAGGTGGTCTTTGGTTTCATGGCGGTGAAGACATGCCACAAATGTTTGCAATGTTTTCAGATCAACTTGGTAAAAACTTTACAGCAATTGCTAGGGGTTCAAGAATGGTGATGGATTACCTTGACCAAACAAATCCCAACACAACGATGACTATACTTGCTGAATATGAGCATATGATCCAGTGGGCATTGTGGTTGGGCTATGAACCAGTAGGGGTTGCAGCAAGTGGTGCAGCCAAGTATGTAGAGTTTGTGCGTTGTAAATACCCATATGAAAGTGTTTACGATGACATATCACGGCCCGTGATGCACTGATTGGCCCGAAAGGATACCCAAGTTGACGTGAACGTAACGGATACCCGTAGCAATCGAAACTTTTATCAAGGACTGAAAAATGGCTAATACAATTGACCAAGCCTTCATCAAACAGTTCGAGTCAGAAGTTCACATGGCGTACCAACGTATGGGTTCCAAGCTACGCGGAACTGTTCGTACTACTAACGTGACTGGCTCAACTGCGCGTTTCCAAGTAATCGGAAAAGGCACTGCATCAACTAAAACTCGTAACGGCGATGTTTCCACAATGGAACTAGCGCACACATACGTCGAAGCTACAATGGCTGACAAGTATGCAGCGGAGTACATCGACAAGCTAGACGAGTTGAAGATCAACATCAACGAGCGTCAAGCTGTAGCACAATCTGCTGCTGCTGCTCTTGGTCGTGAAACTGACTCAGTTATCACAACTGCTCTGGATGCGGGTGCAAATGCAACTGCAATTCACGACACTTCATCTGCTGTTGAAAAAGCTGAACTGCTAACTTTGTTTGAAACATTTGGCACAGCCGACATTCCTGAAGATGGCCAACGCTATCTAGCAATGTCACCTGCTGGTTTTGCTGACTTGTTCAACATTACAGAGTTTGCATCATCAGACTTTGTTGGCCCACAAAACCTACCGTTTGCTGGTGGCATGACAATGAAAGAGTTCTTGGGCTTCAAGATTTTCTCAACGTCTGCTGTAGCTGGTGGTAAGAACTTTGCGTATCACACACGCGCAATTGGTCTAGGCATCAACTCTGATGTTGCGACTGAAGTAAACTACGTTCCACAGAAAGTGGCGCACCTAGCGACATCAATGATGTCAATGGGCGCAATCGTCATTGACGATGACGGTGTTTACGAAGTTCTAGACAACAACTAATAGGGGAGGGGGCGAAAGCCCCCTACTTTACATGCCAGCAAATACCGCAATAAAAATATGCTCTCGCGCCTCCATTCTTATGGGAGGCATTCCTATTCAGTCTTTCTCGGAAGGAACCACTGAAGCTGACGTTGTTGACGCAATGTACGAGGATATTGCGCGAGCTGCACTCACAAATACACGCTGGCGATTTGCAACTAATCAGGCACAGTTATCCAGATTAGAAGCGGCCCCAACAGGTCGCTTTGATGCTGCTTACCAACTGCCGAATGACTTGATTATGTTGAGTGCTGTAACCATAGGTGATGAGCCAATCATGTATGACACTTATGGTGATAAGGTTTACTGCGATGCAACTGAGAATGATGTAGTTATTGCTGACTACATTTTCCGCGCTGATGAATCCAACTGGCCTCCCTACTTTACTATTGCTGTAGAGTTTCAGGTTGCAGCAATGTTGGCTGTTTCTGTAGCGCGTGATGCTCAACTAGCATCTATGATGGAACAAAAGGGCGAATTGCAAATGTCTCGCGCTAGAAGATTAGACTCTCAGCAGCAGACAACTCGCAAGCTCAACACATCGAGGTTTATTGCACAAAGGCGTAGCTAATGCAGAAAGTTAGAGTAGTACAGAATAGCTTTCAGTTTGGTGAAGTCAGTGATTCTTTGATTATGAGGACTGATTCTCCTGTTTATGGGGCTTCTGCGCAAACAGTACAGAATCTTGTAGTAACTTCTGAAGGCGCTTTAAAGAAGCGGCATGGCCTTAAGCACATTGAAAACAGAAATATAAGTTATCAATCTGCTTATCCGCACCAGTCTCATTTGTTTCCGTTCTTGTTTGATGACAATGAAGAGTATCTTGTTAGCATTGAGAATGCTGCAATTAAAATATGGCGCTTGCTATCTGACGGTAGATTAGATTCTGTTTCTTATCTTACTACAGATATTGATGGAAACGCCCTACCATTTAATATGTTGTATCTTAATGAGTATACAACTGCTCAGTATGGCGATGTAATGTTTATCTGCCATCCTTTGTTTGCTCCAAGAACTCTTGTAAGAACAAGTCTAACAAGCTTTGAAGTTGATACCTTTTCATTTGATGAAAGAGCCGACAGCAAAGAGACTTATCAGCCATATACAAAATTCCAAGCTGTAGGTGTTTATTTTGATCCAAGTGCAACAGCTGGATCGGGGATTACAGTTCAAGTCTATGCAAATACTGGAACAGCAGATGAAGATGGAATCTGTGAAACATCTTCTGCGACCACACCATCACTTAATGGAGTTTTGAATCCAAACTTTCCAAGTGGCGGCCCTGAGTTTACAATCGGCAAGCAAATAACAGTAACCTCAGCAAGCAATTTATCAGCTAGAACATTTACTATAACTGGCACAGACAACGATGGCGCATCTATAACTGAAGATATTACTGGGCCAAATGCAAACACAGTTTACTCAACTAAGCTATTCAAGACGGTAACACTGATTACTTGCGATGCTGCGGTAAACCCTCTGACGTATACAGTAGGCGTTTCTACCAAAGAGGCCGTTACTTACTTTGATGTAACAGGTAGCAAGACTGGCAATGATTATCTTAGCTCTGAGCATGTAGGCGTAACACTGCGCTATGGTCAATCTGAGATGGATATTGTTAGCGTCCAGTCTTCTTGTGATGCCACAGTAGATATTGTTGACGAGTTGAAGCGAAGACTTACAGTTCTGAATCCATTGCGTACAATCGATGGTAGCTCAACTGTTGAAGTCACTATGTTAAATCACGGCTTTGCTGGTGGAGAATCTATTACAATTGAGGATGCAGCAGCTACAGGTGGAATCAACACTGGAAACATTAATGGCGCAAGAACTGTTTTAAGCATCATAGATGAAAACACATTTGCTTTTACAGCGGGTGGGTCAGCATCTAGTGCAGAAGACGGTGGTGGTTACGTTAAGATTGTAACACATGCGCCAGTAACAGAATGGGATGAGCAGTCTTGGTCTGCGGTTCGAGGCTATCCAGCAGCCGTTGCCTTCCATGAAAACAGATTGTGCTTTGCAGGAACGCTTGCAGAACCAGATACAATTTGGATGTCTCAGATTGGCTCTTTCTTTAACTTTGATGTTGGAGATGCAGAGGACACAGATTCAATTAATCTTGTTGCTGCAACAGGAAATGTGCATGAGATTCACTATTTGATTTCAAATAGAGACCTACAGGTCTTTACTAGCACTGGTGAGCTTTATGTTCCGACTTATCTAAACCAAGCAATAACACCCACAAATGCACAGATAAGATTGCAAACACCTTATGGTACTGAGCATGTTCAGCCAGTATCAATTGATGGCGCAACAATCTTTGTTCAAAAGGGCGGCAGCACTGTTCGTGAGTTTTTATACACTGATGCTGAAGATGCATACACTGCGTCTCCTGTTTCTACACTTGCCCCTCATTTGATTGATAATCCACAGTATTTAGCTGTATCTCATGGTGCTTTTGGCTTGAGTGATTCATATGCTGCATTGGTTCTGGGCAATGGAGACTTAGCTTTATTTAGCTCAAATAGAAGTGAGAAGAGAGCTGCTTGGACTAACTTTACATTCAATGGACGCTTTTCTTCTGTAGCTGCTATCCATGATAGATTATTTGCAATGGTTTATTATGAAGACAAGCTTCAGTTATGCGAGTTTAAAGATGAAGTCTTTATCGATAACTGGAAGAGCGTTACTTACAATCCAACAATCTATAGTAATTTTGATGCTAGCTCTATGAATGGTGTTTTTGTAGAGTTTGCCACAACTGTTCCAATAACAATTACTGCAAATAATACGTTAAGCGTTGGTGATGAGATTTACATTAGTGGGTTTACTAATCAAACGCTTTGGAGCTTTGCGGGTTTAGATTTGGTAGACTTAAACGGAACTGTCCAAACTATTACAGAGGCTACGTCTTCATATTTTAAATTTGCATATCAGTTAGGCAGCGCACTAACCAGTGAGGGTGAAGTTGATAGTACGCCAAACTCTGAAGTAGAAATATTTCAAAATTCAATTGTTGATATGTCTCAAGTATATACATCCCTCGATGATATTACTTTTGATGTTATCTATACTGAAAATGGCTTAGAAAAGCATGAGCCTGTAACAATAACTGGTCAGTCTGTTAATTCAGAAAACATAGTTATTATCTCTAATCTTGGAATTTCTGGGGCAGATGTAGGAAGTGAAGTTTATGTAGGGACAAAGTTTGATTCTAAGCTTGTAACAAATCCTGTTGATGCAAGTCTTGGGAATGGCCCTGCAACAGGTGAGGTTCGAGGAATAACAAACGTAGTGCTTGACGTTAAGTCAACTAAATCAATGAAGGTAAATGATCGAGTTGCTTTAAACTCTGACTTTACTGGTAAAAAAGAAGTTCGCTTGCTTGGATACGGCAGGAATCCCCAAGTCACTGTTGAACAAGATGATCCATTATCTATGCAGATTAATGGAATAGTAGCGGAGTTAATAGTCTAATGTGGGAAGTCATAGCAGCAGTAGGTGGATTAGCATCGGCAGGTATATCAGCAGCAGGCCAAGCAGCAGCGGGTCGCGCTAGAGAAGACGAAGCAAAGCTTACAGCCTTTAACATTGGCACTGAAAAAGAGATGAATAAAATTCAGGCTTTTCAGGCAGCTCAAGCTCGCAGAGAAGAATACGATCTAGCCACAGCAACAAATGTTGCAGCCTTTGCTGCAATGGGTAGGGACATTGGTGCTGATCGAAGTGTTCAGGCTTTTCTTGAAAGGCAGAAAGAAATCTTGGGTCAAGACATCGGACGCATTCAAAAGCAGACTCAGTTCCAAAACCTATCGGCTGATATGCAAGCAAATATAGAAAGGCTGCGCGGAGCAAACGAGCGAAGAGCAGCAAACATTCGAGCGGCTGGCACACTCATCAAGGGTGTATCTTCTTATGCACAGACTAGGGCTTAATTATGGCAGTTATCAGACAACGTACACAAGTATTCAATCGACCATTCGGCGTTGTCAGGGGTGATGCTGGAGGGGCAAAGATTGGGCAAGCAATAGCTGAAGTTGCTTCAGATGTTTCTCAGATTGCTTATCGAGAAGCTGCAAAGAATGCGCAGGAAGCTGGTAAAAAAGCTGGGCTTGCGATTCCCACAACTGATGTAACGGCTATTGATCCAAAAACAAACATGCCTGTTGCATACAAGCCTCCATCAAACTTTGGGGGGATTGCTGCGGAAGCATACCAAACTATGATTGATCGTCGATTTGAGGATTCAGTTCTTACTGAGCTTCAAACAAAAGGTTCTGAGTTTGCAGATAAGGCTAGCAATTCTAAGCAATACCTAGAGCTAATGACCAACTACGTTGAGGAGATGTACAACGCGGGAAGTCAGGAAGCGCAGGGTACATTCTATACTAGATACATTGAAGAAACTGGTAAGGCGTATGTCTCTAAGACCTTTGCTGCACTTCAAGAGCAAGAGCGCAAGGCAGCAGCAGCGCGGCTAAAGAAACAGAGTCGCTTAGATTATGCGCTCAAAACCATTGATATTCAGAAACGAATTAAGGCTGGAGAGGTTTCTGACCAACTTGGGGCAGACATTCTTGATCTAAATGAGTTTGCATTAACTCAATATGTTGGCGGCAATGCTACAATTTCTGAGGTTACTAAAGCGCAAGAGCTGTCATATGGATTTGGAGCTTTAGTTGCAAACACAACCCTTACTCAAACTTATGTTGGAGCAACAGAGCCTGAGCAAGCACAGATACGCGCAGCACTTCTAAATCCATCAGCCATCGATCAGCACATCAAAGACCCAAAGCTACAAGAATATATTATAGCGGCTCTTTCTGGGGAGGCTTCTGGAAAGCAGATTGTTGATGCCCTTAAACTTGATCTTGAAACGCAAACACAGCTTGCAGACGCAAGAGACACTGAGTTCTTAGAAAACAACTTCCCGACTCCAACGATGACCATTGAGGAGTTAAACAGTCGTTTAAAAGATCAAAGCCCTGAGGTTCGCAGTGAGTTCATTGAGCGTTTGTTCCAGATGAAGCTCGAGCCTGAATTAGAGGCAACAAACATTGACTCAATAATTAATGAATTGAGCAAAGATGTTAGTCAGATTAATGAGAATAATCTTCCTGAATCTGTTCGCGGCCTTGTTGGGGGCATGAACAGAGATGACATCAATGATCTTGTTACCAACCTAAAGAGCAGGAACTCTGCGCTTTCTGGCACTGCGGCGGCTGAACTAAATGCTGCATTGCAGACAACATCTGGTTTTATTGGTGCTATGGGGGCAGCTAAAAACATCAGTGATTTGCGCAGTTCTTACGTTGACGCGCTTCAAAGCTTGAAGAATATTACGAACAACACGAATAGAAATAGCAAACGTGAAACTATTGAAGCTAAGTTTGCTGATATTGCTAAGTCTTTAGTAAACACAAATGCTATTTCTCTTGATGAGCTAGAAGCTGTTCATAGCGCAATCATAAACAATGCAGCTAGCTTTGATGGCTCTTCTGAAGCTAAGGCTTACTTTAACGTAATGAGTAAGGCGTATAAGATTTCTGATGCATCAATCTCTCGTAAGATGAGCGCATTAGAGTCTACAAAGTCAGAGTCAATTCAAAATGAAGTAAACCAAACTATTCTAGAAACGGCTTTAGAAAAACAAAAAGAAGGTCTTCCTTTAGGTGAAACAGAACAAGATGTTGTTACTCTGCATCATTATAAAGGCGTAATGCCTTCAGCTATAAAACTATCTGGAGATAAAGGTTTTTTAGAAAGAGCAGCGGCAAACTCTATTTTACCTATTGAGTTAGATGCAATAGAGCGTGGATTGATTTCTGGTAATTTTGAAGAGCAGCAAGCCGCATTTAGACTGTTTCAGCAGCTAACAAATGTTAAGCAGAGTGATGGCTCTCAAGAGTTTAATAGAGATTTCTTAAGAAACAAAATCGATAAAGATAAATACTCATTAGCAAATGCTGCAATATCTGTTGCTAATTTTAGATCGATTGTTGGTATAAGCAACGAATCTCCACAAGAAATATACTCTAAAATGTTTCAGTTTTCTGGGAGCATTGATTCTGCTGTTAAGAGGGAAATTGGGTTAGCTGATAACAAAAACTTAGCAACAATATTTATTGATTCTGATTATGGCATGACTGACTTTGATCGAGATAGTCAGAGAGAATTTTTAGATATTCTTCGGTTTAATGTTGCAAGTGGTACGCCATTAAATGAAAAAATATTTGAGCAAATTAAAGACAGTTACAAATCAACCCTTGTTGAAGATACAAGAGTTATTGGTCAAAAGGTTGGAGACTCAACACATTTTTCTTTAGATGTTGCTCTTAATGATTCTCAACAGGCTAAAATGTACTTGTATATTGCAGAGCAGCTTGCTGATGATCCTGCCTATGAGGAGTATTTACGACTTACTGGGATGGAAAGCCTTGCTTCTGCAATATTTAGAGAGCGTCATACAGAGGTAAAAAACAAATTTATAACAAATCAACTTAATAAATATATTAAGTTTGAACCAGTAAGGGATACTTGGATTGGTTACACTGGGAATCGCTCTTGGATTGCAAAAATGAGAGCTGTAGATGGGGGGTATATACCTGTATCTCCAAATCAGATTCCTTTAATTCTAAGTGAAGCTATGTTTAAAGAAGACCCATCAACAGAACGAAGTCTTTTATCTTATCAAAATTCTTTGATTGCAGCTAAAGCTAGCAATAACAAAGTTGCGATAGCCGAGAATGAACTAAGATTGTTTTTAAAGTTGCACCCTGAGCGTTATGCCAATGTAGATTCTTTGTTTGATATTCCTGCTAAGTATGGGATTCAGGAAGTTTTGAATCGAGATCAAATAGAATTAATTTACAACGAGGAGATGGGAGATGGCGAATAGGTTAATTGACTATCCAAATCAAACCTATACCAAGACACCCGAGCCTCCGATAACAACTGTTGGCGATGCGTTCTCCGCTCAGTACGGTAAAGTCTTAGCTCCTATCATCGAGGAAAACAGATTCTATTCTGCTCCAGAGTATGATGAGGGTGCAGCTAATGAAGTTGAGAAAGCAATTGAGTTGCGTCCTTGGCTTACTAAAAATGAACAACTCCGCTTAAGAAACTTTGGGACTAGCTACAAGGCGATCCAAGACAACCTAAATTATATTGATGCACAACGCGCAAGAATGGAGACTATCTCTAATCTTAGCGGCCCTCTTGCGTTTGTAAGCGATCCTTACTTTGGTGTTGACCTTACATTGATGTTAATTGGTGTTGGTGGCCCTGCTGCATTGTCTCGTATGTTTGGAGCGGTGGGGTTCAAGACCGCCAAGGAGGGCTTGAAGCAAACAACAAGCCGAGTAGCAACAGGTAGAGGCTTAGGCTATCAGGAAGCGGCTAAGAT
>Ga0181369_1000508_pt1 | contig 11043 bp, 12 predicted proteins | sample LowvirmetaG_8_FD_130088 | JGI IMG/M metagenome (GOLD analysis project Ga0181369, IMG submission 130088) | Marine viral communities from the Subarctic Pacific Ocean - Lowphox_04 viral metaG | ecosystem: Environmental > Aquatic > Marine > Oceanic | place: Subarctic Pacific Ocean | collected... | reverse complement strand
GCAACCTCGATGTTACAAATATCGACGACGATAGAACTTCAAGCAATGGAGTTGGTAAATCAAGCATACCTGAAATAATTGTTTATGGGCTTTATGGCAAAACTATAAAAAACCACAAGAAAATTACACATAAAAATGTAATTAATAATAAAACTGGAAAAAATTTAGAGATAGAAATAAGATGGGGAAATTTTAAATTAGTTAGAAAAAGAAAACCTGATTCTCTTCGCATCTGGGAAGACAAAAAGCACAAGTGGGGAGATGAAACTGAAATAACTCTTGGAGGAATGCCTGCTACACAAAAGCTAATTGAAGAGAGGATAGGGTTAAATTACGAAACATTTGTAAATGTTCTTGTATTTACAGATAACAACGCAGGAAGCTTTTTAGAGTGTGATGCGGCAAGCAAAAGACAAATAATAGAAAACTTGCTTTCATTAGATAAGTACAGAGACTTTGCAGATAAAGCAAAAGAACTTAGAAAAAATAAAAAAGATCAAATAAAAAAATATTGCTACGAAGTAGAAAATTTAGAAGATCAAGAATCTCAAATTGGAAAAAGAATCACAATAGCTCAAGATCAAGAAGATCAATGGAAAGAAAATAAAAAAACAGAAATACAAGATCTTGAAAAAAAGTTAAGTGAACTAAAAAAGACAGAAATTGAGTCTAGTGCTCAAGATATGAAACTGTATCTTGAAAGCCAAAAGACAATAGAAGATTTGAAAGCAGAAGTTGAAAATCATGCTTCGAATTTATCTAAAATTTATGAAATAATAGATTCTGCTAAAAACAAGGTCAATGAGCATAAAGTTTCCCAAAACTCTGTGCAAATAGAAATTAACAATCTTGAAAATGAAATTGACAATTCAAAGAAAACTATAGAAGAATGTACTAAGGAAATAGAGAAATTTAATTCCAACAAAGGAAAAACGTGCCAGTTTTGTTTTGGAGAGATTCAAGAAAAAAATTATAAAAAATATTTGTCAAAAGTAGAATCTAAAATAAAAGAATTAGAAAAATTCTCTTCTGAAAAAGAGGATGAAAAAAGTGGCTTATCTGCAAAAATAGAAGCAGACATTAAAATAATTAAAAAATTTGAAAAAGTAGTAGAATCTGCACAGGACAAACAGCGAGAAAACAAAGAAAACACTGCTTCTGCTAATAGCAGAATAAAGGAATTAGAAAGAATTTCTAAACCTGAGAATTCTGATGTCAATCAAAAAATACTAGAAGAAAAGATACTACATACTGAAGAACAAATAAGTGATAAAAAGAAAGAATCAGAAAAAAGTCCTTTTATTGAAATCAAAAGTTCTCTAAGTACAGATCTAGAAAATAAAGCATCTTCTTTAAAAAATAAAAAAGAAGAACTGAGTAAAGCAGAAAAAGAATTGCCTTATTATGAATTCTGGGTAATTGCCTTTGGAGATTCTGGAATTAGAAAGTTTATAATAGATGGCATTATACCTGCTCTTAATTCTAAGGTTGCTTATTGGTTGCAATTTTTAATTGATAATAAGATAAGTTTAGAATTCAACAATGAATTGGATGAAAAGATAGAAAGAAGCCCTTCTGATGGCGATCCTTTCGTTTATCATGCAATGAGCGGAGGAGAGAGAAGAAGACTTAATTTAGCTGTTTCGCAAGCCTTTGCTCATATAATGACATTAAGTTCTGGAGTTTGTCCTTCTTTAGTGTTTTTAGATGAAGTAACCACCAATATTGATCCAATTGGAGTGGTTGGAGTCTATAGTATGATTTCTGAACTTGCAAAGGATAGAAAGATTTTTATAACAACTCATGATCAAAATTTACTAGATTTGCTTCAAGGTTGTGATTTAATAAATCTAGAAAAAAATGAAGGATTCACGACTTTGAAGTAAATGATAAAAAAAATTTTCAATAGTTGAAAAAAATTTTTTATCAAACTTAGATATATCTTATCGAGAATAAAGAAGAACAAATTACGAGGAGAATTTTTATATGATTTTTGAAGAGCAGATATCACGGAAGCCAGACCATTATTCATGGACACAAGACTTCATCGAAGCAATGCATAATGGATTTTGGACTGACAAGGAGTTCAGTTTTCAAAGCGACAAGCAAGATTTCATGGTTTCTTTAACTGCTCAAGAAAAGGAAATAGTAGTAAGAGCTTTGGCAACAATAGGCCAATTAGAAATATCGGTCAAAAAGTTTTGGGCAAAGCTTGGGGATAACCTTCCGCATCCAAGCATAAATGACATGGGCTATGTAATGGCGAACACAGAAGTCATACATGGAGACGCTTATGAAAGACTTCTTGAAGTCTTAGGAATCGAAGACTCTTTCGATCAAATGTTAGAACTAGATATTATCAAAGGAAGAGTTAATTATTTAAGAAAGCATTTGCATAAATTCCACTCAGACAATAAAAAACAATTTATTTATTCTTTGGTTTTATTTACTTTGTTTGTAGAAAATATAGCTTTATTCTCACAGTTCTACACAATAAGCTGGTTTGGGAGATATAGAAACTTACTTAAAGATACCAACAAGCAAGTAGAATATACATCTAGAGAAGAAAACCTTCATGCTATGATTGGCATGAAGATAATAAATGTAATAAGAGACGAATATCCAGAGTTATTTGATGAAGAATTAGAAGAAAAAATAATTAGCGAAGCAAAAGAAGCTGTTAAATATGAGATGCAAATCATCGAATGGATTGTTAATGGATATGGAGAAGAAAAATTAAATTCGGCCATTTTAAAAGAATTTATAAAAAATAGAATGAACGAGTCTTTACAAGAAATTGGATACAAAAAAGTATTTGAAATCGACAAAGAATTGCTTGCTAAAACAAACTGGTTTGATGAACAAGTTCTTGGAAATAACATGTCTGATTTTTTCCATTCAAGACCTGTCGAATATAGCAAAAAAGGAAAAAGTTTTTCTGAAGACGATTTGTTTTAATTTGTAAAACTTTCATTATCTGATATACTTAATTTTCAGTATCCTAGGCTTAATATAAGTGCATAAAATAAATGAGCAAGCAAGATTTTTATTGGCTAAACAGCCACAGTAGACTATTTTTAAAAAGAGGCTATTTAGAAGAAGGAGTTACTCCTGAAAAGCGAATAAATCAAATAGCTAAAAACGCAGAAAAAATATTAAAAATAAAAGGATTCGCCAAGAAGTTTGAAGGTTACATGGCTAAAGGATTTTATTCTTTAGCTACTCCTATTTGGACAAATTTTGGAAACAAAAGAGGACTTCCTGTAAGTTGCTTTGGAAGTCACATACAAGACAAAATGGAGTCTATATTAACCAAGGCAGCAGAAGTTGGCATGATGTCAAAACTCGGCGGAGGAACTTCTGGTTTCTTTGGCGACCTAAGAGCAAGAGGAACCAAAATAAGTGTAGGAGGAGAATCTAGTGGTGCCGTACACTTTATGGAAATATTTGACAAAGTAGCAGAGGTTATCAGTCAAGGGAGTGCAAGAAGAGGCTCTTTTGCTGCCTATATGCCAATAGAGCATTCTGATATCGAGGAGTTCCTTCACATTAGAGGTGAAGGTCATCCAATTCAAAATATGAGCATAGGCGTTACTGTTACTGATAAGTTCATGAAAGAGCTTATTGACGGTGATAAAGAAAAAAGAAAACTGTGGGCAAAAGTAATTCAAAAAAGATTTGAAACTGGTTATCCATACATCATGTTTGTGGATAACACTAATAAACAAGCTCCAAAAGTTTACAAAGATAAAAAATTAAAAATAAATGCTTCCAACCTATGCAGCGAGATTCAGTTGCATTCTGATGTGGACAATTCTTTTGTTTGTGTTTTATCTTCTGTAAATTTATTGCATTGGGATGAAATAAAAGAAACAGACGCAGTAGAGACGCTGGTTCGGTTTTTGGATGCAGTTAATGAAGAGTTTGTTTTGAAAACAGAAGGAGTTCCTTACATGGAAGCTCCTCATGATTTCGCCAAAAAACAAAGAGCTTTGGGAATGGGAATTTTAGGGTGGCACTCCTTGCTTCAATCTAAAATGATTTCTTTCGAGTCAATGGAAGCCAAATATCTAAATATGGAAATTTGGAAGAGCATAAGAGAAAGAGCAGACAAGACCACAGAAGAAATGGCTAAAGAATTTGGAGAGCCAGAACTTTTAAAGGGATACGGAAGAAGAAATGTAACGACCTTGGCAGTTGCTCCAACAACATCTAGCTCTTTCATTTTAGGCCAAGTCAGTCCTTCGATAGAGCCTTTAAATTCTAATTATTTTGTTAAGAATTTAGCCAAGGGAAAGTTTACTTATAAAAACCCTTATCTAAGAAGCATCTTGAAAAAACACGATAAAAACAATGATGAAACTTGGAAGAGCATTCTTGTAAAAGGAGGATCAGTCCAACACTTGAAATTCCTTAGCCAAGAAGAAAAAGATGTTTTTAAAACTTTTGGAGAAATAAGTCAAAGGGAAATCGTCGTTCAGGCGGGACAAAGACAAAAATATATCGACCAAGCCCAGTCGCTAAATTTAATGATACCACCGTCAGCTTCTCCAAAAGAAGTCAACTCCTTGCTGATTGAGGGATGGGAAATGGGCGTTAAAACTTTTTATTATCAAAGATCAGCCAATCCTGCACAAGAACTAGCTAGATCTATTTTGACCTGTTCTGCATGTGAGGGCTAGAATGCCTATAAAAGTAAAGCTTCTCAATGAATATGCAAAAATGCCACATAGGGCAAATCCGTCTGATGCAGGAGCTGATTTGTTTGCTTCTGAAGATGTAATAATACAACCATTAGAAAGAAAGGCAATTTCTACTGGCTTGTCTATGGAGATACCTTCTTTTAGCGTCAACAATAATTATTATGGAAGAATAGCTCCTAGATCTGGACATGCTCTTAAAAGTGGAATAGACGTTTTAGCAGGAGTTGTAGATGCTTCTTATAGAGGAGAAATAAAAGTTATACTTTTGAATACAGATAAAAACTCTCCTTTTAAAATTTCAAAAGGAGACAAAATCGCCCAGCTCATTATAGAAGCTTGTTTTAATTTTGATTTTGAAAAAACTGAAGATTTAACCTCAACTACAAGAGGATCAGGAGGCTTTGGCTCTACGGGAAAATGAAAAAAATAGGAATTTTAGGACATGGAGAAATTGGCAAATCTATTTCTAAGATTTACCAAGATTTTAAATCTGATTTTGAAGTAAAAATCAGAGATCCTTATTCTTGCGAAAAGTGTCTTGATGATTTTGAAGATATAGAAATATTAAATATTTGCATACCTTTTAAAGATGAAGATAATTTTATAAATGCTGTCACAGAGGTGATGCTTCAACACAATCCTAATTTAACAATAATCCATTCTACAACACTGCCTGATGTAACTAATAAAATAAGAACAATATCATCATTGCCTGTAGTGCATTCGCCCGTAAGAGGCATTCATCCTAATTTATATCAAGCTTTAAAAACTTTTGTTAAATACATAGGCTATCAAAATGAGGAAGAAAAAGAATTATCTAAAAAACATTTTGAAAGCTTGAATCTAAAATGTGATTTAATTTTAGGATCTTCGAATACTGAGTTGGCTAAGTTATATAGTACGACTTACTATGGGCTATGCATTGCTTTTCATGGAGAAATGAAAAAACATTTCGACAAGCAGAATTTGAATTTTGATATTATAAAAAAATGGAATGAAACTTACAATGAAGGATATGAAGAATTGGGCAAAAAAATATTTTCAAGGCCAAATTTAATTCCTCCTGAAAACAACAAAATTGGGGGTCATTGCATTATTCCTAACGCTGAGTTATTATCTTCTATATTTGAGAGTGAAGCTTTGGATTTTATCTTAAAATACAAATAGACTTTACTTTAATTTTTTTTAATATAGAATTGATTCATGAAAAAAATTAATTTGAAAATTTCTAAAATGCCAAGAAAAAAAACAGTAGCTAGAAAAAGCGTAAAAAAAGTATTTAAAAATTGCCCAATCTGCAATCAAAAGATGGATTTATATGTAACCTCCCACAGATCCACTCCTTTTGTTGATAATAACAACTATCCAAAAATGTGCTTTGGTTGTTACAACGTTCCTAGAACTCAGCGGCAAAAATACAACGAAGAAGGGTATATAATTGAAGATGCTATTTTAGAATATAGCATGAAAAATTTAAATACTGCAAAAGACCTATTTCACCAAGGATCGACCGATTCTATGGAAGAAGCAAGAATTTGTGTTCGAAGTGTAAAAAATCTGAAATTAGGCAAAAATGTAAAAAACAAAAAGAAACCTAAATTAGAAGTTAAATTGGCAGACGATGATTAATTTTAAAGAATTTATATTAAATGAAAATACTGTTTATCTAGCAGGAAGAATTGGAGACATATTAAATGCCCTCCAAGATTTGATAGATAATTTAGACAACATAGGCTCTAGAGATATCAACAGAGCAGCAGATAATATCGTAAGAGAAATAAGAAGAATAATTAGATCAAAAGTGCCGAATGATCAAGTTAAGCATTTAGAAACTCTACAGAAATGTGGATATAATATAAAGAAAAGCATAGAAGAAGAAAACAAACTAGAAAATGTTCTTCAGTCTTGTATTTCAGAGATAGAAAAAATATTAAATGATTTAGAAGTTACTGTAAATAAAATTTAGTCTTCAAAAAAGAAATCATCTTTAAAACTAATTAAATCTTTATATTCTATAACTATCCAATCTTTATATTTCATATGGTATTCAAAAGATAGCTTGTTTATATTTCCTATATCTTTTATCTTTAAAAAAGACAACCTAGGCTTCCTATCTTTTTTCCAGAATAGCAGAGGCTTTCTTCCTGTTCTTTTGGAATCATCAGAAACTTGCTTTAAAAAAGAGTCTAGCTCAGAATTTCCTTTTGAAAAAGCAGAGCAAAGATCTATTTCGTTGTAGCCTCCTTTTGATTCAATTACAAACTTAAAAGAAGGAGGGCAAACCAAATCTCCAGAAAAATTGTCCATTGAAGCTTTTGACAAATGAACATTCTGCCCCCAACGATTTCCTGACCCTATGGTTCTAGAAAACTTTCCCCATTTTGGATTTTTTGTTAAAATAGAATCAAATCTTTCATTTAAATCTTTCGCTAATTGAAGCTCAACTCTTTTGCCTTTTGGCTTAGATTTTATTTTTTTGCTTTTAGTGTTTTCTAAAAGATTCTCTATTTCTATATCATCCATAAAATATTATAGTAAATATTTTATAATTTCAAATCATTTGTCCAAGGACACCATTAGCCTAATTGTTCTTCCTGTTAAGTGTCGTTAGCAAATACCACAAGATACACTATACAGTCTGCACTGGAATTTGAGTTTGTGGCATTAAAACATCTTATGTTGCAATAAGAAGTTGTGTTTGCTTTACTTCCAGCTGGAGATGTTCCTCCAACAGCCATAATCACATGTTGGGTGCTAGCAACTGGAGCAGTACACGAAGCAACAGAAGCATAGTCTGCACTAGAAGCAGCAGTGGTAAAATTAACATCATAATTACCTAATCCATTATCTGTAATAGAATCAACATTATAAGAGTCTAATTTCATACTGGCTGCTGCTAAAGCCCCATTAAACTTAATCCAAGCAAAAGCTACTCTTTTTTTTACGTTAACAGATTCAGTTGTACTAGTAGATAGCTTGGCAGAAGTAATAGCTCCATCCACAATATTCCCAGTATCAGCCGAACTAAATCCAGAGTTAGAAGTATTACGAATATTAAATTCTATAATATCACCAACAGCAGCACCTTGAGTAAGCACAATTCCACTAGTACCATTAAGAGTAAAGTCTTGACCTTGAACAAGTCTGACTCCATTAAGATACACTTCGATATTAGAACCATTAAACCCACCAGTGACAGTCACAGAGGTTTGGTCAGCAGTTAGTGTTGTTGTTTGTATACTTGTCTGTCTGCTTATGTCTCTAGCTATGCTCATTTTATATCTCCGCTAATTCTTCTATTGTTGTTGCGTCTTTAACTAGTTTTCTTCTAGCTCCATCTGCTCCGCTTAGACTAGCTCTTGTAGCACCATATGCCAACATTATTGGTGTCATTTCAGCCACGCTTAATGAGTGAGGTTCTCCATTAGTATCTAAGATGGTTACAGGATCTGTAGAACCAAGAGCAGCAGCTTCTTTCGCAAGAGAGTATGCTCCGTTTAGCAATGCTACATCATCTGTAGTAATACCAAGACTCCACCCTTCTGATGTTTCAAAACCAGTATTAAGTATTACTTTCCAATCTTCATCTATCTCTGTAAGTTTATCTAACTTAGCCTGATCTAGTTCTGAGATATACATGATTTCAGATACAGGATCTACTGACTTTAGCAACTCTGGTGTTTCAGCTTCGTCAATCCTAGAATCTTCTGGAGCATCACGGAGTTCTTGTTTCTTTGTTTCTATGTAGCTTTTAAGTGTTACATTCTGAGATTCTGTAGCTTTAAGGTAGTCTACATCTAAAGATTCAAAGTAAGGTTTTCGGTCCTGACGAATCTTATCTTTCCAGATATTCTTTGCTTTTTGCATATTAATATTTATATTCATATTATCCTCCATATCCTAATCTAAAGAACTCTTCAGAACCCATACCAAAACCTTCAGGTTCAGTAAAGTCAGCTTCCCAAGCACTGCGAAAAGTTCTGTCTGTAGGAACATCTGTGTGTTCGATAATTCTATAAGGTTTGCCTTTAGGAACATCCTTAAGGGCAATTTCCTCTGTTGTATATTTTGTATTTGGTGATGGGTGAATTACTGCCACCCCGTCATCATCATTTGGATAAATTATTAATTTCATTTTGTCTCCTTTAGTTACTAAAAATTGCTATGTCCATGCCGCCTATGTCAATATAAGCTATTGTACCATAATTTGGCAATCCAAAGATATCAACACTGCTTGTGCTTTTACCATTGGCCCAAACTGTAGCTACCCTACCGTCAGTTGTAATAGCACCAGCTGCCACACAGACATAATCAGAAGTAGACATGTTATTCTCAAAATTAACAGTATATTGTCCAAGGTTTCCTCCAGAGACATCAGCTACGCTACTAACATTAAAGCCTTGAACGATGTAAGGACTTGTGCCACCCCCGAAGTAGCACCAAGCTTTGGCTTGTCTTGCTGTTTCGCTTGTATGTCTTGCTCTTGTACCACTCATCTTGTATACCTCACTATTACTATGCCACTACCGCCAGCTCCACCGCTATAAGCAGAAGATCCACCACCTCCACCACCAGTGTTAGCAGCTCCAGCTGCACCTAAATATGGAGAAACATTATCAGCACCACCATTACCACCACCGCCCTGACCACCTAGACCTCTACCAGCAGTGGTGTAACCACTTTCACCCGGACCTCTACCAGAACTACCACCGCCACCGCCACCATAATATGTAGCTGTGCCGCTTATACTATATTGAACACCATCGCCACCATCTGGAAGAGTAGTAGAACCTGAACCTCCAGTTCCAGCTCCACCAGCGCCTCCACCGCCACCTGCATTTCTAGGATCGTTGCCACTGTTTGCAGTTCTACCTCCATCATTACCCTGTCCAGAAGTTCCCGCACCAGCAGTTGGGTGAGCACTATTAGAGTTGAAAGCACTACCTCCTCCTGAACCACCAGAGCCACCGTTTTTCCAACCTGATGATGTTTTTCTACCTGTACCTCCGTAGCCACCACCTACAGCCGTTAAGGTAAGAGAAGGGCCAATAAAAGAAGAAGAACCACCTTGTTCCGGACGACCGGCTAGTTGTTTCCGAGCTGGACCCGCACCACCAGAACCTCCAGCGCCCACTGTAACATTATAAGTACCAGTAGAGACAGTTTGACCAGTTTGATATACAACGCCTCCGCCTCCACCACCACCGCCTCTATTTTCGCCGCCACCTCCGCCTCCAGCAACAATTAATATATCTATAGATTTAGAGCCAGAAACAACAAAAGTACCATCAGACGTAAACGTGTGAATATCATCACTACCATCAGTAGTTATATTTCCTCCCGCAGCTGAGAATTTTTGCTCTGTAGCAATTGATATTTTTTTAGGAATAAAAATCATATATGATACTCTTGCTGAATGCTTCCGTACCAATTAGTGCCATCTGAATAAAATGTGATAATATCCATCCGACTAGCAGTAGTAGTAATTGTGGGAGCAGCATTGCTAGGGAATTTTACATTTGTAAAAGCAGCGGTAAAACTACCAGCGCCCGTCTTTAGAAGCATTGTGAAACTTCGGCCAGCTTCTGCGGTAGGCATTGTAAACGTACAATTACCTGTTAGTGTGTATGTTTGTAAAGTGCTGCTACTAATATCTATAGTTTGTGCAGTGCCAGTATTGCCAGCATCTGTATGCGTTTCTTTATATCCAGTAACAATTAAATCTGCATTGACAGTTAAATTACCTGTCATAGTGTCTCCACTTTTCTGCAAATTAGTAGAAGCTATAGCAGAGTTATAAGCTACGTATTCTACAGTATCTCCAGAAACTGCTGTGGATGTTAATGTAAAAGAAGTGCTGCTGGTTTCGCTAAAATCTGTTCCACTTATAAGTTTAACCCCGTTCAGGTAAACAGCTAATGTTCCGCTAGTGTATGCGTCTGTCGTGTTAAATACTGTTTGGTTACTTGTTACGCTAACTGTTCCTAGAGACGTTTCATAAATTGGCACATTATTTATTTTAAAATGTTTTCCTGCGGCAAGATTCCAATGCTCGCTCGAAGTCCAGTTAGAATTAGTGTTATCCCATATGATAGTTTTATCTGTAGATCCTTTTAGCGTTATCCCGCCACCGTTGGCAGTCACATCAGTTGGAGAAGCATTTGACCCTAGTTCAATATTTTTATCGTCAACTGTTACTGTTGTTGAATTAATTGTTGTTGTTGTTCCACTAACAGCAAGATTTCCAGAAATGGTAACTGTATCAACAGACTCAGATATTAAATTAAAGCTTGATCCACCAGCAGTGCCCCAAGTTACAGTTCCGCTACCGTCAGTTTTC
>Ga0181369_1000506_pt1 | contig 11070 bp, 7 predicted proteins | sample LowvirmetaG_8_FD_130088 | JGI IMG/M metagenome (GOLD analysis project Ga0181369, IMG submission 130088) | Marine viral communities from the Subarctic Pacific Ocean - Lowphox_04 viral metaG | ecosystem: Environmental > Aquatic > Marine > Oceanic | place: Subarctic Pacific Ocean | collected 2015-11-29 | reverse complement strand
TTCATGGTAATGGTGGTTATGACTGGGAAACAGTTTATAACATGCCTATATGGCTTCGTCGTTTTACTTTTAATGAGATTAAAAAACATTATGATAAAGAAAAACGATCTTATGAAAATAAAGGTGATGGAACTAAAACTATAGTTGATGAAAATGGTCAAATTAAAGCACCTGAATTTTTAAAAGGTGCTAAAGGTAAACGTCCTATTAAATATAAATAAAAATTGTATTTTTAAATATTTATAATAAAATACCTTTAAATGTCTGAAAGTAAAAAAAGAATAGAAGAAATTCAAAAAGCTCTTAAATCTACTGAGCTATCCCAAAAAGATATTATTAAACTTCAAAAAGAATATAATGATCTTTTACAAGAACAGATAGATAAACAAAGAGAAAGTTATGATATATCATCTTCAATGGTAGATGCTATAAAAGAAACTTTAGGTATTAATATTAGAAGAACAACAACTAGTTCTAATCTTTTAAAGATTAATAAAAGTATTAATAATCAAATTTTAGATCAAGTAAAAGGTAGTTATGAAGTTAATGAAATTAATAAACAAATTAATTCAAATGCTAAACTTTTAGAAAAAGCTAAAGTTAAAATTTTATCTTTAGAAAAAAAAGTAAGTGAAGAAGGAAAAGAAAGGGCTAATAATGTAAATAGTGAATTAGGCCAAATTAGAGCTAAAGAAAAATTAATTCAAGCAGAATTATCAAAAACTAAAGAACAAGGAGGAGTAGATCTCTCTATTGTTGCAGCACTCAAACAACAAATTATACAACACGATGCAGCTATTGATAAAACATTATCAGTTATGAGTGCATCAGAAAAACAGTTAGCTTTTACTATGGCTAACAGAAAAGCTTTAAAAGAACAAAATAAAGAAAGACAAAAAGATTTACAAAACGCTAATAAATTTAATAAAAAATTAGGTTTAGCAGGTGGTTTATTAAAAGGTATAAATAAAATACCTATCCTAGGTGATATAGTTGATTCTAATAGTGCATTAGATGACATGAAGAAACATATAACAGATGGAGGATCAGCTACAGGTGCTTTAGGAAAAGGAGTAAAAAATGTAAGTAAACAAATGGTTTCAGGATTACAAAATCCTGCTAATACACTATTAGGTATATTTACTGCAATGATTAGTACTCTTACAAAAGCTGATACAAATGCTGGGGAATATGCTAAAAGCATGAATATGACCTATGAAGAAGCAGCTAATACTCAAATGGAAATGAGTAGAATAGCCAATTTATCAGGTGATGTTGCTTTAACAGGTGAAAAACTTCTTAAAACAAATCAAAAAGTTGGAGCAGCTTTAGGTACTAATGCTCAATTAAACCAAGATGATTTAGAAACTATGACTAAATTAACACATCAAGCAGGATTCCAAGCTGATGAGTTAATGAATATACAAAAATTATCTTTAGCACAAGGAAAATCATTAAAAGCTAATACAAAAGCAATTTTAGGAGGAGCTAAAGAATATGCTAGACGAAATAAAATAGCTGTTAATGAAAAAACTATTTTAAAGGAAGTAAATAACATGTCTGCTGCTTTAAAATTATCTCTAGGAGGATCAGGAGATGCAATGGCTAAAGCAGCTACTGAAGCAAAAGCATTTGGGATTAATCTACAACAAGCAGAAAAAATATCTGAAAGTTTATTAAACTTTGAACAATCTATTGAAGATGAACTTTCAGCTGAATTATTAACTGGAAAAGATTTAAATTTTGAAAAAGCAAGATCGTTAGCCCTAAATGGTGATGCTGCAGGTGCAGCTAAAGAAATTTTAAAGCAAGCCCAAGACTTAACTGAAGAACAACTTAAAAATCCTATTATTATGGGGCAGATGGCTAAAGCTGCTGGAATAACTCGTGAAGAGCTAGCTGCATCAATAATAGAAAGTAAAGCTCTTAAAAATATTGGAGTTGAATCAGTTGAAGAAGCACAAAAAGAATATGAAATATTAAAAGAAAAACATGGTGCTGAAAAAGCAGCTAAAATGTTGGGCGATGAAGCTTTAGCAGCCCAATTTGAACAACAATCAGTTCAAGAACAAATGGCTGAGTCTACAGCAAAAATGCAAGAAATATTTATAATGATGACACCTGCATTAGTAGCAATAGGACAGGCAATGGGTGTTGTAGCAAATCTTGTTGCAACAATGATGAAACCTATTCAATTTATGTTTGACTTTTTTGGAAAAATAGGTAAAAGAATAAGTGGTTTAATAGGTCCTTTAGGTAAAGTTGGAAAAGTTTTAAAAGGATTAGCTTCACTTGCTGTAGTATATGCAGCATATAAAGCTTATGCTTCTTTAGCTACTATTCCTATTGTAGGTGTACCTTTAGGTATAGCAGCGGCAGCAGCAGTTACTGCTACAGGTATGGGATTATTAAGCTCAATTAAAGATGGTGTAGTTGATCCTAAAGGAGGTATAGTAATGCAAGGTGAGAAAGGAACAATTCAACTTGATAAAGAAGATAGTGTAGTAGCAGGAACTGATTTATTTGGAAAGAAAAAAGAACAATCAGTCCAACAATCCTCCCCACAACCCTCACCACAACCCCAAGGAGGTACAGATATGACTGCTATTCTTAATGCTATAAATGCTTTAGCTACTAGACCTATTAATGTACAAGTAGGAGAAGAGGTAGTAGTTAAAGCAGCTGTAGGTAATAGCCCTAATGTTACTGGAGATGAAATGGGAAAAAATTCATACCAATTAAATTAAGCAATATTTATAATAAAAAAAACAATAATTATGGGAATTTTAAATAAACTACAATCAGAAGGATCTAATCTAAGTGAGTATGATGGAGCAACACCTCCAACAAGTAACCAAGACACACCCGAATCCGTGTTACATAAAACTTATTCACTTAATGGTGATCCAGCTTTATTAGGTTTTCCACAACCTTCACAATTAGATTTAGATGGTGTTACTCCTCCAAAATATATGGATAACCCACCACAATAATAAAATTAATATAAAATATGGGGCTTTTAATAAAATTAAAAAATGGGGATACCTCATTGAAATCTCTTAAATTTGGTAAAGATAGACCAGGAGGAGGAGATAGTGGAAAGCCTTATATCCAAACCCCAATCGGAGACCAAGCTGAAAATACAGCTATTGATGGTGATGGAATTATTAGAGGTGGTTTAACTGCACCATCTAGAGCACTTGAAGATGTTACGCGTTTATCAAAATATTTTTTTGATTTTAAAAACCCAAATGGGTTACTTTTTACTGCAAAACAAAACTTACTTTCAAGAATAGCTACAAAAACAGAAGCAGCAACAGGTCCTGCTTATGGTGGATTTAGTAGATCAAGAACAGTTTTAGGCCAAGGTATTACTAGTGATGGATTTAATGAAAATAATGGTACTATAAATGATGGTATTTATACACCTTTATCTACTTTAGGACAAGCAGCTGTTGGATTTACAGGAACCCATTTAAATAAACAAGGACTTGACCCTACAGGATTATTTCCAAATGCTTCTATTAAAAAATACGGTGATGTAGTTTTTGAAAAAAATAAGGCTTCTCGAAATGGTGAGGGTCCTGTTAGAAGTATTATTCCTTTTAATCTTATAAAAAAAGAACAAAGAGCAAGTAATAGACTTGAAAATGCTACTTTACAACAATCTAATGCTGAAGATAGAGCTATTGATGAATTAAATAGAGAAGCTTCTCAAACTGATTTATTTACTCGTAGTCGTGTTCTTCCACCTATCCCAAAAGTTTCTACATCACTAAATAATGCTGCTAATTCATTTCTAAAAAAATGGGATGAATATAGGAACCAACAAGCTCAAAAAAAGTTAGATAGAAAAACAAATAAATTACAAACGGCAGAAAAAAAAGCATTAGAAGCTAGTGCAAATGTAGGCCAATCTTATGAAGATAACTTTCAGGAGGTATATTATGATAATAGATTATTAAATTTATGGAATTCACAAGGTTTAGATACTACTAAATCATATGAAGGACAAATTTATAATTTAGCTTCTGGAGGGGTTTTGTATTCTTATGGGGGTGGTCCTAATTCTATTGCTGGGGTAGGAAAAACAGATATACGTTTTTCTACTTTAAATGATGGGGTTTCACCTGTTAGAACAGGAGCATTTAGAATAGACCCGTATTTTAAAGGGGTTGATAAAGATACATCTCTCCCTATCTATGAATATGGTAAACCCATAAATCGTCCCTTAATATATAGTCTTAAACATATTTTTTCTAATAATACTGTTTCTTTACTTTACCAACAATTAAATAATCCTTTAGTTAAAGGAGAACAATTATTTGGTACAAAAACCTATCTTATAGATAAAGATAATAAAGAAGATATACAACCATGGGATAATAATGATCTTATAAGATCAAATACTAGTTTTTTTAGTGAACCTGATAATGACCAAATTATATCTGCTGCTTGGAATTATAGTGATTTTATATCCCAAGATCCTAATAGAACAGGCCAATTAAAACAAGATTTTAGAAAAAATATATCATCAAATCAAACAAAAACTTTTATAGCTAAATCTCCTGATTATTTAAAAGAAAACCTAGAAAGAAGAGTTAATATAGGAGAATTTAACGATCCTGGCCAAAAAGGAGATATATCCAATTATGTATTAGGTAAAAGAGATTTAGGTGCAGGAAAAATTGTTTTAGGGGCGGTAGATACTATTAATACTTTACCTGTATATAAATCAAATAGTGGACCTTTAGGATCAGGGGGTGATGGAAAAGATGCTTTAACAAATGACTTTTGTAAATTTAGATTTGCAGTATTAGATAATGATTCAACTTTAAAATTTTATCTTCATTTTAGAGCTTATTTAGATGGATTTAAAGATATTTATAAAGCTAAATACAAGTCATTAAGTTATGTTGGAAGAGGAGAAGAATTTCATAAATATGGAGGATTTACAAGAGATATATCTTTTGGTTTTAAAGTTGTTGCTTTATCAAAACAAGAACTCCTTCCAATGTATAAAAAATTAAATTTTTTAGCTTCATCTTTAGCCCCTAGCTATACAAATGCAGGATATATGGGTGGTACTATGACAGAAGTTACTATAGGTGGTTATTTATATAATCAACCTGGGATAATTACAAGTATTAATTTAACGGCTCCAAAAGAAACAACTTGGGAAATTCAAGTTCCTTTAAAAGGAATAACAGAAGATGGAACAGGTAAAGCAAGCGATTTTACAGATAAATCTACCTTAGAATTACCACATATGATAGAAGTAGATGTAAGCTTTACACCTATCCATAACTTTAGAGTACAACGTCAAAGAAATGGATTTATGCGTAAGGATGACTTTCCATTTAACAATCTTATTGAAGATAAAAATATTCATGGTCCTGAAAGGTATATAAATTTAAAAGAAGCGGGTATAGACGGTTATAAAAGTATTTCACCTAGTGAAGCAGTACAAATTGAATCAAGAACAGAAGGAGACCAAAACCAAATACCTGATCCTGAATCTGCTTCTGATGAAGCAGAAGCAGCTGAAGCAGCAGCCGCCGAAACAGCAGCACTTCAACAACTCCAAGAAACCTTTAATAATTTTGGTGGTACAGGAATACCTTTTTCTCTTTAATAAATTAAAAATATGAGTAGATATAGTGATATTGGTAAAGGAACTTATTTTAACCCAAACACAAATAACACAGTTCGTGGATATTTAAATGTAAAATATCCTTCAATCCCCCTTGATTTTTCGGATGTTTATGTGTATACTAACAGAGGTGATAGATATGATCTTTTATCTCAAAATTTTTATGGTGATCCTAATTTATGGTGGATAATAGCTAGAGCAAACCCATCTCAAACACCTGATTCTTTAATCCCTGAAGTAGGTGCTCAAATTAGAATTCCTTCTAAAAATAGATTATCAAAGATAATATCTTCATACAATTTACTTAACAACCTTACAGATTTAATATCTTTAGGAGAAAATAATAATACAACAAGAGGTTCTAGCTCTTATTAAAATTTAAACAATTATGAGTGTAGTAGGAGAAGAATTAACACCCCCCATAACTTATCAAATTGAAGCTAGACAAATTTTACATGGTAGTGGTAACATATCCTATAGAAATAATAACCAATTAAAAATATTAAATACCCAAAACTCATGGATAAAGCTCGCTTCAGGAGTATCAATAACCCAAGAAAAAGCAGATGAAATGGGAATTCCAGATCTTGCAGGAGATGGGTTAGCTAAAAAATACGTTTTATTTAATGGAACCTCTCAAGCTGGTAGAAAAGGTGATCCTTTAGCTCAAAAAGGAAAGTTTTTACCTGGAACTTATACAAGAGGAGAATTTGGAATTGTTCCAATGCCTGGTATTGAAAATTTAACTGTAAAAACTTTAAATCGTGGTTCATTAAAAAAAGCTACTTTAAAATTAAAAGTTCATGATAGAACACAATTTGAAGCTATTGAAGTTTTATATTTAAGATTAGGATATACTGTATTAGTTGAATGGGGTAATAACATTTACACTCAAAATGGTTATGACCTTAAAACAGTAAATACTACTGTAATAGAAAATAATTTTTTTGTTGATGGAGAGGAAGGATTAGGGAAAGATAAAACTTATTTAGAAGGATTAGGAACAATTGAAAAAGAAAGATTAAAATATAGTGGAAATTATGATGGATTTTTTGCTAAAATATCTAATTTTGAGTGGACATTCCAAGATGATGGTTCTTATGATATAACTCTTACTTTAATAAGTTTAGGTGATGTTATAGAATCTTTAAAATCTAATATTTCAATTTCTCCAAAATTTTTAGAATTTCAAGAATATACAGATGAAGACTCAACTACTGATGAAGAAGTTGAAAGTAGATCAAAAAGTATACTTCATGCTTTTTTATGGACATGGGAATATGTAAATACAGATGGTACAAGAAAAAAATATCCTGAAGAATCTAAAGTTAAAGTAGCTAATGGTAAAGTAGTTGGTTATCAAATGCATATAGGGGATAAAAAACTATCATCACTTAAGTATATTGTATCATTTAAAAGTGTTTACAATTATTATGGAACATATACATCATACTCAGACACACAAGGTTCTTCAAAAAGAAATTGGATGAGAGCACAGGGTTATGAGGTTAATGACTCAGGTATTTATGAACTTAGTGAAGAAGACTACGTTCAAAAAATTACTAATATTATTATTCAAGAACAAAAAGGTTGGATAGCTTATGTAGGGAAACATTATAAAGATTGGGGTGACTGGAGAGAAGAAGCTGATGATGATGCATTAACTGGTTATAACCCTTATGACATATACATAAAAACTGAGACTGATACTATTGATAATCCTTTACTTAATACTGGGATTACTAGTAAAGATGGTTTTAGAACTACACACTCAGGAAAACCTTTTATGTATATAAGATTTGGAGCTTTAATAACTTATATACAAAATAAAGTAATTCCAAATATTAAAGTTGGGAATAAAACAGTTCCTTTATTTAAGATTCAAAATGATACACATCCTAATAGTACTATTATGTACACTGTTCCAAATCAACAAAGTAATGATCTTAAAAAATGTTATATTAGAACTACCCTTACTTATCCTATTAGAATGTATGAGGGTAATGAAGGACCATATTATGAACCTGGAGATTATGTATTCACAGCTAATGAAAAAATGGAACCTTTTAGAACATTAGATTATAATGGTGATAGTAAACTAAATAAATATAAAAGTGTTAATAGAGCATTTCCTATGAATGTTTATTTAAATTTTGATTTTGTAAGAGAAGTTTTAGATAGTAACACTGATAAAGATGGAAATGTTAGTATATTTAATTTATTGAAGGGGTTATGTGATGGTATTAATTTATCACTAGGAGGTATTAATAATTTAGAACCTATAATGCATGAAACTACTAATACCCTTCATATTGTAGATACTACCCCTATTCCTGGAAGAATAAACCCAACAGGAGGATATAAGCTTAATTTATTTGGATATACTAAAAGAGGTGAAGCCTCAAATTTTGTAAGAAAACTAAACATAAAAACAGCTATCACCCCAGAATATGCTACTATGATTACAGTAGGAGCCACAGCTGGAGGAAATATAAAAGGAGTTGATGCTACATCTTTTGCTAAATGGAATAAGGGTGTAATAGATAAATTTAAACCAGAATTAGAACCTTCAGATAATAGTTCTGCAATTTCATTTCCTGCAGACCCAGTAAAAATATATGCTAAAAAAACACTAAAAAGATGGACTCAAAGTTGGTTATGTGCAGAAAAGGAAAGGATGTTTACACCAAATTGGTCCGGTGGTGCGCTTTGGAGCGAGGGTGTATCTGATGATATAATAGATCAAAATCTTTCAGTTAATACAGAATTTTTCAAATATGCTATTGCACGAAAAAACCAACTTTCTGGTGGACCAAATATAAGTGGAGGAATAGGTTTTATTCCTTTTAAAATTAACTTTACAATAGATGGATTATCAGGCATAAAAATATATAATGTTTTACATGTTGATACTTCATTTTTACCTAAAGTATATGGTAATACCTTAGATTTTATAGTAACAGGAATAACACATAAAGTAAGTAAAGGAGATTGGGAAACAGAATTAACTGTTACGGTAATGCCTAAATCCTCAAAAGATGGAGGTAAATTAGATAATTATGATTATTTATTTACCCAAGAAGCAGAAGAAGCTTTAAAACTTTCTCTTAGTAATACTACTACTGCTTCAAGTGGTGGTACAAGTACTACTTCGTCACCTTCTTATGCTTCTCCTAGTATTAATGTTAATACTGGTGGTGGAACTGGGGATGGAAAAGGTACTTTAGGAACAGGAGCAACAGAGCTTGCAAAGGGTGCATATAAAGATGAAACAGAACTAAATAATGCAATTAAAAAAGGATTAGATATAATAAAGAATTTATAAAACTATGGCATATATTAAGGGAGAACCTTTAAAAGAATTAAGGGAAAAAATAATTAAAATAGCTGCTTCTTATGTAGGACAAGCTTCAACAGGAGGCCAAGACTCACAGAAACATGACCCAAAATTTAATGAAAAATTAAAATCTCTTGGTTGGGTTCAAAATGGAGGAGCTTTAGGTGCTTATTGCAATTATACTGTTTTACTTATATATAGAGAAGCTATAATAGGAGGTAATGATTTTATAGGTGGAATTGGAAATACTAATAAAAATTGGGAAGGAAAAAAATTTTTTATTGCTGTTCCCATTGATTCTTCAAAATCAGGAAAAACAAGAAAGGTTCTTTATAGGACTGATTATGGTATGCAAACACCACATACAACAGCAACAAGATGGAACCATCAACTGTTTAATCGTTTTATTAGTGTTTCTTCTAATTCTAGTAATCTAGGAAGACCTGGAACTCCTTCTAAATTTAAAAAATATGTAGAAGAAGGTTATATTCTTCCAGGAGATAGTGTTTTATTTGATTGGAAGGATGGAAATTCTCGAACAGAAGATCATATAGGTATTTACATAGCTCCTGCAAATAGTACTTATACACATGCTATATGTATAGAAGGCAATACAAGACCTGAAGGTGCAGCATATGGAAACCCAAATGGTGTTTGGATGAGAGTACGAAATATAAGTAACATTATGGGGTTTAATCAATTAGTATTAAGAGAAAACATGTAGATTATGCCTTATTATCCACTTTCCCAAATACAAACCGACTTCTTTACTAATGGAGATGAATATATTTTTATAAACACCGAGGAACTTTATACAGGCCCATACTATAAAACTTCAGATGGAAAATTTTATTCGGGAAAAATCCCAAATCAACAATCAAGAGAATTAATTCTTGTTAATCCTGCTACTCTTAAACCTCCTACTAACCCAAATTTTGGAATAAAACCTTCTGAAAATTCAATTAATATTGTTGGAGGTCCAACACAAACTGATAATCCTATATTTGATCCTGATGGAAACTTTTTACCTACCTCAGATAACTCAGGATATATTTTTGATGGGAATTCAAGAATATTACCAACTCCTTATTATCCTATTTTAACCCAAAAACAAAAAAACAATAAACAGTTTACAAGATATTTTACTAAAAAAACAAATGAATTAAAATATATAGAAATTGATAAAATAACTTATGATGCTTTACTAAACAAAGAAGCGACTATTGCTTATGATCTATATGAACCTGCTTCCCTTATTTGGAAAATAGAAGGAGATAGAACAGAAATATTTAACTCAAATAAAGGGGCAGCTTTATCAGTTGAACAACAATCTAGATGGCCAGGTTTTTTTCAATATTTTAAAGATAAGTTTACACAATTTTATCAAACACAAACAGTCCAAGAGAATTTATATACAAATGGGGGTGAATTTCAAACCCCTGACGGAAAAGAATATATAGGTCCGTATCATATTCATCCTGAAAAAGGAGCTATGGTAGGTGCTGTTCATGTAAAGAAAAAACATGATTTATTATTTCCTTTATCTCCTAATGCTCCTCAAATTGAAACACCACCCCCATCTCAACCAAAACAACCATCAACCACTCCTCCTTCAATGGGTGGAGGAGGATATTCTGGTGGAGGAGGATATTAAAATATTTGTTTCTTTAAATATTTTTTAGTATCTTAATCTTATGTATTGGCTTATAGAAAATCAAACTAAAATAGATCATCTTTGTCAAATAAAACACAAAGAAGCATATGTTGAGGTAATCCCAACATCACCATTTCTACACCCTGTAGAAAATAATATATGTGCTATTTACATTAGGCCAATAACCGATACAAAAGGATATATAATCCCAATTAACCATAGTGAAACAATAAACCTTGATATAGAAAAGGGAATAAAAGTACTAAATAGTATAGAAAACCTACACATAAGAGACAAAAAAGAATTTCTACACTACATAAAAGAGGTACCATTTAGCAGTTTACTACAACCACCCCCATCCCTTACTACGTATATACCAGAATTAACACCTGCTCACATTCATATTAATCAAAATAGTGGTGGACG
>Ga0181369_1000503_pt1 | contig 11106 bp, 11 predicted proteins | sample LowvirmetaG_8_FD_130088 | JGI IMG/M metagenome (GOLD analysis project Ga0181369, IMG submission 130088) | Marine viral communities from the Subarctic Pacific Ocean - Lowphox_04 viral metaG | ecosystem: Environmental > Aquatic > Marine > Oceanic | place: Subarctic Pacific Ocean | collected... | reverse complement strand
GGTTGATGCAACCTTGCTTGAGATCCCCATCCTTGTTCAAAGGGAATTGGGTCTGTTTCGTCAAAATATTTTTCCCAAACAGAACCGCTCAGATGCCATTGGTAATATTTGTCAAACGCTTCTCTTGTTTTTTCTCCCTTCATATGTCGCCATTCGTCTGATTCGTCGAAAAAATCCAAGAAAAATTCTGATGCCGCTTCATTATCTGGAACTGCGCGTAAACATCCAGTTTCTAGCTCTTTATACAAAGCCGCTGGCTTGATGGGGTGTCCGCCTAACTTCCTTAAAACACTTTCCATAGCAGAATAATCTGTTCCGCAGACGGGAACCCCACAAGCCGCAGCTTCAACTTGAGGTAGTCCAAATCCCTCACAGTTTGCGTATTGAGCGTAAAGATCAAAGCAATTTACTACATTTGATAGATCTTCATAACTCAAACCATTTTTTACATTTGATAGCGTACAACCCCATTTACCAGTATAAGGAGACTGTGCTACCGCCCCCTTGAATGTAGAGACGAAGGGTTTTTTTGTTTCTGGACAGATGTATGTGAACAGTACGTTAGAAGCTAATTCGTATTGATGCAGAAGTTCTGGAATGTCCCAACCCAAGTCTGGATAAGATGTATGGCAGTACAGGTAGTATTTTTTATTTTCTGACTTGTCAAGGAATATTTTAAACGCTTCAAACAGGTCAGGGTATAGTTTGCGTCTTTGGTTTCGCATAACCGTGCCAATAACTTTGTACTCTGGGTCTATACCCATAGCAAGCTTGTGAGCGTTTTTATCCGCAACGGGAGCATAGGCGGGGTGTGCAGACGGAGGTGCGCTACCAAGGTAATTAATCTTGCCTCCAGACTGATTTTCTAAAACACCTCCCGCCCAGTCAGAATAAGTAAGACAGGCATCTGCTCCCGCATAAGTAGCAACCCATTGTCTTGCTTGAGGTCTTGCGTCTACGGTTGGCATAATCGCCCACTTGAAGAAAGTTCTAAAAGGTGATCTTTCTGCAAAGTCCAGCATCCAAAAATCTCTAATATCACACACAAAGTCTGGTAAAAAATCCAAGCAAACATGCTCAAATGCCCAGCCGCCAAATTGGTTTACTGGGTTTGAGTTATAAGAATTTATTACTTCTTCTGACGCTTTAGGTTCGCACTCTGTGTTTGGCGATACCCCGTAGTATGTCCAAGGAATGTTTGCTGCTCTTGGGTCATTTTTTTGACCGTAAGATGCCATTTCAGCAATTTCGTACTTACCAGTACTGTGCAAGTAGTTTAAAATCTCTCTAGTGTATGTAGCGTACCCTGTGTTTAGAAAGGTAGCCTCACTGCAAAACAGAATTCTTTTCTTTCTCATCTTATTCCTTATCTAAACATCCAAAGTCAAATTCGTTAATTCTAAATAGAACATCATCTGTGGCGTCTGTTTTCATAAACCCGTTTCTAGCCGAGGCGTAGACGGTCATCTTAGTTCCCTTCTTTCCTAGTTTAGCGATTGTCTCTGCGCCACTAGCCCACGCCTGAAGCGTTATGGTCGTAGGAACTTTCTTCTTTTCGCCACGTTTGTTCTTTCGGTATTCGTAAGTTACCATTTTTACAGTACAGCAAGATGGTCCATCTGTATCACCTTCTATCTGTGGGTCGTGTAGTAGATAACCCGTAAACATACAATTATTCATCAATTTCTCCAATAAGACTGTCTTACTTAATATTATAGTATAGAACTTAAAAAAAGTCAATTATATTTCGTGTATTTTATTAATAATAAAAGAACCGTCTTTTTCTACCTCTCCGCAGAATAATAAGTTAAGACCTTCATCTAGTATATATTTAGTTTTCTCTGTAGTCTCTGGGAAGACCACTACATTATCAATAGAGCAAGTTTCATCTTCTAGTGTCAAGAAACACATATCTTTACCTTTGCTCTTACCTTTTTTGCATTTATATTTCTGCAACCTACTAACATTTGCTACTATACAAATATCTTTACCATTTTTACCATTTAAAATCTCTTTGCACGTAGTGTTAGAGTGTGAAGTATCGGACGCTTCCACTTTAGACAGTGATACAGGACACCCTAAGAACTTTTTTTCTTGTTCAACAATCCACTCTGGATCATCAGACAGGTCATAAGGCGGATTTTCTATAAAGAACATTTCATTTTCAATAATTTGCTTTCTGTCAACCTTACTGGTTCCGCCTCCTTCTTTCTTAGTGGGGGCTAAGTCTTTGAAAGCATCGTAAAGATTACTCCATTTTCTCACAGGGTAATTTAACGTTAACCATTTCAACTCTGCTTTTGTTAAGTTTTTAAATATCAGGTACTCGTAAAGTGCCTTGTTTCTTGTTACTCCGATAGACTCAGTTGAAAAGAAACCCACAGAACATAATGCTTTAAAAGCGGTCGCATTAATCTTAGGAGATAAATAAACAAGAACATCCATCCAGTTAAACTTTTTGGGCTTCTTTTTTATTTCCTTGCAGGTTTCTGATATAGCCTTGATTACCTTTTCTCCATTGACACCTGTAAGAGACTTAATATCTTTAAGGCCAAAGTATAGGTTATTTTTATAAACTCCAAAAGTTTTGTTGAACAAGCTAATTTTAGGGATTTTTACTTCAATGTCAAACAGCTTTGCCTCAGAAACAAGCTCGTATATTTCTTGGTGCGGATCTTGCTTTTCATTCGCATAGGTTAGGTATGACAGAAAGAACTCTTTAGTGTGATTGGATTTATACCAAGCACTCCTGTAGGAGTTTTCTGCATAGCAAATTGCATGAGACTTATTGAACGAATATCTAGAAGACTTCTCGATCCAACCAAAGATTTCTTCGGCAGTCTCTACGTTTACAATCCCCTGTTCTACACAGCCCCCTAAGAAGTCCTTTCTGACTTTAGCCATAAGGTCTGCTTTTTTCTTTCCAATCGCTTTACGAAGCACATCTGCTTCCTGTAGATTGAAACCTGCAAGCTCTTGGGCGATGCGCATAGACTGCTCTTGATAAATCAACACGCCCTTGGTAGACTGTAATACATCCGTTAGTGATTCATGCAAATACTTAATTACATCCAAGCCACTTTTTCTATCAACGTAGTGCTGAGTCATAGACTTACCATCCGTTATCGCTTTTAGCGATCCCGGTCTAATCAAAGCAATCAACGCTCCAAGTTCCTCAAGATTAGTAGGCTGTAATCTTTTAGACCAAGCGCGTCCAAGGTTGCTTTCTAACTGAAAGACACCCTTTGTTCTACCTTCTTTGAAAAGATTCCAAGTTTTTTCATCATTATAATCAATCATTAGTTTTATTGCTTTTTCTTTTCCGTTGAGCTTTTTTAGAGTTGAAACCGTTTGTTACCCATTGCAAGTTTTCTACTCTGTAATCTGACTTATCATCGTTTATGTGATCTACTTCTAGTTTTTTAGAAGTGTCATCATTTTCTACAAATGCTAATGCTACCAATCTATGCATAGCTATTACAACTCCACCCATGCCTATGCAGGGGTACTGATTTCTAGTAGTGCTTATGGATAACTTTTTACCCTTTGTTCCTATTACATACGGAAAATCACCAGTGTTCTTATGAAGGAAATATTTACCAGAATCCATAGAGTTTAACTTAGAAATCATGATGTTGGATTTTCTATGCATCTCCTTTTCGCCAACAAAGTTAGCTTTTATTTTACTGACATCAATTACATCTTCATTAGAAATTTCATGATTTGCCGTTTCTGGTAACTCAAACAGGGTTAGCTGTCTCAAATTCATAGATAAGTATTCCCGTCTGCAAATGCCTTTTCAAGCTTTAGGTTTCTGTAAACAGCACGATGTGTCTTCATAAACTTAATCATTAGGTTAGCCGTATCCTTAACGTCCTGTAGAGCATCGTGAGCATTCTCCGTATTCATACCCATCCTATCTCTAATCGCGTCCATACTCCTAGATTTTACACTAGGATCTCCTTCTGTCCACATATAATAGTTGTCCATCATGTCGATTTTATGAATTTGATGAAACAGCTTCTGTCTCTGTCTTTGGTCGTCCCAAGGTCCGTATTCTTTACAGAGTCTGTCTACGATAATCATATCGTATCCTAAAATGTTATACCCGGCAGCAATCGGAGCGAAGAACGAAGTTCCTTTCCAGTTATACTTGTCTACAAACGCACAAAACTTTTTCCAGACAACTTTTGGCTTGGGTGCTTTTGCTATCTCTTCCCTAGTTTGCCCTGTGACTTTCAATGCCCCTTCTTCAATTGGTCCAAGACCTTTCTTTTCTGCTTTCTTATCGTCTGTTTCCGCCCACATTTTACTATTAAACTCACCCTTGAGTCTAAAGTTTCTTCCATCCAAGGCTATGGCTGCCAACTGAGTTGGTTGACATGTAACTGGATTTCTACCACCTGTCTCAAAGTCAAATACAATTATATCACGGTTCGACATTATTTTCCTTCATTTTCACGGAATCTGGATTGGCTACAATGTAGTCAATATACATAAGTTTATCAAGCAGGTTAATTGCCAGAACGTCAAACTTAACGTGACCAAGCGCCTCTAAATCTGCCATCTCTAGTCCTGCTATCTTTTCGTCGCCACTTTTTGAGTTTACCATAGGGCAAACTTCTGAAAGTTTGTTTGCTGATATAACGACACCCGCAGCGTGTTTGCCTTGAGTTTTCAGCGTACCTTCTATCTTAATTGCTTGTTCAAAATATTCTGCGTAGTCACCTTCAAGATAACCTTTCTCGTTTATATGGCAATAATCATATAAGTCTTGCTCGTTGTTTTGCAATGCCCATCTAATAATAGACCTGTCTTCTTCATCCATCTGTGATAATTGATCAGAGATAGCTGCTTCGTCTGGAATATACTTTGTAATCTCGTTCATTACACTGAACCCACACGCTTCGTTTACACGTAGGATTTCCTTAATCGCACTGCGTCCTTGTAGTCTACCGAATGTTACCATCTGACTGACATTACCATGACCGTATTTATCTTTGATGTACGATATAATCTCGTCTCTTTTCTTTCCGGGGATGTCTATGTCAATATCTGGAAGTGAGACATTATCTTTGGTGTTTCTACCACTATTATAGAATCGTTCAAACAATAAGTCAAATTCAATTGGGTCGATCTGCGTAATTCCTATCAAATAAGATATTAGACAACCAGCAGCAGATCCTCTTCCCGGACCAACCATCCAACCTTGCTCTACAGCATAATTAATAATGTCGCGAACAATAAGAAAGTAACCAAACAAATCCGCTTCTTCAATAACTTCAAATTCTTTTCTGAATCTGTCGCCATACTTTTTCCTTCCTTCTTCGTCTGTAATCTTGTCCGCCAATATTTCTTTCCATCCTTTTCTAGCCAGCGTCCTCAGATAATCTTTTTCCGACTCTCCGTTAGGAGTGTCAAACTTAGGAAGAACTGGTTTGCTCAGGATGTTGTAGTTTTCGCACTGATTGTATATGTCATCAAGACTTTGTAATCCTAAAGGATCTTCTATCATAACTTCTGTTGCTCCAGTTTGGTCTGGAACGTAAAAGTGAGAAAAGTCAAAGAACTTCTTGTTTGGGAAGTCTTCTCCCTTCTGATATTTTCTTCGCATCTTAGGGAGAGTGGTCTTCATTTCGGAGCAGAGCAAGATCCTGTGAAGATTGGAGTCTTCTGGATTTGTGTAATGCAAGTCTTGGAAGCATCTACTTTTTTTAATCCAGCCGTTTCTAATTGGGGAATCGGCGGCAGAGTTCGCTAGAATAATTAAGTTTCCTTTGTTGCAGATCTTAGACATGTCACTACTATTGTAGCTTCCGTTTTCATCTAAGAGAGAAACAATTTTGATGAGGTCAAACCAACCTCTTTCGTTTTTTGAAAACAACGTAAAGCTGTCGAATGAACAACCTATAATTGGCTTGATGTCGTTTGCTACGCAAGCCTGATAGAAAGCGACAGCGCCAGAGATTGTTTTGTAATCAGCTATGCCGCAAGCGCGGAATCCGTTTTCTTTACATTTATTAGCTAGTTCTTTGGGTTTAGAAAACCCTTTTAACAGCGAGTAGTGCGTGTAATTACACAGTGGGAACCAAGTCATCAATATTTCCTTTCAATGTGGGTCTACTTATAATAGACCATAAATCAACTTTTGTCAACCGTCTTCTTTTCTTTCTGTAAAATACCTGAGTAAATCTTTTTCTATACCCGGCTTAGTACCCGTTAGCTCTAATATTCCATCTTTATTTATAAAAGTGTCTGTATTTGGATGAAAATTATACTTACCAAGAACTTCGTGTCTAGTGGTATATTGTCTATTTTTAGGATCTCCATGCCATAGATGATAACATATTCCTCTTACATAGTCAATATTAAGTTTCATTTTAGAGATTTTTTCTATGTAGTCGTGCAGAGAATTCTGAATGTCTTTAGAGTAAACATTTAGTTGATCCTCCATAGGTTTTGATAGTTTTTTAGTTCCATAAAATCCATAAGCAAGCCATTCGTCACCACTGCCTATAATTATACTTGGCGCTGGAAATATTTTTTTTAAAACATCTACACTCGCCATCCAAGCTCCACCCGGACAACCATGAGCATTTCTGGACTTAAAATTTACTTCTTGATTTTTCATTTTTCTAGCTCTACCTACAGAGCTGTGAGACACAATCCCTTCTTTATTTAGATATGTAACCTTTTCAAAAAGTTGCACTAAATCATTTCCTGATTCTAGTTTTTCTAAAGCTTCTTGCAGCCAATTGTGATTACTGAATGGTAGATCATGGTCTATCCAAGCAAAATATTTTTTATTATCTTGTGCGTTTTTAAAAGCTAAGTTTAGCAGCGCTTCCTTTTGCCACAAGCAATTTTTTTTTAGAGAACCTTCAATGACTATAGAGTTTTTTATCTCGCTATCTCTACCGTCAAAAACAATTTCATAGCATTTAATATACTGGCCTAAATTACCTAAAGATTCTATCCATTCTTTATAGGTTTCTTTTAATCTTTTTGAACCAGATGCATTAAAGTGAAAAGTTACGATTTCTATTTCATTAATATTTTTTGGAATCTTATAAGATAAAGGAATATTATATGATTTTTTTACAATATCAATATATTCTGTTTTTGTAATATGTCCAACATTATCTTCATAATATCTTTTTCTTTTTTCATTAGTAGTATTTTTGCACCAATGATTATTTTTACTATCCATTTCGCGACGAAAGACGGGGCAGAACCCCGCCTTGTCGCAACTACATCTCGATAAATCCACTAAAACAATCCCAAGTCTTTAAGAAAATATCCCACTAAAGAACAAACTATTCCCACCGAAGTTAGCGCAATAGCGTAAACAAAACCTCCTTCTGGTAATACCAGTGAGTATCGAGGAATGTCTTCGTTATTTTTCCTACTTCTGATAGTTGCTCTAATTAAGTCTGAATCCGTAAATAAAAGTTCTTCGATTTCACCTTCGTTGTTTTCTACAATAATCATATTGTAATGATCATTCGCAGAAGACCTTTTATCGCTATTCTTGATTCGATAAAATTTTCCCGGCTGCACCTTTAACATAATTAACCTCCGTAGTATTTACCATGCTCTACAACTCCAATAACGTGCCTTCCATCTTGGACCGGGATTGCTGCAATTATGCCTTGCTCTAAAGTTCTTGCGTCTACCCGGAATATTCTTTTTAATTTTCATATTTGGATCGCCAAACCTTACTATTACTACTTTCCCTGAACCATTCTTTACATACACCGCACTTTTCTTTGGTCCACCGGGAGTTTTGAAGGGTTTACCAAGTTTAACTTTTCGACCCTGATACTCTGCTGACTCTGTGTAATCTAGCTCCGCTTTACCTTTGTACACTAAAAATCTACCATCTTTCTTGTAAACTCCTTTTCGTTCATATTTATAAACCTGTCCAGTTTTTGGGTCTTCGTACTGGAAACCTGCAATAGCTTCACCTTTACTAGACCTCTTGTGACCAGAAGGTAGAAGGTCGTTATCTGTAGTATATTTAGGATTTGAAGGATTGCCTGATCTAAGTAACTTTAGAAAAGCGTTCACCCTAGCGATTGCCCAACCATGACGACTCATTTTAGGGGCATGACTAGTAGAAAAAGCGCCAGAGCCACGACGATATACTGCTTTAAGCATACCCAATGTAGCCTTAGAACCTTTGCCTTTGGCGTTGTGTTCTTTCACCTTTGCTGAAAGTTGAGCAGTCACCTCTTTACTAAATGTGACTTTGCCTGAACCATCTTTTGCGCTGTCAGGTTTATTCTTTTTAGAACCTTTTTTTTGATCTTTCTTGGGTGCTGGAGTTCTACGTGGATCTTTTGGTCCCGGTTTATCAGCTTCAGCATGATCTGCATAGGTAAGATACTCATCAGATTGAGCGCGTTTTAGCTGATCTTGAGTTGGTCTTCCTTCTTTTTCAGTTTTAGCAGGCTTATAATTTTTACCCTGCTTCTGTTTTTTTCTGCGTATGTTTTCCCACAGTCCGGGACGATCTGCCGCCCAGTTCCACTCTTCTGTTTCTTCTCCTACGTCCTCATATTCTGCTTCCGTTGGGACGTAAAAATTTTCCTCTGTAATCTCTTCTGTCCATCCGTGTTCATCCATGTCAAAACCTAAGTTTTTATTGCAATGAAGGGATTGATCTATGTCAGAAATATAACTCTTTGCTTGGTGGGACATTACCTACTCCTGTAAGGTTGTAAATTTGAAAATAATTTGTATCTAACATCTTGCCAAATAGCGCTGCTGATTACCATAGACGCTTCGTTGTCTGATGGATAATGCACACCTTGTAGGCAGCGAGCAAATCCAGCAAGATTTATCATTTTAAAAAACTCAGATGAGTATTGAGGGTACATGTCAGAAAATAGATACGCACCTAGCGCAGCGTAGACCGTATGGCCGGAAGGGTATGCTGGAGTATGGTGTGTTTCTGTTTCTGTTACATTTATGTTATAATCTAACAAATCTGCCAATTGTTTTGGTCTAGGTCTGTTAAACTTATGTTTTAAATTCATAATAACCGGCTCTGAAGTTTTCCATATCTTTTTAAACTGCTTAACCGGCATGGGTTGACGCATCTTTTCAAATATGGGTTTATACAAGTCTAAAGGTTCTTTGTCAACCAAGCGTATCAAATTCTTATCTTCATAGTTTAAATTATTTGTAATATCTTGTAGATATATAAGTTCCTTCTTCGTCTGTTCTGATGTATTTTTAGGAGGGTTTGGTAAAACGCCTTGCCAGTCTATCGTAATTATTTTTGACACCTTCCAAGTTTTTTGTTTGGATGTGTATACAATAGAATCTATTTTTGTTGACAGTGATTTATTAAATTCTGATATTATATCCATTATCTTCTGTAGTTAAAGTAGTAGTTTACGGGTGGCTGATAGCCGTTATAATAATTAAAAGTGGTAACTTGCGGAATACTGTAGAATTGTGCGTTAACACCCACCGTTACCGTTCTTCTATATGGATCAACATATGCTCCATTAATGTTTAAAGTTGTACCTTGTGGTAGCCATACAACATGTGGTTGATAGCCAACAACTCTCCGTTGACCCCAAGGCCACTGAGCCGAAGTTGTATCACAAATGATACAAAAACAAAACACTGCAACAAGTCCTGCGATTAAATTTTTCATGCTATATCCTTTAAAATATTTTTAGAATCTTCTTTTACGATACTATGAGGTCTGCCATCCGTAGCAGTGTATCGCGTTGGTTTCATCATATCCAGATGATCGTAAATAGTCCAAGCCAAGTCCTCCGGTCCACATCTACCTTGGTCAAAGTCGTCTGCGTTAGGGCTAGACGCTCCAATGGTGCGTCCCATTTCATAGCTACCACAACTAATCATTAGCGGTGCTAGTTTACCAAAGTGATCTCTACCTTGATTTTGATTTACTTTTGGGGTTCTGCCAAACTCGGAAGTAACCACAAGCATAACACGTTCATACATACCTCTAGCTTCTAGGGTATCCATAATCTTACCAAGATAATGATCTAGCTCTACTTGTTTTGTAGATAGTGCTTGACCAATATTTGTGTGCATATCCCAGCCGCCATAACTTAATGACACAAACTTAGAGCCAGCTTCCAGTAATCTTATTGCAGTAAGGGCATCCTGCCCTAAAGTCGCTTCCTTGAACTTATCATAGTCTTTATCATTTTCAAAACGAAAAGCTTTTGAGCCATTGCCCAAGATAATATCAACAGATTGATTGCGAAGATCGCTCCAGTCTTTTGCCATCTGTTGTTTTTTAGCGATAAAATTACCATCAATTACATTAAGAGCATGGAGTCTACGTTTGAAGTCATCACTTTTACCAAGTAGTTGTAAGTCTTTACGACCTTCTCTAGTAGCATCAAACCCTGTGTATTTTCCGCCAAGCCAAGCCGCCCCATTGTGATCGTAAGAGCCTAGCTTAACGTATGTAGGCAATCCATCGTCTGTGTTTACACCGTGATGCTTGCTCATCATAGAGCCGTAGCTGGGCCATTTAGAGCTTGTTCCAGCCCCAAAGTTTGCTTCACCTGTAACAACCCAGTGAACAGCAGATGCGTGATTTTGATCTCTGTGACCAAACGATCTAGGGATTACAATTTTATCTGTACGCTTGGATACTTCTTTAAACAAACCGCCTAGCTCTACGCCTGCGACATTTGTTTTAGTAGCACCTGTTACAGATCGCCTGTCAGCAGGAGCAAATGGTACAGGATTAAAAGTCTCAATATGAGAAGCCCCACCGCCAAGAAAAAGGAACAATACTGCGGTATCGTCCTTCTTTTTGTCGTCGGCGTAAGTCGCTGTGATATTTCCGTAAGCAAAAGTAGTTGCTCCTAATTTAACAAAATCTCTTCTTTTCATAATATGATCTCTCTTTTAGCTCGCGGCGAAACCGGCAACAACGTCTTCATATATACATCTAGGCACAGACGCAAATTCGTCAGCGATGATATCGTTAGCACGTTGACCCCTGATATCCTCTCCAGTCAGAGTCTCCAACTGTGCATTACTAGGTTCTAGTTCTAAAGAGTCTCTAACTAAAGCAGTGCCAAGACAAGCTGCTGACAGACC
>Ga0181369_1000501_pt1 | contig 11118 bp, 18 predicted proteins | sample LowvirmetaG_8_FD_130088 | JGI IMG/M metagenome (GOLD analysis project Ga0181369, IMG submission 130088) | Marine viral communities from the Subarctic Pacific Ocean - Lowphox_04 viral metaG | ecosystem: Environmental > Aquatic > Marine > Oceanic | place: Subarctic Pacific Ocean | collected... | reverse complement strand
ATCAATTCTTAAGGTATGACGCAACAACTTTTAGATGGGTAAATCATAGCCTTACTTATACCGACATTGCGAATAGACCGCTTGACGTTACTGATTTAAATGTAAACATTGGTCTTAACTCGTTATCGAATGTTAGCCTTGATCTTGCGAATATTAGCACAGGTCAAGTGTTGAAATGGAATGGTACTAATTGGGTAAATGATACTAGTTCTTTTAATTTAAGTGGAAATAGTATCAATGATATTGGTGATGTAACTGCAAGTACGAATACTATAAACAATGCCTTAATTTGGGATGGCACGAACTGGGTATCTAAACAAATTGCATATTCATATATAATCAATAAGCCTAGCTCCCTCAGTGATTTTATCAATGACCCTGGGTACATTTCTAATATTAATGCACAAAGCATTGATGATTTAAACGATGTTATAGTCACTAACCCCCAAATAAATGAAATCCTGATCTACGATGGGTCTGAGTGGGTTAATGGACTAGGACCACCAGCAGATATTACTCTTAACTTGATTGGTGACCTAGCAGACGTGTCTAATGTACCTGCCGCTAATTCTGGTCTAGGAAAAGCCCTAACCATTACAGATTGCCGTGAATTTATTCTTGACAGGGCAAATGCTCCAAGCGGAATAACAGAAAGATTGGTCAGCGATCCGACTTATGGAATTGCTATTGAGCAAACCAGGGACAACGATAACTCAGGAGCTGGGCTATATGCAGATCGCGATCGTGGCATAACGCTTCGTGCTGATACTGGCTTTGTAAGAATTCAAGGAGATCCTTCTGTAACTGATAACATTGTCCGATTGCGCTTTGACAGGGGAGATAGCGGTGCCGCTAACAACACGGGGGCATATCTAGAATTTGTATTAAACGCAAACATGACACAAAGCAGGAGTTACATTCTTCCTGCAGAAGATGGAAATGTCGGGGATGTATTGCAGACAGATGGGCTGGGTGGATTGAACTGGGTCAATAACCCATCGACAGGGCCTTTAGGTGATTTGACAGATGTGGATCTTGGAACTGTCGCTCCAAGCAACGGTCAAGCCTTGGTCTATGACGCAGTGACCAATTTGTGGGAGCCCGGCACTGTAAGCAATGTCAGCCTCAGCACGTCCTCTTTAGGGGAGATGCAAGATTGTGAATTTCCAACAGTTTTGACTGACGGTGAGATTTTAATTTATAATAATGCACTAAATAGATTTGAAAATAAACCACCAGCCGACATAGCTTCAGCTCTTAACGTAACTCTCTCTAGTCTTTCAGATGTCAGCCTTGTTACGACACCAGTAGATGGTATGTCGTTGATTTATGATGCACAGTCAAGTGCATTCATCAATGGTTTTGCTAGCTTTGGCGGGGAAAGATCAATAACAAAGACTTACACTAATCTTTTGGGAAACTTTCTTGCCAATCGTTCCGACAATGTTGCAGTAGGCTTCAAGGCAGGGCTTATATCTAAGATAACATTTTCTACATCGTCCAATACTATAAATCTTAGTGGCACTCGTTTGCGCTTATATAATAATAGCGCCGATTCAATAGCTGACACTAATAGACTTGTGAGCGTAGACCCAACACCTAATGATGGAGTAGTGGCTGAAATCGTTTGTCAATCTAATATTTTTGAGTATACATTTACCCCGATGACAAATTTTTACAGTGCAAATCAAATTGTTTATTTTAATCTAGCTATCCCGCAAGCAATAAACAATCAAATTACAGGGCCATCTCAAAGCTTTAATTTTGAAATTGATTTCATTGCGTTATCTTGATCGGTATTATACTGCTAAAAGATAGTTATTTAAAATGGCTTGGGAACAATTAATTAGCCAGGTAAATGTCTCACCAAGTAATTTCGGACACGTCTATTTGCAGAAACTGGCGGATGCGTACACCAACAAAGGGTGGACAATAACTGTTAATCAAAACGCCAATGCAGCGGTGGGATATTTTGGCTCAATGTTTGCCGAAAAAAACGTGACCATGGCTGATAACACAAGCCGCAGGTTTGCTTTTCTAATTACCATGGAGAATACTGCTGCTACTAGAACTATAAATCTTCATGTTTATGCTCCGGGAGTATCGTACGGCTTTGACGGCTACGGTATGCCGACTGCGGCTATTTATCATACATACAACATGCCTGTTAGTGATATAGACGGCACATGGAATTATTGGCACATTCCTGGAGATGATGACGCATTTGTTATATTTAACTCGACAACAAATAGGATTATTAGCTTTTTTCCACCATCAGGAACCATGCACGACAGTGTTTGTGTAACTGCAGGCGGACCTGATGTTGGACTCCTGCCGATGCCTCTTGTAGGCTCTAATCAGCTAGATCTAGTGTATCGGCACAAGGCGGCCGACAGTGAATCTATTTGTCATCCTTTCGGTGGAGTCGGATCCGCTGCGAATTTTAGCAATGATTACCAGAGCGCAATGCCTCCTAGTTTTTATAATTTTGCTACAGTAATAACAGAACCTGATACAAGTTCTTTCGTCCCTTACTTCACTGATTTGTCTGGAAATATCGGAATGTTTACAAACTTCACTAGTGGAGATGTAATTGGTGATGGTATCAATACTTTAAGAGTAGGCACTACCTACTACATACAGTTAGGAAGTAACAATGGCTTGCTATTAAATGCTGGGACTAACAACCCTGGATTCTAATGCTTGTTATTTTCGAGAACTATCCAACCTATCGGGATCTCAGTAGTGATGCTGCAGGTATAGCACCTAGAGCCAATGCTATTACTGTTGTCGAGCCTCCCGCTCCAGTTACTTGGGAAGATGTCGCAATAAGGCAGAACATCCTAAGGCTAATTGAGCCTGCCCAAGGCCAGATGAGATTGCGTCGAGCTTTTGAAGATGCTCTAGAAGAAGTGTCTCCTGGCAGGCCGGAGAGTGGGATCTTGTGGCCTAGATATGCTTCTTTTGTCACCAATGCATCTTAACAGATAACGGAATACTATTCAAGTTTTATATTCCAGGAATGAACCTGCACGAGGAGCTCAGAAGCGCAGGGACTTACCCCACTGGGCCTGTTTCCGCATGGCCTAAAGAAAGGCACGATAAATTATTTCAAAATCATCGCAAGACAAATAACAAAAGTCAATCATCACTAAGACCAAACAAAAAGGTCAAAGCAGGAATTGGTAGAATGGCAGGCGGGCTGACAAAGGCTGCCGCTCAGGCCATACAACAAGGCAGAGTGCATCCAGACATTAGAGAACAACGGTATGAAATTTGCAAAGGTTGCGAGCATTTTATTGCGGACTCAAAGAGATGTGCAGAATGCGGATGCTTTATGGAAATGAAAACATGGATTGGCGGGGATCCAAGCACACTATGTCCACTAAATAAATGGCCTAAGTAATAAATATTGGTAAACTAGGCCACATTTTTCAGGGGTGATCCCTGGTATTAAACATGAACGAAGAGAACATGGCTCCCGAGATGGAAGCTACGGAAACTCTTACTTCCGAGACTGAAGCAATTAGCGAAGGCAATGAAGAAAATCAAGGTCTATATAAAGCCTTGAAGGCCGAACGTGAGGCCCGTAAAAGGTACGAACGCCAGGCTAAAGAACAAACTCAAATGCTCAGTCGTTTTGAGGAAATCAATCCTGACGAAGTCAAAAGCTTAAGAGAAGAAGCAGCCAAAGCAGCACAACTTCAAGCTCAATTTGGAGAAGCTCGCGAGGCCATTGAATCAAAGTATTCTAAAGAAGCCGAGGAGGCAAGACTTAGCGAAGCGACTGCAAAAACAGAACTAGCCAGTTTCCAGAAAAAATACGCACTTGAGAAAGTGTTCTTGGCTGCTGGCGGTAAAACTGATGCTGCAGATGGTATTAGCTTTTTCGACATGCTAGCGGATCAAATCGGATCTAACTTTCGGCAGGAATCAGACGGCAGTTTGACAGTAGTCGACGCTGCGGGAGATCCTATTCTTGACAAAGAATCCGGCAAAAGAGTGTCTCCGACTGATTTTATCGAGTCATTTAAAGTGCACCCTGTTTATGGAACATTCTTTAAAGGAGCAAAAGGTGCCGGAGCTGGTATCGGTTATGGTGGCACAGATGCTAATGGTATGCCTGTTGAAGATTTAAAAGGCCTTTCCCGCGAAGAGTTATTTAAGAGAGCATTTTCTTAGGGCTTTAGGTAACTTATGTATAGAGATACCCAAACGGGAACTGCTGTGATGGTGGGATCTGGGAGGGTGTCGCGCCTGCGGGACGAGATGTTCAACATGCGATCACCCAACTCTTTTTTGTCCATCCTTTAGGTAATTTTTTAAAATGGCACTTACCCTGCTTGAAGCGCAGAAACATGCAGCTTCTCCTGCTGAGCTGGCCGTCGTAACTGAACTTGCGGCTGGTCCACTGCTTTCATCCCTGCCCTTCCGAAACATTGAAGGCAATGGTCTTTTCTGGAAGCGCGAAGAGTCTCTTCCTGACGTCGGATTCCGTAATTACAACGCCGCTCTGGCCGAGAGCTATGGCGAAGTAAGTTCACAGTCTGAAAGCCTGAAGCTTTTTGGCGGTGACATCAAAGTTGATCGTGCGATTGTAGACCTGGAAGGCAACGAAGCCAAGGCTTACCAGATCCAGTCACGAGTCCGCGCAATGCGTCTTGCATGGGAAGGCTTGTTCATTAACGGCGATTCTGATCAGTCTCCTTCTGAGTTCGACGGCTTGGCCGCACGAATCAAGACTGGATCTTCTCAGTATTTCGCTAACGGCTCTGGCGCTTTGAGCTTGGACAAGCTTGACGAAGCAATTGACTCTGTCGATGCTCAAGGTGGTCAGCGATACCTTGTTATGTCTAAATCAGGTCGTCGTGCTTTGAGCAAGTTGGCTCGGGCAAACAATCAGATCGACATTGGCCGTGACGAATTTGGCTACCAGCAAATGAGCTACATGGGTCTTCCTGTGCTCGAGCTGGATCGTGACCATCAGAACACTGCAATCCTTGACGGAACGCCAAGTGCTCAAGATGCTTACGTGGTCGCTTTTGGCAACGAGCTTCTGACCGGAATTCAGAATGGCGGTGTGAATGTTCGCGAGCTTGGAGAATCTCATTCTCAGCCTCAGCTAATCACACGAGTTGAATGGTATTGCGGCCTAGCTCTGGTTAATGGCCGTGCTGCTGCACGCCTCGCTGGATTTGACGCTACTGCTTGATCGCTTTAGCGAAAAAGTAACACAAGGGGCTTCGGCCCCTTTTTTATTTGGAACAATAGTTTGTACTGCTGTTCGCTTCATTTCTCCTCGAGAAGGATCAGCATTATCTCTTTACTAAGGATCTTATTATGTCACAACGTTCTTCTGGAATTTTTCCACGCGAAGGTTTTAACCTTGACGACGCAGCCAAGATTACCGCGACATCAACTGGCACAGATGCGCCTGTCACTTTGACTGCTTGCAAAACGATTCGTGTAATCGTGATTGGCGCTAGCGGCATTGATGATGGCGGCACCAACAAAGTCACCGTAACTCTTGGCGGCCAAGCTGTGGTATTTAACGCTGCAGAGCTTGACGGTAATGGCGTCGGTCTGGCTCATGTCCGCGGCACACTTTGCGATCAAGACGATAACGACGCTTTCATCACACTGGGTGGCACCGCCGCCGTGGATGGAGTGTTCCTCGAAAAAGTTGAGTGAGTCTGATTATTTAATCAACTCGGAATACTAGGGGGTCTTGAAGACCCTCTTTTTTTATATCATGGCAAAGCTACCTAATAGGCCTGTATGGTTCACCAAGGATGGACAACGCCGCGCCGCGTCGTGGACTGTTGAAGCTCGCGATCTTGTTCGTGACGGATGGACACAAGAAGTTATTGATCGCGAACCGGAAGTAACCGTAAAAGATGCGATTCCTGAAATTGTAGTAGAGGCCGGAGTTGATGCCTACGATGTCGATTCATTGAAATATGGTCGAGAAGAAGATTTAGTTGATCTTGAAAAACTAACCAAGCAAGAACTTATTGACTGGGCTCTTGATCAAGGAGAGGACATCGCTCCAAATCTTTTGAAAGCCGATATTCTTGAAATTTGTGAAGGCCTTGCAGGAGTTGAATGATGGACGACGTTGTGTACTCTGTTGGGCCAAGATTTATAAACGGCAAGAATATTGACAAAGATGTTGACGCATCTATTCCGGACGTCACAGAAGTCGATATTAAAGAGCCGGTAACAGATTCTTTTGGCAGGGGGTATGAGCCGGGTCAGAAAAATAGTGATGGTACTAGTTTGTGATTATGCTTAAGGTAATCTAAAGTTGTAGCATTTGCACAATGTTCGTGGAGTCTTTCCTGCCAGTAATTCTAGCGACTTTCCTAGGCTGGGGTGGCTTTACTTGGAGACGATCTGAGCAGGCATATCATGCTGCAGGAAAAGCAGCGGACATGGTAGACAAATTAGAAATTAAGCTAGCTGAACGTTATGTAACCAAGGTTGAGCTTAAGGATAATTTGCAAACAATTACTGACGAGCTCGCAAGGATGAGGGAAGACATGAATAAATACTTTGAATTAGCAAGAGAACAGAACAGAGAGACCCTGGATCAAATAAAAAGAGCCATAAATAGGCTTGAAGATAAGGTTGATTACCATGTCTCCGATCAGGTTAATAGAAAATGACTCTTTCAAAGACTGCAAGGTATTACGCTAGCAACCCCAAGGCTAGAGCGAAAAAGAAGGCCTACGATACGGCATATCACTCAACAGCAAAGCGGCGTCGTTACCGCATGGAATTAGCGCGTATCCGTCGAAAGAAAGGCATCATGGGCAAGTCTGGTAAAGATGTAAGTCATGTCAAGGGTGGGGGTTACAAGCTTGAATCTCCCAAAGCCAATCGTGCCAGAAATGGCTCGAACGGCAAATCAACCAAAGCCACTAAAAGAAAATGAGCACAGCAACTAAAACAAAACCGACTCTGTGGAAGAGCAAGGTTGCAGCCGCTAAAGCTAAATTTGGCAAATGGTCAGGTCGAGCGGCCCAATGGGCAACGGCTCAGTACAAAAAGGCGGGCGGCGGCTACAGGGGAGCAAAATCGTCTTCCAATTCTCTCTCTCGATGGACAAAGCAGAAATGGAGAACTCGTGATAATAAAAAGGCAGCAAGAAAAGATTCAAAAGGCCGCAAAGTCACGGCAAGGTATTTGCCTGATAAGGCTTGGAAGTCCATGAGCAAGTCAGAAGCAAGAGCGACTGATGCTAAAAAAAGATCTGGAAGCAGAAAGGGCAAAGGTACAGTAGCTAATACCAAGAAAGCCAAGCAATCTGGTCGCAGGGCTCGGAAGTCTACTTAAGAATTAATTATGCCAATGCCTCTCATCAGTGGTCAGAAATTTCCTTATACGAAAAAAGGTAAAGCTGCAGCAGCTAAAGCTAAAAAGAAAAAGGCTTCCAAGAAAGGTAAGAAGTAAATGGCCAGCAAAAAGAAAGATCCTCGCTTGGCTCGCGCTGGGGTTAGTGGTTATAACAAGCCCAAACGGACTCCTTCGCATCCCAAAAAGTCGCATGTTGTTGTTGCCAAACAGGGCAGTCAAGTCAAGCTAATTAGATTTGGCGAGCAAGGGGCAAAGACAGCAGGTAAATCAAAGCCTGGCGAATCGCAACGCATGAAAAAGAAAAGAGCTTCTTTTAAAGCTCGTCATGCAAAGAACATCGCTAAGGGCAAAATGTCTGCGGCGTACTGGGCCAATCGTTCCAAATGGTGACGATCTAGTCTTCTACAAAATCATGATTTAGGCGTAGCTCTCCACCCAATGGAGTCTCGCCTTTTTTTGTCTCTGTAAAAGCAGCAGCAGCAACAACAGGATCTGGCGTCAGTTGCTGAGCTTGTTTATCCACATCTTTCATAACAATGTCTGTACGCCAATCAACCCAAAGATCAAAATATTGATCATGGATCATTCGTAAATATTTATTATTGATATAAAGACCTTTGTCCCATAATCTTCTAATTATTTCAACTAGAAAAGGACTGAGAGACTTCACTTCTTATTGGCGTAAGGAAAGGCGATACGCAGAGCTTCAATCAAAGACTCAAGAATACCATTACCCTTAAGAGGTGTAAACGGTAGGATTTCCGATACCACAAAAAGAGCAAGCCCGACAATCGCAGCAGTTTCCATTTGCTTGATAATAATTTAAACTAGAGTTCCAAATCGGAATTATATCTAGACGGATCTAACACAATGTCAGCACCTGCTATCCGCAATAAACTTTTACCAGCAAGAGGTAATTATTCGGATCTTGATGCAAACGTAGGATCGTTACTTGATGGCGAAATTTGTTATGCTATTGATCAAGATCAATATTATCAGAAAGAAGGTACTGTATTAGTATCGGTAGGTGCAACCAAACCACAAGGGTTGTTAGCAGATACAGCATTACAGCCGCTTGACAATATAAGCGAACTGACTAATGACGCGGGATATATCACCCAAGCGAATGGAATCGAGGGTTTTCCTGAGATCATAGTTACAGACCCTGTTAATGGTCAGTCATTAGTTTATGATGGAGGGGATTGGGTCAATGGTAGTCCTCCAGTACTAGTTGAAGTTAAAAGTAACCTTTCAAGCACTCTTGCCAAAGGCACGCCGGTATACGTGAGCGGAACACATAGTTCTGGCAAGCCTTTGATCTCGCCTGCTGAAAATGATGGTGTCGGAACACACCCGGCGATTGGTTTAGTGCATCAAGACATAACTGGACTGGCAGAAGGGTATGTCGTTGTCTCAGGAATGCTCACGGGACTAGACACTAGCTCTTACTCTGACGGCCAACCTTTATATATTTCAGGCACTGCAGGCGTCTTAACAACAACAAGACCAACAGCTACCGCTGAGCAGGTTCAAAAGGTTGCTTTAGTCACAAGAGCGCATCAAACTGTAGGCTCAGTCATAGTCATGGGCGCAGGTCGCGTCAACGACATCTCCAATGAAGTGCAGACTTTGCTTGGAGTCAGTCATAATGAGTCAAATCTAGGTACTTTTAACGGATCGATCATACCGAGCGGCCAAAGCATTAAAAGTGCTTTATCAATCCTAGAAGCAAAGTTAGATACAGCAGTATTAAATACTGATATTATTGACGGAGGCGTATACTAATCGGTAGACTAGACCGCCGTTATATAGCGGTATACCGGCCTATATAGGCACAAAAAGGGAGCCACATGGCTAACACCATCAAGCTGCGGCGTTCGGCAACGTCTGGGGCCATTCCTACGACTGCTCAGCTTGCTTTAGGTGAGTTGGCGATGAATACTTTCGATGGAAAGTTATTTATTAAAACAGACCAAGGAGGAACCGAGTCAATTACTGAGATCGGCGCAAGCGGAGGTGGGAGCACTATTACAATCGCCAGTAATCCGCCTGCAAGCCCTACAGTAGGAGATATTTACTGGGATGATGTTGATGGTCAAGCATACATCTATTATGATGATGGTGATACTCAGCAATGGGTATCATTAAGTGCTTCAACTGCAAGTTCAACCACAGCAACTGCTCCGGTAATTTTAGAAAATAAAAGAGATATAAGTGATGACTACACAATCTCTACAGACTATAACGGCTTATCAGCCGGACCTGTTTCAGTAGCAGCCACTAAAACCGTTACTGTACCTGCAAACGCTATCTGGGCAATCATTTAATCATGGCTTTCGGAACTGTTAAAGTTGATTCAATTACGACCAGCACCAAAACGGTAACGGTTGATAATTTAACGGAAAATGGACTTGTAGCGGCGGACATCGCAGGTAAGGCAAACACTTCTGACATTGGCTCTACTATTCAAGCCCATGATGATGACACTGCCAAAACCGATGTAGCTCAAACCTTTACCGCTGCACAACGCGGAACAATTACGGAGCTGTCTGGCACAAGCTTTACTCTTGACCTTAGTGCTAGCAATAACTTCAAATTGTCACCTAGCGGTACTTTTACCGTTACCCTAAGCAGCCTTACTGCTGACGCTAAGGGTCAAACAGGTTCTATCTTTATTGTTTATACAGGCACTGAAAGCGGCTCATTTGATGCCAATATGAAGTTTGTAGGGGGTGCTGCAGGCATTACTCTTACTTCTACTGCTGGAGCAGTTGATCGTATCGATTACATCGTTATGAATAGCACAACTGTAACCTGCAATGTAACCGCTAACTACGTCGCTTAATTATGCCAGTATTTAACAACGTTCTTGCTGGCGCTAGTGGTGGTGCCGGTGCTGGTGGCTACGAGATCGAACGTAGTCTTAGGTTTAACTCAGGAGACTCTGCGTATCTCAATCGCACCCCAAGTGCTGCAGGTAATCGCAAGACGTGGACTTGGAGCGGTTGGGTAAAGAAAGGAGCAAATGGTTCTAACCAAATGCTTTTTTCTTCAGGCTCTGGAGGAACTAGTGCTCGTAGCATTTTACAATTCACTAGCTCGGATGTCATTGAATTTGGAGAAAACCCAACTGGCTCCTCATGGTCCGCTATCTATACAAATGCTGTTTATAGAGATCCAAGTGCTTGGTATCACATAGTTGCTGTTTACGACTCAACAAACGCAACATCAACGGATCGTCTCCGGTTGTATGTGAATGGTGTTCGACTAGATAGTTTTAGCAGTTCGGCTTACCCATCTCCAAGTCTTGATGGAAACACTAACACGACTGATACGCATAGGATTGGTCGCTATTCGGCAGGCAATGAACAGGCTTATCTTGACGGCTGCCTAGCCGACGTACACATGGTCGATGGTCAAGCCCTTGACTGTAATTCATTTGCAGAATTTGATGGCAACGGTGTGTGGCGGCCGAAGGAGTTTGCTGGGACGTATGGTTGGTTTAATAACAGTCAGACGTGGAGTTCAAGTGTTGCGTCTATAACAGCAGGAACACCGCTTAGCGGAAAAGGTCTCGCTCAAATGTTTAATGCAAATATAGACAATAGCGAAACAACTTTTAGCTTCTATGAAAGTAATAGTTCAAACAGTACTGTTGCATTTAGTCCGGCCTTGACATCCACGGACGGTAGTAACGTAAAAATGTATATCAGTGCATACACAGCAGGTGACGGCCAAGGTGTGGAAATTAATGGCAGT
>Ga0181369_1000500_pt1 | contig 11121 bp, 16 predicted proteins | sample LowvirmetaG_8_FD_130088 | JGI IMG/M metagenome (GOLD analysis project Ga0181369, IMG submission 130088) | Marine viral communities from the Subarctic Pacific Ocean - Lowphox_04 viral metaG | ecosystem: Environmental > Aquatic > Marine > Oceanic | place: Subarctic Pacific Ocean | collected... | reverse complement strand
TGTAAATGATTGATGATGATGAGAGTTTTAGAAGTGAACTTGTAAAACCAATTACACCAGAAACAAATAAAATATATGAAGACGATGGTACAGTAACATATATTGATAGAATTTACGGTGATATATTTGGTGGTGATAGATTAATTTTAAAAGATGGCACAACATATGAAGGTAAAATAGAAAGAAAATCTATTAAAAGAAAAGACGGAACTTTAGGTTATGTAAACTTTGCCAACAATAAATGGTTTGATAGAATGGGTATGCCAATTGAAAAACCAACAAATTTAGTTACAAGAGAGAAGAAAGATGGCGAGTAGAGTATTTTGTATTGGGAATGGTGAAAGTAGATTGCCAATAGATTTAAGTAAATTACGACCACACGGAAAGATTTATGGTTGTAATGCTTTGTATAGAGATTTTACACCAGATGTTTTAGTAGGTGTAGATCACGGAGTTATGCACGAAATATATCAAAGTGGTTATTGTGAAAAGAATGAAACTTGGTTTAGAAACTGGACTAGAGTGCCAAGAACAATGTATCATATGTTAGTTTATGGTAGTATGAAAAATGAAGATAAGGAACTTATAGACAAGTATCAATCAAATAAAATGGAAAACGATAGAGGCGATAGACAAGAGTTTGTATTTCACGGTTCAAATTTAGCTGGTAAAGTAAACATTTTAAAAACAAGCAGAAATAAAAAAGAGATAGTTGAAAAAGATGTAAACCACACAACAACATATGTTAGTTGGACAAGTGAAAATGATAAGGCAAATAATTTAGATGATTTAGTTGAAGGTGTAAGAGATCCAGGTTGGGCGTGTGGTGCATCAAGTGGACGAGTGGCAACAATAAGAGAAAAAGATTTAACAGAGATGTATTTGATAGGACACGACTTGGTAAGTGATACGAATAAATTAAACAATATGTATAAAGACACAAAACATTATGGATTATCAGCGGCGTCACCAATACCATCTGTAAACTGGATTAATCAATGGAAAACTCTAATGACAGATAATCCTAAAGTACAATTTTATAAAGTCAATCCAAATGGTGATAGTGGTGAAACACCAGTCAGTTCACCTATAAGTGAGTGGACTTCTATTAAGAATTTAAAGTACATATCATTTCAAAAGACACTTGACAAATTTGGTATTCTGTGATATAATAAGTGATATGTTTGATAAATTTATATACACAATGTTAGATAAAATTATTGAGTGGTGTGAACGTTATAAACAGTATAGAATTAAGAGGTCCTTACCAAAAGAAACTTGGGATTTAAAAACCAAACAAGAAGGCCTAAAAAAATGGGTAAAACAACGTGAGAACTCTTATAAATAAAAATGATACCGATTATACAGGTAACACAAATACAACGAATACGAAAATACAAAGGAGATAAAATATGGATTTCGAAGCGTTAAAACAATCGTCAAGTAACTTTGACAAACTTACAAAAGCCATCGAGGCAAATCTCGGCACCGAGAACAAAGATCAAAACAAATCAAAATACCAAGACGACAGATTCTGGAAACCAGAGTTAGATAAAACTGGTAACGGTTATGCTGTCATTAGATTTTTACCTGCAGTAGAAGGTGAAGACTTACCTTGGCAAAGAGTATGGTCACACGCATTCCAAGATGTGGGTGGTTGGTACATTGAAAATTCTTTAACAACACTAGGTCAAAAAGATCCTGTGTCAGAAGAAAATACTAGATTATGGAATACAGGATTAGATAGTGATAAAGAGATTGCTAGAAAGAGAAAAAGAAAATTATCTTACTACGCAAATATATTAATACAATCAGATCCTAAGCATCCAGAGAACGAAGGCAAGGTATTCTTATTCAAATTTGGTAAAAAGATATTTGATAAGATTACAGAGGCTATGCAACCTGCGTTTGAAGATGAGAAACCAGTAAATCCATTTGACTTTTGGAAAGGTGCTAACTTCAAATTGAAGATTAGAAAAGTTGATGGTTATTGGAACTATGATAAATCCGAGTTTGAAGCTGTGTCACCAGTTAATGAAGATGATGAGAAAATCAAATCTATATGGGGACAACAACACGCTTTAAAACCATTCCTAGACCCTAGTAATTTTAAGACCTATGATGAACTCAAAGAGAAACTGAATAGGACGATTACGGGTGTAAGAAGCACAACTACTGCTGATAAAGTAGACCTCCCACCTCAAAAGGCAGTTAGTGTGAAAAGTAATGAAGTCGCTTCGACTTCTGCTAGTGATGATGACGATACGTTATCTTACTTTAGTAAATTAGCAGAAGAGGAGTAATTCTCTCTCGCTTCATAAAACTTGAAAGGGCGCTCGAAAGGGCGCCTTTTTTATTATAAATATTGGTATGGCGATCAGCGTACTAGACCCTCTAAAAGATAAACAAGGTGGTATTCGTAAGAGTGCCAACTGGTATAAGAATATTGTTGCCGATTTAGGCGATAGAATTACTGCCAGAAAGCTAATGTCATCTGGCAAATTAAATGGTATTCCTAGTAGAGGAAGATTAAATATGTTCTTCTACGACCCTAAATATAAACAAGTATTACCTTATTATGATAGATTTCCATTGGTGTTACCAATAGAAACAATATCAGGTGGATTTATGGGTTTAAACTTTCACTATTTAAGACCAGTACAAAGAGTTAGTTTATTGAATAATCTACAAAAATTTGCATCTGGTGGAATGAGTAAAAGTACAAGAATTGATGCGACTTATGATGGAGTTAAAAATATAGGTATTGCTAAAACAACAATTAAAAAATATTTGTATGGTCACGTTAGATCAAGTTTTTTAAGAGTTGATTTTGATGAGGCGGCGTTGGCAGTAATGTTGCCAGTGCAACAATTTAAAAAAGGGAGTCCTTACTAATGGCGATTTTAAGAGGTGGAAGAAGAATTGGTAATTACGATATACGAGTAGGTATACCTAGAGATAGGTCACTCGATAATGTACTTGGCGATAAAAGACTTAAACAAATACAAGGTGGTAGTAAAGAATCTACAATAGGTAGATTTATAGGTCAAGTTGCTGAAGGTGAAGGATTTGCTAGACCAAATAGATTTTTAGTTGATTTCATATTACCAAATGGTGTTGCAGTAGGTGCAGATGTAGATAACAGTGCTCTATTTGAAGAAGAAATAACAAGATCAACAATCGCTGGAGAATTACAAAAAGAAAGACAATTACAAAGAGGGTTAAGAGGCTTTTGTTTTAATGTTGAAATGCCTTCTCGTACACTCAATACAACAGAATTTAAATCTTATGGACCACAAAGAGATGTGGTAACAGGTGAATCATATACACGTGAAATCACTTGTAGTTTTTATGCTGATAAGTTTTTAAGACAAAGAGTATTTTTTGAATTATGGCAAGGTGCAGCCTTTGACCAAAATACTCACAATGTACACTTCTATAATGAATATACTGGAGGTATTAGAATATACCAATTAGGTGCATTCTCTGGTGATGCTTATAGAGATAGAATTTCATATGGTGTAGAGTTAACAGAATGTTATCCAAAATCTATTGTTGCTGTTCCTTATAGTTATAATGAGGGTGGTGATGTACAAAAAGTAGATATAACATTTGCATTTAGACAGTGGTCTAACTTAACACTAGATCAAGTTAATAAATTTACAGTTGGTGGCGGATTTAAAGTACCAACAGTGAAAGAACCTAATAGAGGTTTGATTGGTAATATATTAAGTAAACTACCACCTGAAATAAGACGAGTAGGTAGAGATGCTGTGAATGTATTAAGACAAAGAGTACCAATCGGATCAGTATTTGGTGGTAAAGTGTTCCCACCATTTTTATAATTGAACATATATAATAACGTGAATAAAGGAGTAAATTATGGCGTTACCTCAAGCAAATATTGCTAAGTATGAGTTGACTTTACCATCCCAACAAAAAACGATTTCGTTTAGACCTTTTTTAGTAAAAGAAGAAAAAATATTATTAATGGCATTAGAAACTGGTAAACCAGATGAGATGTTAAGAGCAATAAAAGATATTGTTAAATCTTGTACATTTGGTGAACTAGAACCAGATGACCATCCATTATTTGATATTGAGTATGTATTTTTACAAGTAAGAGCAAAATCTGTTGGTGAAGTTGCTAAATTAAAAGTATTGTGTCCAGATGATAAAAAGACTTATGCGAATGCAGAAGTTGACATATCAAAAGTGGAAGTTTATGTTGATGATGACCACAGTAATAATATTGTGATAGATGAAACTAGACAATTAGGTGTAGTTTTAAAATATCCAACTTTAAAATCTGTTAATAGTAATTTAATGTCAGGTGATCTAAAACTTTCAGAAACTTATGAAATGTTATACAATTCAATTGAACAGATTTACGAAGGTGAAAAAGTATATTTAAGTAAAGACACATCAAAAGAAGAAATAAAAGATTTTGTTGATGGTCTAACAGGCGAACAAATGAAAAAAATACAAGGTTTTTATTCCAGTATGCCTAGATTAGAACATAAATTAAATGTTAAAAACCCTGTCACAAACGTTGAAAGTGAAGTGACATTGAAAGGCCTGGCCGATTTTTTCGGGTAGCCCTCTCACACGATAGTTTAGAAAACTATTATGAAACTAACTTTGCTTTGATGCAACATCATAAATATTCATTGACAGAGTTAGAAAATATGATACCGTGGGAGAGGGAAATATACGTTACTATGTTAGTAAACTATATTAAAGACGAAAAAGAAAAAAGACAAAGAGAGGGAAAATAATAATGTCTGAAGAAGTAAAGGTTGCAGAACCTAAACAAAAAATACAAGTAGATTTAGAGGTTGATACATCTGTAAAAGATTTAGGTGTTAACCCATACGCAAAACTAATTCATATGGCAAGAGCAGTTGACGCTTGGAGAATATTTCCAAGATTGTTTTTGACTGTATATATCATATTATTATATAAATGTGTAATATGGTATATGAACTTATCTGCACCTACAATGGAACAAAGTGGTTTGATTAGTATTGTAGTTGGCGCAGGTGCCGCTTGGTTTGGTTTATACACAGGAACAAGTAAGAAAAGTAAATAATAATGGCTGAAATTACACTCAAAGACGAATCAGTATTACAAATAGGTGAATCTGTATCTAAAGGATTTAACGATTTAGTCAATACAGGTAAATCTATTTTAATTAATCCTGCTGGTCAACCATTGACTAGTAGTGCGTCAGATATTGCTGAACCAACAAGTGATTTTATTGGTCCAAGAATGCCTGAAAATAGTATGATGAGTGTATTAGAAAGTATTAGAGATGGTATCCAATCATTAGTAGAATCATTTACTGATAGTTTATCTTTTCAAAAACAAGAAGAAAAAGAAAAAGAAAGAGCAGATAGAGTTTCTGCTGCTTCTACTCCTCCACCTAGTGATAGTGGTGATACAGGACCAGGTATATTTGCTAGTGCCTTTGCAAGACTTGCGAAAATAAAAGAAGGTGCTTCTAATTTATTATCAAAAGAGGGTTTTTTTGGAATGTTAATCAAAGGTGGATTGATTGCTGGATTAGTTTTACTAGCCACAACTTTAAACAAATTTGGTAAAGAAATTGCTGAAAAAATTACACCAATAGTAGATGGTCTAAAAGATTTTTTTGGAGGCATTTTTAATATATTATCAGGAATATTTTCTTCAGATAATGAAAAAATTAATGAGGGAATAGATCAATTAAAAGGTTTAGGATCAAAAATAGCATCATTTTTTATAGATTTGACAAATAGTATATTAACTACAATAGGTGAGTTATTTGGTATAGAAGGATTAACTATAACAAAAATTAAAAACTTTTTTGTAGATATTAAAAATAAAGTTGTTGAAAGTTTTGATAATGCAATAGCATTTTTTACAGAAGATATACCAGCAAAAGTAACAGAGATTAGAGATAGTGTAAAACAATTCTTTACAGATACATTTGATAAAATTAAAAATGGTGTTAAAGATGCCTTTGCTTCTGTAGGTAACTTCTTCTCTGACTTAGGAGATAGTGTAAAGACACTTGTTAACTCAGCAATTGACGCATTACCATTACCAGGTTTTATAAAGAAGAAACTAAAATTAGAAACAAAGGCATCAAGAGCGGCAGATGATATGGTTACAGAAACAGGTATCAAAGCAAAATATGCAGATGATAGTGTAACAGGAATGCAAAGAGAACGTATGACTGGTGGTGGTGCCACAATGGAAGAAGGATTTGCTGAAGCACAAGGTGAAAATTACGGTACAGCAAATATAACACAAACAAATACATTTGGTAATACAACATCAGCAAGAGGTATACTAACGCCTGAACAATTTACAGAATATAATAAATTAGATATAAATGGTCAAATAGAATATTTAAAAAATTTGAATGAAGAAGAACAAAGAAGACGTGAGATAATTTTAAAATTAAAACAAGATAAGATTGACCACGATAAAAGACTTGCCAAAATGATTGAAGAAGGTAAAGCATTACAACCAGAATTTGGTGGTGAAATAATATCACCAGACGATCAACTATTACAAGATGATATGGCTTACGCTAGACGAACAAGACAAATGAAAGAAGATAGTGCTGCAATGGCAAGACGTGACGAGGGTAAAGTAAATGTAGTTAATACTAGAGGTGGCGATAGTAATGTTACTACAGCAAATAATACATATACTAATATTGTGGAAGACACAAAAACATCAGATAATAGTTTGAGAGATTATCTATCTGCTTAATAAGGACCTAAATCTTTTTCAGTAATCAATTTAAACTCTGCACCATTGTCTTCACAATAAGACTTTGCTGCTGTCCATTTCGCTTGATTTTTAATATACTCAAAACTATCACGCATAAACGCTCTTGTTTTCTTTTTAGGTGTCTTTGGTGGTTTACATTGACGAGATGGTTTGATTTCAATAAGAAACTTTTTACCTTTGATTGTCTTTACAATGAAGTCAGGATAGTATGAATGATACTTTTTATCAATAGGATTAAAATAACGTATGGATAATTCTTCACTTGCCCAATTGACTATATCAGGATTACGGTCACAGTGTAACATAAACTTACGCTCAAGTAGTGAACGATACACTATTTTAGATGGGTCGCCAACGTATTTTTTAGGGTTAGATGGGCGATATAAACCTTTGTAAGACTTCTTCATTGTGTTATAAATATTGTAATATATATAAAGGAAAACAATGGCTTCAATAAAACTAGGTCAATTATTAAGTATCGCTAGTAGATTTAGTGGTAACGCTCTATCAAATCAACAATCGAAAGCGGCGGCTGCAAATCTATTAAAACAATCACCGTTAGAGATACCTGACGCTAAATCACCAACTTCACATATGGCAGCGAACACATTATCGTTTGCGCCTATACAATTTCCTAGTGATTTAGGTAATGACGAACAAGGTCATTTTATGATATTCTATTCTGTATCTAATAAACACTCTGCTTTATCAGATAAAGAGAATATGCAAAAATTAGGTATGGGTGTGACATATGACGACTATGGCGTATCAAGTTATACTGTAGAAAAATTAAAATCAAGTAGAGATGGTGATGCAATACAAATAGGTAAGACACCTAAAAATAGTATTACTGCTAAGAAACCTACTCATACTCAAATAACAGGTGCAGTTGCATTATATATGCCACCATCTATTAAAGCAGAGTATAGTGTTAACAATGGACCATCGGATACAGGATTAGGTGGATTGGCTGTAAGAACGTTTGCGAATACAACTTCAGCCTCAGACACACAATCTCAAACAGAAGCATTTTTAAAAGGTGTAGGTGGATTTGCTTTACAATCAGCAAAGAATTTAGGTGTAGGGTTAGCAGAAGCAGCAGGATTAGGAGATGTATCAGGTGCGATTAGTAAAGTTACAGGATTTGCTGAAAACCCATTTACAGAAGTTGTATTTGAAAAAGTAAACAATAGAGATTTTACATACTCATTTAATCTACAAGCAAGATCACAAAAAGAAGTACAAGACATAGACAAAATTATTAAGTTTTTCAAATATCATATGATGCCAGAGATGGAAAATGATGTTAGTGGTGGTAGATATTTTAAAGTACCTAGTGAGTTTGAAATACACTATGCTTACAATGGTCAAGTAAATAACTATTTAAATAAAATATCACGTTGCGTATTAACAAACACATCTGTTGCTTATGGTGATGGTGACTTTACAACATTTAGACAATTTGATCCTACAGGTGCGGCGCCAGTTAATATTAAAATGACATTGGCGTTTACAGAAACAGAAATTATGACTAAAGAAAGAATAATGGAGGGTTATTAAGATGGGATTATTCTTTGAACAGTTTCCTAAAATTACATACGATATTTCAGGTAATAACTACTATAAACTAGTCACAGATATTTTTAGAAGAATTAAGATTAGATCCAACATTGCTGACAATGTATCATTGTATTCGAGTTATGATGTGCCGTCAGGTGAAACACCAGAAACAACATCATTTAAACATTTTGGTACAACTGATTATCACTGGATAGTATTAATGACAAACAATATCACAGATAGATATTATGGTTGGCCACTAAATGAACAAGACTTTGAAGCCTATGTAATACAAAAGTATGACAATCCAGGCGCAGTACATCATTATGAGATTACACAATCAAGTGGACCACAAACAAGTAATGGTCCTTTTGATTACTCACACAAAATAGAAGTTAATAGTACAGAGGCAGGCGCAACATCTGTATCAAACTATGAATACGAAAGAAGACTACAAGACGAAAAAAGAAACATCAAATTATTAGATCCTAATTATCTACCATTATTTTTAGAAGAATTTGAAAAACTAACAAGAGAATAAAATGTCAGTCATTGGCGATAACAAAGATACATTAAAATTTGCTGGCGATTTTCAATTAGATACTTGTTCACTTGTATCCTATCGTAAAGCAGCAGAGGCACAAGACTCAGCAGTTAGAGTTAACATATTACCACAAGTAATGTCAGTTACATATGTGGAAGACATAACCTTACAATGTATCACAGGTGAGATTGTGATTGCAGATAACCAAGACATTAGAACAGCGTTACCATTGACAGGAATGGAACGATTAGAACTTAAATTTTACACACCAGGAAGTGAATTACAAGATAGAGTAGAGGCAATAGAAGAAACATCTGATCCATATTATGTTTACAAGATAGAAAAGATTAGACCATCAGGTGGTACAGGTAGACAACAAGTTTACAAATTACATTTTACAAGCAGAGAAGCATATCGTAATTCATTGTTTAGAGTAAGTCAAGCATTTACTGGACCAGTCGAAGACGCAGTGTTAAAGATAGTCAAGTCACCAGATTACTTGGACAGTAGAAAACCATTACACATAGAAGAAACAAAGACAAATTCAAAATATGTCATACCCAATAAGAAACCATTTAACGCAATACATTTTCTAGCAAAAGAATCCATATCTAAAAACTACAACAACTCAAACTATCTATTTTATGAAACTATGAATGGATTTCACTTTAGAAGTATTGAATCATTAATGGCACTTGGTGGACATACAGCAAGACCAGTCAAAGAAAAGTATCATCTACAACCAGCAAATGTAAGAGTACAAGGTGAAAGAGATATAGACAAAGAGATGAGAAGTGTGGCACATTACTCATTTGAAAACTCTGTAAATCAAATAGAAAGTTTAAACACAGGTCTATTTGCAAGTCGAGTTATACAGCACGATATGTTTAATAAGACTATAACAGAATTTGATTTTGACTATCATACATCTTTCGTTAATTACTTTCATACAGAACACGCTGACGGTGCCAAGACAGGACTTAAATTCATACAACCGTATGCATACTTTGACAACACAAAGAAACTATTTTCAGAACAACCATTACAAAAACTAATGGTCACTTCCGACACAGGTCATTTACATAATGATTACACACGACCAAATAGAAGCGAAGTAATACAAAACAGTCAATCACAAAGACAACAGTTACTTAATAATAATTTAATTTTAAACGTACCAGGCAACACAAAGATACACGCTGGTGATATGATTTCGTTTACGTTACCATATGCGAAACCAGTAGGACCAGATGAAAAACAAGAATTGAATCCATACCACGCAGGGCGTTATCTAGTATTACAAGTAAAACATATAATATCGCCATTGGCAAAGAAACACGAAATGGTATTAAGATGTGCGAAAGATGCCGTAAACTCTACACTACCAGTAGAAACAGACACTGATGTGGTAAAACTCAAAGATAAGAAAAACAGCGAGATTATTACAGTTTACGAAAAAGACGAAACAGAAGTACAATCATCTCATAGTAATATAGGAGTAACAAACAATGTATTTACTTAATCTCTCCGAGATGCTCGCTAGAATCGCTGCTAAAGCGTGTAGGAAGAACGCTAAGGCGGTGGCTATGAGAGGATATATAACTAATCATATGAAAGATAAACTTTCACAATATAAGAGGATATAATGAAAATTAAAGAAGAAATTAAGACAATCATAGAAGACTACTCAGAAGCCAGAGATATATCAATGGAATACAATAAGTACGATGGCTTCTTTAAGGGTATCAGAGGAACAGAAACGCCATGGAACTTTGTAAAACACCCGTTTTTACTTAAAGTTAAGGGCCTTCTTGCGAGTCTTAAAGTGATTGAGATAAGTAATAGAACAAATTAACAAGATAAGTGCCACCTTGCGTACACCCTTTTTAAATGGTAACTTATGGCGCATGGTGACCTTATTAAAACAAGAGGCATTAGAAGAAAAAAAAGATGAACGATCATAATTTTTTAGGACGAAATGGTTTTCTGTGGTTCACTGGCGTTGTAGAGGATAGATTAGATCCACTTAAAGTCGGTAGAGTAAAAGTAAGAGCCGTTGGCTTCCATACGTCTAATAAAGAAAAGTTGCCAACAAGCGATCTACCGTGGGCGATCTGTGTATTACCGACAACGGCGCCTGGTATATCTGGACTTGGTTCTTCTCCTAGTTTTCTTGTTGAAGGTTCGTGGGTTTGGGGTTACTTTAGAGATGGCGAAGACGCACAAGAGCC
>Ga0181369_1000497_pt1 | contig 11157 bp, 22 predicted proteins | sample LowvirmetaG_8_FD_130088 | JGI IMG/M metagenome (GOLD analysis project Ga0181369, IMG submission 130088) | Marine viral communities from the Subarctic Pacific Ocean - Lowphox_04 viral metaG | ecosystem: Environmental > Aquatic > Marine > Oceanic | place: Subarctic Pacific Ocean | collected... | reverse complement strand
CGACAATTATAAAAAATATAAAAATACAGCTAATAGGCAAGGATTTTTTAGTAGAAGTAATTTTTCATTTGAAAAAATGGTAGAACAATTAAAAGATACTTTAGATAGAAATGTTCCTAAATTAGCAAGTCAAGTTGAATTAAAATTACCAAAATTAAATCTACCAACAAGTAAAAAACCAGAATTAAAATTACCTAATTTAAAAAAAGTTGAAGCATGAGCGTAGACAAACTAATAATATGTAAACGTTGTGGGTCAGATGCATGTTATGTAACTGAAGTAAATGATAAAATAAAAAACCACTTCTGTTATGGATGTGGTTTTCAATCCAATTCATTAATGAAAAAAGACGAGGAGTTTTTTGATGAGCAGATGGAATTACTTCCTAATTTATATAAAGAATTGATGGGTGAAGATGAAGATGGAATGATTTGGATGCCTACTACAATTAATATACCAGAAAAAGGAATGGTATTTGCAAATGGTTCTAACGGTGATAATTGGAAATGGGCTGCAGTACAAGCAGTACCAGTTAAAGATGAAGAAAAAGAAAAATATCCAATCCCAAATAAAAAAGGAGAATACTATAAATGGAGGATGGATATGGATACTATAAAAGAATTTGAAGAAAACGATTTTATAGAAGCATTAGATTGTATAGGAATGTTTGAAAAGCCTGTGGAAGAGTAAAATATTTTTCGTATATTCAATTCATGAAAATAAGTTATGCAATCACAGTCTGTAATGAATTAAAGGAAATTCAAAGACTAATCCCATTTTTACTAGAAAATAAACGTGAAGAAGATGAAATAGTAGTTTTATATGATGTCAAAAATGGAGACATTAATGTAGAAGAATACTTAAGAAGTGCTTCAAGTGAAGGTGAATTTACATGGCATAAATATCCATTTGATGGACATTTTGCTAATATGAAAAATTCATTAACTGAAGAATGTAATGGAGATTACATTTATCAAATAGATGCTGATGAACTTCCAACTAAATCAATATTAGAAGATTTATGGGCAATATTAGATATGAATAAAACCATAGATGTTCTTTTAGTTCCAAGAATAAACACAGTAGAAGGTCTTACCCAAGAACATATCCAAAAATGGGGGTGGAATGTAAATAAAAAAGGGTGGGTTAATTTTCCTGATTATCAGTGGAGGATTTATAGAAATGATGGTAATATAAAATGGAAAAATAGGGTGCATGAGGTCCTAGAAGGATATGAAGTTATATCTCAATTACCTCCTGAAGATGAATATTGTTTACTTCATGATAAAACTATAGAAAAACAAGAAAAACAAAATAATTTTTACGATACGTTATGAAGATAAGTTTTATAGCAGAAAATGATTTTGCAAATGTTCTTACAGAATATTCGCATTGTTTAAATAAACATAGTGAAAATATCCAATCTAGATCTATATGTTACAGACCCCATGGTTTCAAATATAATGTACAGCATGATTATGATTTAGAAAACACTAACGAAGAACAAAGATTAGAAGTAAAGAAATGGGTTGAAGATAGCGACATTATTGTTTTTGGAGAAGAGGGACACCCCCTAGAACCTACATACAGAACCCTAAGAGAATTTAATAATTTATTAGAGATAGATTTAATTAATTCTGATAAAAAACTTTGTATATGGCATCCTGGTAGCCACTACAGACAAAACGTTCAGTTTTATAACCATCATCCTCTAAGGGATAGAATTCACAAACACTTATATGCCATAGATTTATACAGACTATCTCCAAAATGCTCCAACGACCGTCCTATAATGCCCTACCATTATGTAGATTTTGATATTAATCAATATGTATCCAATTTTAAGAATAAATTAATAACCTCTCCCCGAACTATATTACATATCCCCTCAAATACTGATAATAAGGGCACCAATATTGTTAATAGTGTTATTAATAATCTTCAATTAGATCCTAAGAAATTTAAGTATAAAGTACTTACAGGTGTTCCATACTCTGAAGTAGTAAAAGAAAAGAAAAATTCCTTGTTTTATATAGATCAATTTGCCCCAAATTTAACTGGGGGTATTGGGATAGCGGCTTTTGAAGGGATAATGCATTCTAACTTAACTTTTGCTTGTACAAATTTAGTAGGAGATTCAATTCCCTTAATTACAGGAGAATATTCCTCTCCTGTGGCTGATTTAGGAGAAACAGTTGAATCAATGGGGTCAACATTAAATTATTACCTTAATCTTAATGATTCTGAATTAATTGACATTATAACAGCTATAGGCCAGTGGATGGAGAAATACTACTCCCCAAAATTTATTACAAATCACTTGATAGAAACAATAAAAAATGAAATATAACTTTATAGAAATAGGCACCTCAGATTTTAGAACTTTAATCCAAACCTGCGATGATGAAACTAAAGGTTTAAGTATAGAACCCCTACAATATTACTTAAACAGGTTACCTAATAAAAAAAATGTCATAAAAGTTAATTGTGCTATATCAAATAAAGAGGATTTAATTGATATATATTATGTTTCACCTGATAATATAGAAAAATTCAGCTTGCCTGGATGGGTTAGAGGGTGCAATTCAATAAATAACCCTCACCCTTCAATACAAAATCTACTAAGAGAACAACACGATAGTGTTATATCGATTCAAAAAGTTAAATGTATTACATGGGACACTTTAATTAACGAATTTAATGTATCATCAATTGATTTTTTAAAAATAGACACAGAGGGCCATGATCATATTATATTAGAAGAGTATTATAACCTTTGTATAAATAACCCATTACTTTGGGCTAATAAAATAATATTTGAAATGAATGTGTTGTCTAATATGGAATCCTTATCTTCATTAATCACAAAGTTTAAAACTATAGGCTATCAAGGTATAAAACACCCAGATGACTATGAATTAATAAAAAATTAAAACAACCCAATGAAAAAAATAAAAAATCAAAGGCTAGAATTTATAAGGTCACTACAGGATAAGAAAGTTTTACCCCCTAAAATTATAATAGGAGATAATTGTGAAATAAAACCTACAGCAGTATTAGGAAATGATGGGTTTGGTTTTGAACCTGATGAAAATGGAGATTTAGTATTTTTTCCTCATTTTGGGGATGTAATAGTAGGAGATAATGTTAGAATTGGTTCCCATGTTTGTATTGATAGAGGGAATATGCATGATACTATTCTTAAAGATGGAGTAAAAGTTGATAATTTAGTTCACATAGGACATAATGTTGTTGTAGGAAAAAATACCTTAGTTGTGGCAGGAAGTGTAATATGTGGATCAGTTGAAATAGGAGAAAATTGTTTTATAGGGGCGAACTCAACAATTAGGCAAAAGTTAAAGATAGGAAATAATGTTTTAATTGGAATGGGTGCAGTAGTAACTAAGGATATTCCTGATAATCAAGTATGGGCAGGAAATCCTGCTAAATTTTTAAAGTATAATAAATGATAACTAACATATTTAATAAGGTTTTAGTACTAGGTCCCCATACAGATGATGGGGAAATAGGAGCAGGAGCTACAATATCTAGACTTTGTAGAGAAGGTAAAGAAGTGCATTATGTTGCTTTTTCTATATGTGAAGAGTCAATCCCTAAAGAATTTTCCAATAATGTTACTTCAAAAGAAATAATTAATGCTGGAGATAAGTTAGGGATTCCTCAAAATAATATTCAAACTTTAAGATATAAAGTAAGAAAATTTACAGAAAATAGACAAAATATTTTAGAAGATATGGTGAAATTAAAAAACCAACTTCAACCTGATTTAGTTTTACTCCCTAGTTCTTTTGATATCCACCAGGATCATAAAACAATTTATGAAGAAGGGTTAAGAGCTTTTAAAAAAACAAATATATTAGGTTATGAATTACCTTGGAATAATTTAGATATCAGCAATAGATGTTTTATTGAAGTTCAAGAACAGGATTTAAAAAACAAAGTAGATTCAATTTTAGAGTATAAATCACAGTCATTTAGAAATTATATTAATGAAGAGTATATAAGATCTTTAATGATAATTAGAGGAAAACAAATTGATTTTAATTTGGCTGAGTCATTTGAAGTTATTAGATTAATATTTTAAAAAATGGAAAAACTTTTAATATATATAGTTTCTTATCAAAGGAAATCTTACACACAAGGTACAATAAAATGTATTTCTAAGGTTAAACCAATTAATTCTCAAATTATAGTTTGTGATAATGGTTCAACTGATGGTACTAGAGAATGGTTAGAAGATAACCAAGAAAAATATGGGTTAGGGTTAATATTCCCTGAGAAAAATTTAAGGGTACCAGGAGCATGGAAATTAATTACAAATTATTTTAAAGAAAATGATTTTGATTATATACTACCTTTAGATAATGACTGTTGGGTATTGCCTGATAAAGAGTGGTTTAATAAATGTCTTAGTTTGTTTGATAAAGATCCTAAAATTAGGTCATTAGGATTAGAAATAAGACCTAACCCTGGATTTTTCTCTATGGCTATGACCCCAGATCCTAATTATAATAATAAAACCCCACATCAGGATATGGAATATTACGATACTGTATTTTATGCTGGGGCCCGTTTAGATAAGTTTTCACTTTGGCATCAAACTATGAGTAATTGGTCTCATGAATTTATTGGAGATAAAATTGGAAGACATTATAACAATTTAGGATATAGAACTTTACAATATATGCCAGGATTTATTGTTGATATATCTCAATATGATTTTACAAATCCGGCACATATAGAATATAATAAATGGTTTTTTGAAAGAGAAAGAAACTTAAAAGGAAAAGAATATAATAGTTGGGTTGAAAATTGGACAAATAATGTTAACCCCATTAAAGATCCTAAGTTATATATAGAAAAAACATTTGGAGAAGATTATTTAAAATATTTAAATTTATAAAAATGAGTGAAATTACAAGTTATGAACAATTAGCAGAGCATCTAATAAATAATGGTGTTACTATGCTTTGGAAAGAATTATTTGATATGCCTATTAGAAATTTTGAAAAAATAGATTCTATAGAGGGGGATATTGTAGAGTGTGGTGTATGGAGAGGAGGAGCATCTATTTTCTTAAGTCTTTTATTTTCAAACAAAAAAGTATGGTGTTGTGATTCTTACGATGGTTTTCAACCTTTAGATAAAGCTACCTATGAGTTTGAAGGAGAAAGACATACACCTCAATTTTCTCATGGTGCTAAAGGACCTTTAGCTATTAGTTTAGATGAAGTCAAAAATCATTTTTCTAATTATGGGTTAGGAGATGATAAGAGAATTAATTTTTTAAAAGGATTTGTTAATGACACATTACCAACTGCTCCTATAGAAAAAATATCAATTTTAAGGTTAGATGTAGATTCTTACTCTGCTACTTTAGATATTTTAGATAATTTATATTCTAAAGTTCAACCTGGAGGGTTTATTATATTTGATGATGCAAATTTAAAAGAGTCATTTGCAGCTATAAAAGATTTTATGATACGAGAAAACCTTCCCCTAGAATTACATAACCCATATACCGATAAAGTGTATAGAATAGATAAAGGACCAGTAATAGATACAGATTCAGGATTTCATTCAAATTCATATTTAATAAAAAAATAATGGCAAACGGGATTTATAAAATAACAGAAGAATTTGAACAAGAATTATGTAGATATACAGGGGCAAAATATGCAGTAACTGTAGATAATATGAGTAATGGTTTATTCCTTGCTTTATATTATGAACATAATGTTAAAAAAAGAATAAAAAATGGTGTTGTAAGGTGCCCTTCAAGAACATATCCATCAGTACCTTGTGAGATTATTCATGCGGGTTTAAAAATTAAATGGGAAACTGTTAAAGAAGAAACATTAACTGGAGCCTATCAATTAAAAGGATCAAATGTATGGGACTCAGCTTTAAGTTTTACCGCAGATATGTTTATTCCTAAATCACATATGTGTGTGTCATTTACTGGCCCATATAAGCATTTTAAATTAAGTAAAGGTGGAGCTATACTAACTGATAGCATACACGCTTATCATTGGTTTAAACGCGCTAGATATAGTGGTAGACGTGAATGTTCATACCATGATGATAATTTTGATATGTTAGGATGGAACTTTTATATGATGCCTGAATTAGCAGCTAGAGGATTACTATTAATGAACCAGTTTTATAATATTGATGGAACTAAAAAATATAACGAAGATTTGACTTTACCCTACCCTGATTTATCAAAATTTAAAATATATAACCAATGAAATTAGCATTATTTGGGTATGGAGGACATGCTCGTGAAGTAGCATCACAAATGCAAGAGGAAGTAGATTTTTTTGTAGATGATGAATTTGTAAAATCAACAAATGGGAAAGCAAACCCAATATCAGAGTTTAACCCAAAAACTCATATGATGTTGATAGCAATATCAGATCCAAAATTAAGAGAAGAAGCAGTAAAAAGAATGCCTTCTGAAACTTTATATTTTACTTATATACACCCTTCAGTTCATGTTATGGATAACATAATTGAAATTGGAGAAGGTAGTTTTATAGGTGCAAATTCAATTTTAACTACGAACATAACAGCAGGTAAACATACTATTTTGAATAGGGGAAATCATATAGGACATGATTGTGTAATAGGAGATTACCTTAGTATGATGCCAGGATCTATAATATCAGGAAATGTTAATATAGGGGATAAAGTTTATATAGGTTCTAATGCTACAATAAAAGAAAAAACAAATATTTGTGATAATGTTGTAATAGGAATGTCTTCTTGTGCTGTAAAAAATATAACAGAAAGTGGAATTTACGTAGGTACACCTTGTAAAAAAATTTAATAAATGAAATTACATATATTTTATAGACATTATAATGTTCAAGGAACAGATAATAGAAATAGGCCAAGTTGGTTTGATTACGAAAAATGCTATGATAATTTAATCTCAACTTTATCATTTAATGAAGATGTTAAAATTAATATAGTATATGATGGTAAGGAAGATAATTGGATTAAGAAAAAACATCATCATAATTTTATAGAAATTGAAGCTAAAGAAGACATGAAGTCTTTCTGGGAAACAGTCAAATTAGCTCATGCAGATGATTCAATTGAAGATGATGATTTAATTTATTTTTTAGAAAATGATTACATGCATGTAGAAGGATGGGTAAGTAAAGTATTTGATTTATTCCAAACATATAAAGGATTAGATTATGTATCTTTATACGACCACAATGATAAATATTTTTTACCAATGTATGAGGGTTTAACATCATTATTATTCCCAACTAATTCCCATCATTGGAGAACAACACCATCAACGTGTGGTTCTTTTATAGCAACAAAACAAAGAGTTAAAGAAGATTTTGATATATTATCCACAATGAGAGGTGATCATAATAAATGGTTATGGTTAAATGAAAACAGAGAAAGATTTGTATTTACACCATTACCTGGATTATCGACACATTGTATGCAAGGATTAATGTCACCAACAATTAAATGGGAAGAAATATGATATCAGTAATAATACCAACATACAAAAGTCCAGAAATGTTAGATTTATGTTTAGAATCTGCAATTAAAGGACAAACAGAAAAAAACCAAATTATAGTAGTAGTAGATGGATTTTATAATCTAAATAAACATGTTTTAGAAAAATGGGAAGATAGTATAGAAATATTAAATTTAGAAGAAAATGTAGGTCTATGTAGAGGAACTAATTTAGGTGTTTATAACGCTCAACATGAAGATATTTTAATTGTAAACGATGATAACGTTTTTCCACATCAGTGGAATTTAAAATTAGAACATTGGAAACTTAGAAAAAATCAAATGATTGTTCCTAACCAAATAGAACCTAACCCCTCTATTTTTCCTCAATTCCATATAAAAGATTTAGGATCTGATGTTAATTCATTTAATCTAAATGATTTTACTTCTTATGAAAATACAATAGCAAAAGATAAAATGGATGTAGCAGGTTCAACATTGCCTATTTATATGAAAAAACTAGATTACATAAGAATTGGAGGTTGGGATGAAAACTATGAATTAGGTATGGTAGCAGATTGGGATTTTTTCCTTAAATGTAACTTATCAGGAATTGGATCATCAAGAGTGTATAATTGCCATTTCTATCATTTTGCCTCAGTCTCAACAAATGGAGAAAAGAGACAACGTGCTGAACAAAACGGGCATGGTTATTCTCAATACAAATGGGGAAGTTATATAAAACATAATCCTTCTACAAATTTAAAATATTTATAAAGTGAACCCTCAAATACCAGTTATTATGGATAAAGAAATAGACAGAGAGGTAACTCCAATTGAAATTACTTACAATACAAAAAAGGATTTAGATGAATTAGCATCAAGTGATCAATTCAAATCTTTTGTATTAAAGCGTACATTTGAAGAAATAGAGTTTGCTTTAGAAAACGATTTGGAAAAGATAGAAATTTTTAATATATTTAATTTGTCTTTAATAATAGAATTAGAAAGGAAAAATTTTAAAAGTGTATTAAATAAAGTTATGAATTCATATATTGAAGATGAAGATTTTGAAAAATGCAACCAAATAAAACTATTAATAAGTAAAATATGACTCAATACAAATACTATTCCCAATCAGACACTAAAAAAGAATCAATTGGAAAAGTTAAAGCTCTAGATTTAGAAGGAGCAATAAAGAAAGCAGCAGCTAAAAAAAGATTAAGTATAGAAAGCTTTCTAGAGTTATTTAATATAGAAGAAGCATAAAATGCCTAAAAAAGAAATACACGACCCATGGAGTGATGACCTTAAAAATCTATTTAGTGGTATATTAGGATCTGAAATAAAACTCAAAGATAATATTGATGCTACTGAAGAAAAAGTATTTTGTTTATTCATTAAAAAGTTAGATGAAACTTTTGAGATGGAGAATAAAGTATATGAAACTGCAGGAATAGATTTAAATAAAGTGAATGATGGTTTGTGGTTTGTAGTTGAAAATAGTTTTAGGTTTCTATATGGAGAAGATGCTACTGAATTAATAATGTGGTATGTTCTTAATAGAACAGATGAAAATGGAGAAGTTGAATATTTAGAGGATGAAGATGGGAAAAAATACGTCCTTGACACTCCTCAAAAATTATTTAAACAAATAAAAGGAAGATATAGAACTGGAGATGAACCTCCATTAACCTCTTTTTAAAAGGTTACATATAATTATAAGTTATGAATAAAGAAAATTTAAAAATGATACCCTGTAAAAGTTGTGGTGAACCAATGCCCGAATTAAGATTAACTAAATTTGGATATCACGTTTGTGTAAATTGTTCAACTACATCAGCATATAGAGTTATTAACACAACAAATGGTACTGGAGATCATACTTGGAATGATATTCAAGTAGTAACTCAGGAACAATTTGATCAATACAATGGTCAAAAAAGTGTAAATTTTGATAAAATCGAAGAAAATAAAGAAGATAATAACCTACAAGGACCTCTTACTATTATAAAGACAGATTAATGCCTAAACCAAAACCATTAACAAAAGAAATGATTTTGGCTGCTATGAATAAGACTAAGTCTAACAGAGCAGGTGCAAGGTACTTAAATGTTTCCTATCAACATTACAAAAAATGGGCTAAATTATACGAATCAGATAAAGAAGAGTATAAGTCTTTATTTGATGAACATTTAAACCAAGCTGGTGTAGGTATTCCTAAATTTTTAAATGGGGGAGGAAAAGAACCACCTTTATTAGACATAATAGAAGGTAGAGTAGATGCATCTTCTTTCTCCCCAGAAAAAATAAAATATAGACTAGTCACAGATGGACATTTAGAAGAAAAATGTAATTGTTGTGGATTTCAAGAAAGAAGAGTACTAGATTACAAAATGCCTTTATTATTGCATTTTAAGGATAATAATAAAAAAAACTATAGAAAGGAAAATATTCAATTTCTTTGCTACAATTGTTACTATTTATCAATAGGTGATTTATTCACTACTAAGCAAATTGAAGGAATAGAAGATCATAAACCCGTTAGTCAAGGAGAAGTAGATTGGGAAATAGATGATTATACTAAACAAAGATTAGAAGAATTAGGTTTAGGAGATATAGATGATAATGATGAATATGATATAATTTCAAGAACATGAAAAAAAGAAAACACGAAAAACTTATTAAAGACTACGATGCTCAAAAATCTAGACATTTAGAAAAATTAGCACAAAAAATGTTAGATGAGGATGAAAAATTTAATAAATTAAGAAATAAAAAAATGAAAGGAGATTTTTTAGATAAATTTTAACAGGACCTTCATATGGCGTACTCAGTAAACATAGCAACATTAGATGATTTAACTAATTTATATACTAAAGATTTAGAAATATCTCAGGCTATCGCTACTACAATTTTAAAAAATTTAGACACAACAAGAAGATGGGTACCCGCTTTAGAAATTTATGTTGAAAAAAGTGATAAAACAATTAATTATACAGTTGACAGAGAAAGTTTCATACCTGTCCTTGAAAAATGTTTAAAATTACATGAAATATTTGAAGAATATGAATTGTGTAAAATAATAAATGAAGCAATTAGTAAATTAAAAAACAAATAAAATGGTAAAAATGAAAAACGGGACTCCCGAAGTTAGTAGAAAAAAAAGACCTGGTATACATTCAAAGTCGAAGTCATCCAAGTTAAAAAGTTCTAGAAATTATAAGAAAAAATATAGAGGACAAGGAAAATGAAAAAATTAATTATAATATCAATAATGTTTATTGTAGGATGTGCTCCTAAGTATCAAGTAGTACAAGAATTACAGAAAAATATGTACCATTTATATAATGCCAAAGATGGTGTTGTTGTGGTACTTACTAAAGACTCTCTTATAATAAACGAATATTATAAATTAAGTCAAATAGAAATGTTAAATAAAAAGTAAAAATTATGAGTAAAAATTCAATAAGGCAAACAGCAAATCAAATAGATAGTTGGAGAGAATGGTTTATGAAAAGTTATCACAGAAAACCAGTTAAACAAAATCCAAAATTTGGTAAAAGGAAATAAAAATTCCCACGTATGTATTTGGCTCCCACAGGGAGCCTTCGTATATTTACAACGTAAATAAAAAATAAAGGTTAT
>Ga0181369_1000496_pt1 | contig 11160 bp, 3 predicted proteins | sample LowvirmetaG_8_FD_130088 | JGI IMG/M metagenome (GOLD analysis project Ga0181369, IMG submission 130088) | Marine viral communities from the Subarctic Pacific Ocean - Lowphox_04 viral metaG | ecosystem: Environmental > Aquatic > Marine > Oceanic | place: Subarctic Pacific Ocean | collected 2015-11-29 | reverse complement strand
CATCTCCAATTGGATCTGACAGAACAGTGCCCAGAAAGGTATCAAAATTTCTCTCCGGGTCCTGTTCTCGAATATAAGAACAGGCGCAGCAACATCCCGTTAGTCCCCGATCCGGGCACTGTAGTAAAGTTGGATCCCCGGCTCGGAAGAACCCATTTTGTCTGTTACATTCGCTGACAGTAATATCATCTCCTGTAAGTTTAGTTCCATCAGGAAGACAGCAGCCCCCTGTTGCCGCAGCACTCACACTATAATCAATTACCGTTTTTATACGAGATCTGAATTGTGTGCTCATCAGTTGTTTGCTCCGTCCGGTGGATCTTCATAAAATTCATCCTCATCACCGTTGAAGCCGATCGAACATATTTGGCACCCCACGTTCCCCGGGTCGGAGGGATCGCAGGCTGGATCGCAGGGCTCCCCGTTGCAACGGGAGCCTTCAAGTTCCTGTTCTGTAAGTATGCCAGTAAAACAGTCATAATAATTTACCGTGCTCACGACTTCCTCCACACAACACACTGGTTCTTCAATATACGGACTTTCACAACAATTCCCGGTGATACAACTTACGCCATAACATAAATCATCAGTGGTGTATCCCCAATTTGTACATGACAGACAAGGATGTGAATAAAACTGTGTATCATCATTAAACAATATATCGTCGCTGCCGTCAGGTGCTTCGGTCCAATCATCAGTGCCAAAAGCAGCTTGGGTAGTGGTCGAAATGCCGCCGTAGGAAACATTACAACCATTTTGTTTTCCTTTGTAATATCCACCTTCATTCCCCGCATCACCTTCGCATTCGACTCGGTCTTCGACTTCCGAGCCTACTGCTTGCGCACAGGTTCCTTTGCTCCAGAATTTGAAACAATTAACAGGACTTGGTGTAGCTCCCATTGCAATATTACACCGATCTGGGAACTGATATCCGCCGGCTGCAAGATCATTGCAACAATTATCACTTAAATTATTGAGACTTCCACAAGTTAACGGGGTTCCCGGGCACGCCTGACCACTTTGGCTAAAGTAAAAAGTCGATGATGTCGGCCCGACCCCGGCAATCGCCGGCGAATTGAGAGATTTATCGATCGGGGGGACATAATCTCCCCCGAAGTATGCCTCGTACGATCTCGGTTCGAACACATTCAGGATATGCGCTATATATTCTGCGAATCGGGGACCGCTAACAGGGCATCCGGGATTCACTGTTGTGGAAGCGTCTTTTACTTCACCGTAAGATATAGTGGTATTCTCCCCACCAGTATAGAAACTGTTTGGCATTCCTAAAATTTTATGATCGCCCGGAAGTCCTGCATCTCTCCAGAAATCTGTCTCGGCGAATGTTTTATCAGGATTATTCTCAGAATATGCTAAAGCTTCGGTATTCCATGTTGATGGATCATAATAAGTTTCATCCTCTCCTGGTCTACTGAACGGGAAGTAATCAGCATCTGGTAAAATATAACCGGGTGCATCCGGATCGAAGTCCAGCCGTCCGTTATCGTCGATCTCGGTGCCGCCGACATATATTCTTTTCAACGCTGGCCACATGTAGTGACGAGGTGAGTCTAGGTCTCTTGTCCATTTCATATCAGAAAGTTGTCCAGGCGAGGTGTTACTAGTATCCTTGGGATCGTAATAATCAAGTCTCGTCCCCTCCTCGATCAGCGTGTGATTTGGAGCTTCCCCTAATTTACCCGCGGCCGTGAGTGGTTCTCCTTGTCCTGGTCCTTCAGTTCCAATCCAATTTTCTCCACCCAAGAATCTTGGGTAGTCTGGATGTTGTTCCTTTGGTTTATTCCAAGGTCCACAGTATGGAAAATATGGCGGAGGACCACAGCATTCGAATAATGGTACTTGGATGCACTGAGGAATATTTCCCTGTTGGAAGAATCCGTTACCATCTTGCAAGGCGCCCATTTGTGTATTTAATGGTTGATAGATGGTACTCTCTTTATCTGCGTATCTTCCGTCTTCGTTGGGAACATTTACATCTGAGTATGTACCATCCCAAAAAGCACCTCTATATAAGCTTTGTTGCCCGCCATTGCGTGCTCCCGGATGAGGATAATATGGTTGCTGACATCCTCCCGGACGGGTACAGCATCCCATAGGTCCAAGGGGATCTATATCATTACAAATTCCGCAGAAGAATGGTGCAGATGGATCATTACAACCAATGTTATCATCAGTATGATCTTCGCATCGTTTGAACCCATCGTTTGATACTGGATTTCCATCACCGTCCGCTGCTCCACCCTTCCAGCAATTATCATTGCCTTGATTATCTTGTTCACATTGTTCTTTTGTTTTGTTTGAGCAAAGGAACATTCCAGATTCATTGTCGAAACTACAGCAGGCACCGTATTTTCCAGTACATTGGTTAGCATCAGTACATGCCCCGGTATTAAACTCTCCTCCGGCTTGTGAACACCAATTTTCATTTGTGTCTACACAAATGCCGGGCCCACCACCATCACAACACGCGCCATTCGCACCACATGAATCTGGGGTACATAGACCTAACCCGTTCCAAGATCCTGTGGCGTCTGCATTACACTCAGCCAGTGTGGTTTGATCACATCCGCCCTGTTTACAACACCTACCCGAACATAGAGTGGAACATGGCTGAGAAGAATCACCCTCACCTCCAAAAATTCCGCTGTTTGCAGCACAATCCTGACGAGTTGTTTGTGTACATTCTCCTCCAGGCAGACAACAATTACCAATACAACTACTGGGGCACGGTGAACCATCACCACCCCAGTGACCTCCTAGTTCCTCACAAGCCTCTTCAGTTCTTTGTTCGCAATCTGTTCCAGTGCAACAAAAACCTACTATTGGTGCTTCTTCGTCCGGGCAGCAATTGATGTCTGCACATCGAGATCCATGTCCGTGGAATATATCTGGTAAGTTACATTCACTAGAACTTATTGCGTCTTCACAGTTTCCATTTTCTCTACAACAAGCACCTATGTAATTTATACCGGAGCAACAATCTACTGTTCCACATTCTCCCTCTACGGAAAAACCTCCTAAGAATTCTTCACATTGAATTCTACTATATTCACCTAAGCATAATCCATCCTTACAACATGCAAGTTTATCCAAACATGGATCGTAACAGAATCTACCGTTCTCTATGGGATCGGTATAGTTCGGTCCGTCCTGAGCATACGTTCCACAAGAAACTCCTGTCCAGAATGTTCCGTGATAGAATTCACACTCTTCTTTACTTACATATTCCAGACATATTCCGTTCGAACAACATACATCTCCTGCTATGTCACATGCAACTTCTTCGCATGATGAGAATGGTCGGTAGGATCCACCTAAATCATCTTCGCATGATCTTTGATCAACGAAATCACGGCATTGGGTTTCTCCGTCCTCTTCGTAACAGCATGAGCCAAACGAACCCGAACCACTACATCCATCAGTATCATGTCCCTTTGAAGCAAATGTCACATACCATTTATCTTCTCCTGCTATATTGGAGAAGTTAGCGATATCAACACCGCAACTAAAATAATCTTCATTTTCTTCGAAGTATAGATTTGATGGTAGTTGCCAGAAAGCGTTTCCATCAATAAAGGCAGTAAAGGATGATATTTCACCTTCCTTTTTACTCTGACCTGTTATTCCCACAATTCCAATTGGCGTTGTTATCTTAACAACAGATCCCTTTGATATGTCTAAAGTGACTCCTGTTCCAAATTCAATAGGACCTAAATTCTGAATATTGTTCTTCTCAGTTAGAAGTGCTCCGGTTGCACCGGAACCACCAAAGAAGTCGAAGGAGTTATTGTTACCACTTTGTATCTTTAGTGAGTGACCAGATGAAGATCCTGATATCTCATTGAAAGAACTGAGATAAACTAATCCGTCCTGAGAAGTCGCACCAACCGCACTACTTACTCCCTTTATTTCGTAAGTTCCACCGATCAGTATGGTATCACCGGATCTAGTTACGGTAACATTTCCTTCGCCCGTGATACTAACGAAAGAGAAAGTAAGTCCTGCTGTTGTCCCTGCCGGGAATGTGGAAAGAACATGAAATCCAGATCCGACATTCTCTCCAGTAACAACCCCCTCATACTCAGCACTTACTCCGGTTAATCCTTGAATGGGAATTTCGTTCCCGTCAGAAAGAACCAATACTAATTGATCCGAGACGTACTTACCCCGTATAACATACGCTCCGGTTGCTCCGGTGGAACCAGTTGCCCCAGTTGCCCCAGTTGCCCCGGTGGAACCTGTAGGACCTGTTGGTCCAGTAGGGCCGGTAAACCCCGGTTCCTCCTGCTGACTTCTTATTGAACTGCTTCCTCGGATCATACTATCTGTTCCTCACCACAAGGACACGGCCCGCATGAATTACACTGAACCACATCTGGGAATGAATTGGGGGTATAACAATACTTACTTACAACGTATATAGGAACTCTTCTGACTAATCTGACTTTAGCACTGAAACTTTCTTTTTTATCTGACTGTACCGAACCATCACTAAAGTTTTGTGTATATGCCCACTGAGCACTACCTATTCTATATTTCTGCTCTTCTGATAAAACGCTTATGTTATAAGAAGAATCAAGTTCAAATTCGCTGGCTTGTGTTAAGTTATGAGATCCTGCAAGTCCTGATGTGGAAGACCAATATCTAGATGAATCACTCAAAGGAGACCAATCTTGGACATCCAAAATTTGGGATTGGTTTGCATATATGTGATTTAACTCTACTATGCTTGGGACATACCAATCTAGATTTGTTGGGGTTTCTGTTGCATTTGCATCAGAAACTGCACCCATTGCAGTATTTGTATTATTATTTTCCCATAAATTTCTATATGCCTCATTGAACTCATTTTCAAAGTTCTCTATATTATTTTCATTCACCTCATCGGGCCAAAGATTATCTCCTACAGATCTCCATCTATCATATGCATCCGGATCAAATCCAAATGCGTTTGGAGAGAACCATATGTTATTATCAATTGATGAACTGTCATATAATCTAGTATTGACCAATCCATCGAGAACAGATGTCGCCCATAGAGGTGTTGGGTTCTGCGTATTTATTCCTATTCCATGAGGAAGACCCCATGAAACATTACCACTACTTTCATCATCTTTCTTGACAAACAATGCCCATCGTCTATGGATTGTATATCCCTCTCCATAGATCTTATCTGCATATTCATTAAACTTTGAACCATCCGATGCATTTAGTCCTAATTCCTGATCGGGGGATGCTGTGAGGAATCCCAACTCGGACATATGTCCCATGACATAGTTAATAGAACTTGCTGTATAATCAGTAAGATCTGTTGTATACTGAACAGGATGGATGTGATCACATGGACATACTGAATCTGAATTCTGAGATCCAACGGTGGGATAATATGTTATTGGAGTAGATGTACTGGAGTTTGCCAAATCAGGAATTGGAGTCCCAGTGCAAGGAAGAGGACTGAACGTTTCTGCCGGAGCACCTAAATATCCGATAAAAACTGCATCATCAACTTGTGATATGATTTGGGATCCTATTGGCTGGTTGCAAGGATTTATTGCTTGTCTGCAATTGTAGTTACCAATATCTTCTGGGTCTCTGCAACAAAGTCTTTGATTTATTCCATCTGCTAAGGTTACAATTCCATAACTTTCATCTCTACCTTCATCATAGTAGGTTCCACTGCATACAGTCCCGGCACCTTGGTAGAATCCCCCCAAGTTGGCGCACTGGAGAGGAGAGTACTCCCCTACACATAATGCTCCATTACAACATGCACCGGGAAAAAGATCTAAGCAACAGTTATAATAAGTTTCGTCGGCGGGATCACATGACTGTCCGGCGTGGAAAATGCCGCCAAGAGAATCGCATTGCTCTGAATTGAAGGAATAGCAAACTCCGTTGAGACAACACGCACCAACTCCATCGAGAGGGCATATATTACTACAAGTTAATCCCCTACCACCATCTTCTTCTGAACGGTTGAAGATTTCACAATTTAGTATGTCTGGGAAAAATATTCCGCCAAATTCTGAACATTTGGGAGCACTCGTATCAACACATTTACCATTAACACAGCACGGATTGGTTTCTTTACAATCCGGACCTTCTGTGCGTAAAGCACACGGTGAAGTGCTAAATGAACCCAATATTTCATCACAATATTTTTTGGTGCTATAATCAAAGCACTGTGTTCCGTATTCCCCTGATATTACATCTGGGGAACTACAGAAACAACAAGATCCCACTGCATTTACTAGATCATCTCCGGTTGATCCGTGTTCCCCTACAGTTTCGAACGAGTAAATTAATTGGCTACCGGCTGTTACCCCAAGATCAATTTCCGCCGAAAGAGTAAAACCATCTGGATTGTATCTCGTGAATGGTCTGGATGCCCCGCCAGATAGACCACCACCGCCTGGAGAACCGGTCCCCAACTGTGGACTTTTATTTGTTCCTGTGAGTCCCAAGATAACTAATTCCTGAAAATCATTCAGTATACTTATCATATTGGATCTAACAGTATCAGATATTATTTCGCCGGCGGAGATATCACCCTGAATAGTTGCCGCTCTTTCTATCATAAGATTGGTTACAGTTGTCAACTCATCGTTGATAAACGTATTATTCTTTGTGGAGTTGCTGGCAGAATTTCCAGATCTTAAATATAACAATTCACCAGTAGGTCCTATGATACCTGATGTAGTTAATCCTTGGAGTGTTAGACTTTCCAGAGTACTACCAAGAACCGAAATACGGTTTCCTCTTAACTCCAGAGTTCGGAACCTTGCTGTTTGACCGCTGAAGCCCTCGCCTCCATCTCCACTGGTTACTGTATCTTTATAGAAAAATCCATCAGTCGCACCAGTTGCGGCATTTGTAAACTGAAAATATAAATCATCAATACCTGCGGTTCCCGAGCCTTGAAACCCTGTCAATTCTAGAGTGCTATCATCAGTAAATGTAAATGTTATACCGTCAGATCCGAAACTTACAGCACCGGAAATACCTTTTCCTGCTGTTCCTCCGGTTCCAGTTCCCCCGGTTTCTCCAGTTGAACCAGTAGGCCCTGTAGGACCAGTTGGTCCGCCAGGACCATCGGGACCCCTGAACACAGATTTAACACTACTACTTCCTCTTAATATTGGCATCAACTATCTCTTAGTATTGGTGGAATATTCCACGCTTTGTTTTCATCGGATCCTGTTATTCCGTAATTACCATCACATCTTACCAAACGAATAGGTCTTACTTGGTATTTATTCTCGTGTCTATTCTTTCTTCCTGATTTAAAATCAGAAGGTGTTCCGGACTGAGAGAAATACATTGCCCATGCAGAGGTTCCTGCGGTGACTCCACTTTCCGAATACTCTCCTTCATTATTCTCTATATCAAATGCACCTGTAGATGTCCAGTGCCATCCAACGAAAGGCGTTTTATCCATAGAAAGCAATGCAGTATTCAAATCGAAATCATAGTAAACTCCGTTGTCATTAGAACACATCGCCGACAAATATGCCATCTCATCATAACTTGGTATAAACCACTGAGAGACTTGTGGTGGGTTTGCAGTGATACCTTGAATTTCGCTGGTCATTCCATCGTCCATAAGTCTTGCTGCTCGAATTGATGTGAATTCCAAAGTGAGTCCCGGGCCAAATTTAGTAGATACGAACTCTCCTCCCTTTGGAGAGTACTCCGTATAATTGATATTATCGGCGTGTACCAGTTTTGAGGAATTATAAAGTCCCCAGTTTCTTCTCCAGAACCCATTGATTGACTGTAGGGATCTAGTTCTCAGTCTATTCAACCAATCATGTCCCAAACTTCTTGCTTCTCTGCAATTTGCAAAGGTGCGGTTTTTTAGATATTCTGCACTATCTGCGAGAGTATTTCCAGTATTTCCTATAAACCAATATCCTTCGGAATATGAACCTACTTGCGAATATTCTTCTGCAAATATACCAGATCCTTCTATTCTATTATTTAAATCAAAATATGGACCCCAGGCAGTTCCATAATTAGACCAAGAAAATTCATAAGTGGCCCCTTGATTTTGTTGATAATCAACCCTGATACCACCTGAAACTGCAATTGGCTCTAAGGAGGCAATCATTATGTAAGAATCAGGTCTACTTACATTTTCTTCGGGATACTCCAACATGGAAATTTGTTTACACTTTAGGTAATTTTCACTAGTTATTCCACCAAATCCATAACCATGATGATCGTATACATTTCTATAGTATTCTGAAGATATTTCTCCAGTCGCCATAATATCAGAAGTAATTCCATAATCCGAGGTAGTGCCGTATGGACCCTTGGTAAATATCTTTTTCGCTCCTAAAGCCATTCCATAGTATGGATTATATGTTCCTACGACAATTCCTCCGGCGTATAGATCTCCGGGATACAGGTCAATTCCAAGAACCGTCCCTGCACAAGTACTCGAACCCTCTTTAACTTTAGATGGAGAGCAGTTTGTTGTCGCACATGTCGAACCCGCCCCTGCATATAAGCCCCCGGCATCTATACAACTACCAAAAGTATAACCATTACTGCAAGTTATTCCGAAGCAACATGATCCAGTTCCGGATGAACATGAAAAATCACTTTCATATGAATATGGAACAATTCCAGTCAGTGTTCCTTTGCAGGAAATTCCCACACCTTGGAAAAACCCTCCAGACTGAAAACACTCCTCGAATGTTTTCTGTTCGCAATCTCCGAGACCATTGCAGCACGCTCCCAGAGACTCACGAGAAGAATCACAATCGATGGAATCACATAAAGATTGATTCCCATGAAAAGTAGATTCGAACGAATCATTCGAATTAAAACTTACGCATTGATTTCCTGTTAATTCTCTACACGTTGATGTGTTAATATCAACTCGACTAATACAACATGCTCCGTATTGATCACAAATTCCTCCGGCCGTAGTTCCTATCGAACCACATGTAGTTCCGGGTCCTTGAAAATATCCAACACAAGAAAGCATGTCTGTTATTTCACACGTTGTTCCTGTACAACATGCACCCGTAATTCCCTGTTGAAACCTTCTAAACGCTTCCCTAGCAGATCCAGCATTTGCTAGTAAGGAACCATTACAGTCAAATGGTTCTGGAGTAGTTTCTAAAGAATTTCCCCATTTTACAAGGTTTCCGTACCAGTAACTACCGATCCAAAAGAAGTTAAATATATCTGGTGTGGTTTGGTTTCCGCTAAAGCAGGGAGTAACATTATACGGAAAGAGAATTTGTGCATTATCCGAATAGAATCTCGACGTTGCTGGACTGGTTCCGGTACATCCCTTTACTATTAATGTGAATGATTGTGAAGTCTGAGAAGATGATGGCTCGTTTATTTTAAATATAGATGGAGGAGATGTGCTTTCATCTGTTAAATCAACAGAAAAAACTCTTGCCTCATCTGGATTTATCTCAAATGTAAATCCCGCAACCCCTTCTATCGTATCACTCACTTTTCGGTGAGTTATGTCTAATGCCTTTTCTCGGTAATCCTGCGAGGTAAAAGAAATTGAATTGGTTGATTCATCATAATTTGTATGTTCTATACTATAAAAAGTAGTCCCAACACCATCTGAGGCAGAAATACCGATGAGGGAATTTTCAAATGTTGGACCGGATACATTGACATATCCGGTGCTATCTTGATCAAACTCGATTACAACTGTGTCCTCTGTTGTATACACAGAGAGTATGTCAGGATCCTGAGAGGTTAATGACCTTATTTTTAGATCATTGGGTGAAAGTCTTTCGGAAAATATTGTGATACCAGATCCTAAATTATTTCCCTTTATGACAAGGGTTTCGGTTCCACCAGATGGTCCTTTAATTTTATTCTCACTGGATAACTGATAGCCATTATCAAATGTTACCTTGATGAATCCTCCGATAACAGCCATTTCTGTTCCGGATATTCCTGCACCAGTGGCCCCAGTGTTTCCAGTAGATCCTATAGGTCCAGTGACACCAGAGGGACCAGTAGGTCCAGTAGGCCCGGTTGGACCGACTCCTCCACTGGTTCCTGTTAATTTTAGTCTACTACTTCCCCCAAAACTTGGCATATTATGAAATTCCAGTTACTCTTGATTCGAGATCAGTCACCCTCGATTTTAAACTAGTTATTTCTGCTGCTACATCGGTATATGAATCTGTCGTGTTTGCAGCGGATAATTTATCGGTGACAGAAAGTTCCTTTATTATCACTCTACTTGGAACTGTAATTCCACCAACATCCTTTACCTTATAGATCACTTTGTATCCATCAGTGCTTAAAACGCCATCCTTGTATACACTAAATGATTGGTTTGTTGTTATTCTTGGTGTGAATATAGAGTATATTTCTTCTGCTGTAGATTTATACGATATGTTATTTAATAACAAAGTACCGGAAGATGGAAATTCAGTTGATGTTGATGATTTTTTAACAAAAACTTGATTGTTTGTTGTATCTACTCTCAATATTCTTCCCGTGCTAATTACAGTAGATCCAGATTTTTGACTGGCTCCTTTTCTGATCAAAGAACTAGAAACGGAAGTACCGGAATCTAGTGTAACTTTCTCGACATAACCATTTGTTGTGGTTGCGTATGAATAGTAATCTGGATATTTTGCCACTTCCAACTCATTTTCTATTCCGACATCAACCCAGCCATCCGGAACTACTGTATCCTCTGGAACTAAAAGAGAAGATCCCAAGGGAAGACCAGATCCGTTATATCCTGATATTTCCGATCCCACAGAATATCCGATATAATTCAATACCTGAAAATTGTATCCCTCATCAGTGGCCACTGCCTGCATTACGGGTTTTGCAATTTCTGCGGGCTCTTCTGGTTCGAGATTTTGAACACCACCGGCCGTCGCCGCACTTAAGAAGTAAATATCATTCCCCCCAGATCCACCATCAGTTACTCCCGAAGCATCTGGTATGGCGTGTAAGGTAGAACCAGAGGGATAATTTATTAGTCCTCTCATAATTACTCTGATATCGTCGGTTTCTGGATCTTTAGATTCTACAATTCCCACAACTTCAGCGGCGGAATTACTATTTGCTTGAGATAGTGTATAATGATTTGTGGTGGGAATATATCGAATAACCGCGCCCGCAAAAATGTTG
>Ga0181369_1000495_pt1 | contig 11166 bp, 9 predicted proteins | sample LowvirmetaG_8_FD_130088 | JGI IMG/M metagenome (GOLD analysis project Ga0181369, IMG submission 130088) | Marine viral communities from the Subarctic Pacific Ocean - Lowphox_04 viral metaG | ecosystem: Environmental > Aquatic > Marine > Oceanic | place: Subarctic Pacific Ocean | collected 2015-11-29 | reverse complement strand
CCTTTGTTGACAACCTCTTTGTAAACCGTGTTTTGTGATAGATTCTCTACTTCAAAGTATTCGTTACCCTCAGAGTCAGTGACAGATATAATCTCGGATATGTTTTGTGATTTTAGTTCAATTCTCTTGAACCTCTCGAAAGATCCAATCGCTACCGTGTCGGTATCGAAGATACCAGAGACTACTCTGCCGAAGGCTCTAACTGCATAAGAAGAAGGCAAGCCTGTTGTGGTGTCAGTTCTTGCAACAACTATTTCATTTGAAGGATCATCAAATCTTACGTCTTCATCTAGAATAAAAGTATTGCCTGACGTCGAGCTTAGCTCGCTGCCTTTCTTTAAAATTGGGAGGTACGCAGTGTCAGGCCCTAAACCAGAGGTGCTGGCAGGAACGATGGCGTATAATGCAACTGTTCCATACGAGGACGGATTCGCTTTGTATTTGTAACCCATCTGCCTTGACAGCCTAACAATATTATTGTATTCTATAGCAGTATCTAGGAACGATTCGTTTACTTGGTAATCTAGGTAAAAAGAAATGATATCTCCGATATAAGCAACGGTATCAATCATTAGAGCACCAAAAGATGCTTCATTAAAATCTTTAAAACTGTCTGGGTAATACCTTCTTGCGTGCTCTAAAAGGTCTCTCTTGATGGACTCAAATTCTCTACTTGTATACTTTATAGGGGTTTTACGAGAAGGCATTTACGGTTCTCCCAGTTCTTCTAATAAATAGTAATTTATTCTAATTTAACGGAATTTCTAAAACATCTCCGATGTTTAATCTTTTTATAGTGTATTTTATAGAAACTCCTAAAAAGTTTTCGCTCAGGCCAGGATTATTATCGGGAGTATTAAAGTCGATATCCTGCACTTGGATGAACGGGAGGTACTTTGCGGCTTGCTCTCTCACTCTTGCGTCAATTTGTGTATAGACCGCTGGACCATTATTTTCGAAAAGATAGGACTGGATGCCCACGCCAAAATCAGGATCCATAATCCTCTCTCCCGGATTTGTCAGGACAAGCATTTTGAAGTTTTGTTTTGCTACTTCTTGAATACTTTTTGTCAATCCATACCCATCATCCGGGTCTAGTGTGAGTGGTAGTTTAGGTGAAAAGCCAGCCATTTATTCGTCCTCTTTACAAGGTGGTGGACGCAATGAACTCCATTGCCACCACTTGATACCAAAGCCCTTGTCATCTTTCGGCCTCTGTGTGTCCACATAAGCTTCAGAAGGCGTTGGCAAATCTCTATCCTTGTAAAGGTAATTAGTATTACAAGAAGCTTCTAACATCTGTCTAAGGTTTCTTTTTGCTTTTCTAAATGACTTCTTGGTTCCCTCGTTGCCTCTCCACGTTCTCATACCACCGAATTTGCCAAACCCAATCCACTGTCCTCCGCCTCGTTTCTCAAGAACAGTAGCTGCCCAACCGTCTTTCAACTGGCCGATTGACGGTACAAAAGTAGTGGAAACGTAAACAGCCATCAAAGACATGTAACGATGTAGTGGAAAGTTATACTTAAATGTCATTCTGTACTCTTGAGTTTCTATCAGTTTACAGATGAGTGCTTGTATATAATCTCCGTACATCGCTGGATCGTAAACGGATGCAGTAGCATCTACCGGCACCTCAACGTCCACAAGAGGTATTAGATTCTTAAATACATCCGAGTAAGCTTTCTCAGAGAAGGCGATATTGTTGTTAGTATTCTGACGTATTGAATCAATGTCCATTGAATTCTTTTCGAACGAAGAAGGAACATACGACAAGCGTAGACCAAACTTCAAGTCACCTATATTGTAGGTTCCGGCAGCGATGTCTTGCCAGTCAAAAATATTTATGATTCTTCCATATGGATGAGTAATCTCATTTCCAGCATATGTGACATATCTTTCGAGTACGAAAGGCCAACCACGTTCATCAAAGGCAGGACTCATGCTGTCAAGTGGATGTTCTAGCGTATTGCTAGACCCGCCCGAGTTTGCAGCGTAGTACTGAAGGGTCGGAACGTCAACAGGGCCACCATCGCTATCATTATTTACAGCGCCTGCGACGTAAGGCACATCGTCCCACTGAGGAATACCGGGAATTATCTGAGTTGGAACTCGATTAGGCGACTTAATTATAATATCATCTATAGAAGCGATTGGGTACTCGCCCATCTTTGGTAAGACAGTTGAGAACAGAGATGTCATCCTAGAAATCTCTTCACCAATATACCTCTTGAGAATAACTCTAGCATTCTCTAGAACAAATTCGTCTCTGCCCTCAAAGATATCTCTCCAACGTTTTTGCTTCTCTTCTCTGGTCTCGGCAGGATCTAGTTTTTTGAAGAAATGTCCCTGCCAGTTAGCACTTACATAATTAGATATATTTTCTAATGCCTCAAACTCTTCTTCCGACACATCCTCGACTAGATTTCTATCTATTTTCGTCATGAAAGTCTGTACCACCTGCTCCATGAAGAGATAATAATAATCTTTTGCGTTTTTAAGATATCTCAGCCCACGACCTGTTTCTTGCAGCCCTAGCTCCAAAGACTGGGCCACAAACTCCGACAAAATGTTGCTGTAGTGGTCAGGGTACTTCGGAACCAAGAAATAGAACACTGGGAGTCCCTTTAAAAGCACTTCGGATATATAGGTCCTGCATGTTGCATAAATAAGAGATTCGTTTAAAGCAACCGCAGACGCAGGCAAAGCACGATCAAAAGGAGCTTCTACAATAGAAAGTATATTACCCTTTGCGTAAGATAGTCTTTCATCATCTTTGATTTTCCCAATCAAGCCCGAGGCTACATCTCGAAGTTCATGGAAATTAGGGAACCTAGTAGCGGTTACTCCATCTTCACAATTCTTTATCTCAGGGGCAATGGCATTTGCGACCTTTAGAAAGCCGAACTCTTCAGGTTGTTTGATGTAAAACGGAGGGTTAGCCTCGGAACCACCGTACCTACCGATTGCAGCAGCTATGTTGCCTTCGTACTCTCCTCCCGGATCTTCATGGAAATAAATGATCTGAGGAACCGAATCAAAATCATATCCATAGTCAAACACATCCACCTTTGCTATATCTTCTGCGAGTCTAGCGAGTAAGCCCTCACTAACCGCATTGTAACTGTTGTTAGCAAAAGTTTCGTATACTTCGTTACCCAGCAAGCTAGTGTCTATGAGTGATTGTCTGACTTTAGCCTCCATAAAAGCACCCCAAACATCTGCTGGAGTCTGTAACCCTTGTCTGTCGCCAGCAATTAGTCCAATATATTCTAAAATATCTTCTGGTATTGGGTCCTCTGTGGTAAAAGCAATCTCCGACTCTCTTAACGGAGTCAGTGCTCCGGGTGGATTAATGGTCGTATCTACTTTTATTCTACATAAATCCCTTTCGTAAGTTGAATTTGATTGAGAGTAGTTATAATCATAGGATACCTCTATATTGAATTCTCTGTTACCAGTTGATTCATCGTAGTCCTCCCACTGTAGAATAGTTGAGTAAGTGCTATTCTTGTTAAATGTAGGAGACAAAGTTCTCAGCTGATCTTGGAGGTATCCACCAACTTTATCTGGTAGCCCGCCAACAGCAGGAGGCCTACCGCTAACCGATATATCCCCATCATCACCCTGATCGTTAAGCTCCAACTGATAGTTTCCTTGCTCGTCCGCTATCGCAGCCAGTGGGTTAAACAAATACGGGAAAGTCAAGAACCTACCACCAGAATATTGTATAGGCTCCTGGATCCAATCATTATGTGGAGCAGGAGAGTTTGCTCCGATACCCCATTCGTTCCACGGTGGATAGGACCTAGTTCCTCTAGACCCGTACACATTGAAAACAGACGGCCCAAGGATAGACCTTTCAAGGGATTTATGCTGATTGTACCCGCGCCCTCTAGAGTCTGCTAGGCACATGTTTAAGAACCCACGACTTCCTATCAAATCCTGTGTGTAACTAAGCGTAAGAGATTCGTACATTGAATCAAACGCAAGCTGTAAAGAAAGCGTTTCAGCAGGACTAACAGCAGGCAACAAAGCTTCGCTAGACGGGTTGTCTATGTCCTGTATAAAGTCAGGTAAGATATTATCAAAAACCCCACTATTGAGCATGTCTGTGAGTTCTCTCAAATCATCAATAGTCTTATCTCTCAGGAGACAAAGTTGCTGCTCGATACACTCACCATCCACGCCCTTCTCTCTAAGAGCTCTCGCCCTTGTGTCTCGGAATAAATCTAGCAATCCAAGATCATCGCACACTTCTTGGCTGAACGGCAGATCAAGTGGACCTATGTTACACAAAGTGTTCGTGTCGATAAAGAGTCCAATAGCCTTAAAGAAATCTTTGATAGAGTCTCTATCATTCAAGCACTCCAGCATGGGTTCAGTCACAGGATCCGCTGCTATGATTTGCGTCACCAAGTTGTAGATTGAATCTGAGGCTTCCCCGCTTATAAGGTCAACTAGTTCACACTCTGTCACTACAGACGAAATGTTATCGACAAACCTTACTATTGAATCTTTATCCGCGAAGCAACCAAGAGTGTTGGCGATGTCTTCTAGGGCTTGCCCTACAACATCTTCGTCTATGCCGCCAGAGCACCCTGCTTGCATCAGAGATCTCAAATTTGTTGGGTCTGAGCCTACTCTTTGTTTGCAAAGCTCTTCAAAGATAATTTCTAGAATCTTTCTAAGAACCAAAATTAGAACTCTTCTTGCAATTTCTTTGAGAGCAACAAGCGCATTCTCTATTACTACATCCGTGATACCCGCGATGGTTAGTTTTGGCATCTGAAGTCTTGGCTTAGTAGCCAGCGTAATACCATCCTGAAGCTCACAAATGTCTACGTTAAACCCAGGGAGTTGCAGTATATCGCTAAGAGGTGGATAAAAACGAGGAGGAGCAGCGCAGAACTTGTCTAGTTTCTCTAGGGCAGAAATAACTATTGGAGCTCCTGGTAAAGTTTCGATAACCGAAAGTAACTGGTCGATGCCCAGCAGATCATTCGTTATAAGGTCTACAACAACTTCGTTCAGTGTTTTTATATCCTGAGCTGACGGAATGGCATACCTCGGCTGAGCCATCCTCCCACTGAATGTGCGTGTTTGGTTAGGTCGCGCCAAAGCCTCTGGGCGAGGCAGTCTGCCCGCACTTGTGTAGCTATAAGCTGTTGTTGTATCCACTACTGACTGGACTTCTAAGTCGTTCTCATCAACAACCCTAACCGTGATAAGACTTTGCAAGAACGGCAACAGTTGCGGTGCTGTCTCATTCACTGCAGACACGATCACTTCTTGCAAAGGCAAAGGCATCTTGCTAATGAAGTCCGCAAATGCCTCTTTGTCCATTGCCTTTACTGTTGAAGAAATAATAATTTTGATTGAATCTTCATACCCTAGAGCACTCAACAAGCAGTCCACTGCAGATTGAATCAGGCCAATCAAGCCACAATATCCTAAATTATCCATTAAACCAGTATAAAGTTCTTCAATACTGTCCCACCTGCCGTTTGCAATAAGCTCGGGAAGATCACTAATAATCCTGTCGCTTGCAAGATACTCTTTTAGTGTTAAGTCGATAACCTGCGTGGCAAGGTTTTCTCTGTTTCTTTGCTCTAGAATTTTGCCATCAACTAAAACACAAGGTTCTACTCGCAGCTGAGAGAGTAACGCTTCTCCAATTGAATTTACTTGTGTTAGCGCCCACTCACCAGCGTTCTTCCTCTGGGTGTATCCGCCTCCCTCCAGAGGACAACTAGCATCCGCGAGAGCTTTTATGCCTTCATTCCCTTCAACAAGTGGAGATGTCAAGTCATTAACGTAAACCTCTTCTATTTGAGGAAATCTGTAAGAACTTACTAAGTCGTACCAAGATGCCGAACTTCTAGAAAGAATATCTCTGTACATGTCTGGGAGCCTGGAGATGTAAGCTAAGACGGTCGTATTTTTAGCCTTCGCAACAAAGACATCAAATCCCTTTTCCAAAGTAACCACAGGTCTGTAGGGCTCTTTTACTTTTACATATTGTATCTGGTATGTCCCATCAAAACCGATTTCTAATGTCTCCAACTTGTTGTAGGATAGGTCGGACTCTCCGATGAACAAGGATAGATCCTTGTAGAAAGACTCAATCCGGTTCGCGTCAGCAGAGAAATTTAGACCTCTAATAATCTTACCAGTCTTAAGGACCCAGTCAGCGTACTTTGGCTCGTAAGATCTAAATGATTTCGATACTTTATCAAAAATATCAAGAATCTCGGAACCGTAGAATACAACATAACTCGGAACAACGCGAAGCCCAGTAACGGGAGCCGAAGAATAGTTTTCTTCTTTTTCAGGAATTCTGTTAAATTCTTCAGCGCCAACGACTACAAGAACTCTTGTCTTTTCTAGTGGTCTAGGAGAAATATAGAAAGTCTTTACCTCGGCAGAGCCCGCAAAAGTCAAACCTTCTCTAGAGAGACCGCCTTGCACCAATGCTTCTGCGGATGGCCTAGAGCCAGAACTGAACTCTGTTATTTCTTCCTTGTTGTAAAACCGGAGCAATCTTTCTACCGCTTCAGGTATGAAAGAATTAAGGTATTCTTGACTACACTCCGGAGGATCAGCGTGCATTACAATAGAGTACTCACATGTCCTTTTATTAAAAAATGTTTGTCCATCATCCATCGTCAGCCAATTCGGGACAAAAGCATCTAGATTAGGAATACATGTTTGAATAAAACCATCCAGAGTTTGACCGGGCTGCTCCTCTGGCTGACATTTGGAGGCCGTTATTCCTTCAGAGTCTACTATTATTCCGCTGCCATCAGAAGCTCCTGGATCTCCTTCTTGTCCTGGTAGGACGCAGCATTCATTGGGAGTTCCATTTATAAACTCAATTAGGAATAAGCCTTCTTCGCCTTCATTCGGTGACTCAATGAAGTTTCCTAACTCGTCAGTAACATAAGCCCATTGACCACAGGGCCGCGTGGCCTCTGGCTCGTAGTTTAAAGCAGAAGGGTCTGTACACCCTATGATACCGTACTCCAAAGGGATATCTCCGCCACCGTCTGGCGGCTCCCCAGGAGTATCAGGAGAGGGAATTAAAGGAGGATTAGGAGGCGTATAGTCTGGGACATCAGGTACACCACCAGGTGTATCAGGAGTGCCCGGTATAGCAGGGTTTGAGCCTCCTGGCCGTACATCTAAAACACACTCTCCAGTAATTATGTTCCTAGTGTATCCGGGTGGACATTCAGGCTGTTCTCCGGTCGGGTTAAGAGGATCTGCTCCAATAGGAGTGCCACTGCCTCCAGAAAAATCTGGGTCTCCTACGATTGGTGGAGTGTTTCCTGCATTTGGATTAATTGGTGGCATTTTCTAAATATCCTCAGTTTGTCTTGTTGTACCTAGAAAGTATATTAATTTCTCCAGTAGGAGAAAGAAAAACTTGATTAACATTAGAAAAGTCAAATTTCTTTTTATCACCAAGAGCTACATGGTTATTGACTTGATCAATCAGTTCTTGCACATAAGAGATAGCAACAGGTATGTTTGGAATAGCAACTCCAGGAGCGGCTCCTACAACCTCATGAGTATGAGTTGCTAAATAGTTATTGAATTTCATTTGTGAATTAGTAAAGTTCTGTACCCATGTGATGATCTCGCCCATCTGGGCCATTATTTCTTTCAACAGAATGACGAGGTTGTCCCCTTTAACCATTGGCTGGAGTCGGTTGAGTGTATATAGGGAAGGAGCGCCTTCTCTGCCGGGAATAACCGGATTTAGAACTTTGATTGTCCCTGTTTTTTCGTGAGCGATAAGATGAATTCCACGGTCAGGGCCATCACTTTCTATTTTTTCTCCTCTAGAATTGTACTCTACAACAGTGTCACTGTTTACAATCTTGGGGTTAGTTGGAGTTCTTTTCTTTGTGTAAATTCTGACATCTTCCCTTCCGACTATTCTAATCGAATCAGCTTTAATACCAACTGCGGAGCGGTTTACGGATGCTTTTAGTCCCGTACTCTGGCCAAAAGGAAGGGCAAAGTTTTTATCTATATCTGTCCTCTGTGAGACAAGGACCCTTGCAGCATCAGTTATAAAGTTAGGACCTACAATATCTTTTTGAAGAGGCTTACTTCCGCCACTGCCAACAACAATATCTATTGATCCAGCAGTCGTAGCACCAATTCCACCGTACCCACTGCCATGACTTCTCTCACTTCTATCTCTACCAAACACAATTCTATGCCTGCCCCACAGGTCTTTCTGAGAAGGATAAACTTCTTCGCACTCTGTTTTATCAAAAGTCGGAAGAGGTTCAAAGAGAGGCGTATTTAACTGGCCGGGAAGAATGCAAGCCTCTCCAGAAGCTATTTTCTTCCTTATTTCTTCATCTGTGCCTTCAGCCTGCTTTCTCAAAGCCTCTGAAAAGCCAGAGAAGTCCCTAGCAGATTCATTCTGAGCCATTGCTTCCTCCAACATCGCCCAATACGGCCCTTAGTGCCTCTGGGTTCTCGACTGATTTAGATGCAAACAATTCTCCACAGGTGTCAACAATCGAAGATGAATCGATTATTCCAAGATACTCGCCATATTTTGAATCACCAGAAGATATATCTACTTTAATAATATTTCCTGGTTTAGGGAGTGGAGTATTATTTGATATCTCTGCATAGAACGTAGGGTGCATGCCAATCGCCATACGAACATATTGTTGGAATGCAAGTCCCCCTGCCCCTACTGCGTAAGGCTTTGGAATAGACCCATGGATCTTAGGAACTCGTGCAATAACCTGAGTGATCGGTCTCTTAAGATCTACTTTGTTAGATATTTTGCCCGTAGGATTCTCAAACGACGCAAGGCAAACAGCATAATACGGAGGACCCTCTTGGTCATCTAGAGACATTTCAAAGACTTTATCAACTGCTTGTTGAATCTGGAACATGAAGTTGAACTGATTCTCTACGTCTAGTCTTAGGCCAAACCTCTCAAGAGAGCCTCGGTTAAGCTCAACATTGCTGTCGAGCACCTCTCTCATCGTCTTGTAGGCCATCAGTCTTTCTCCTGAATCATATTAAAGATGTCTTCTTTATCTGCGTCAGAAAGGCCTGTGTCCTTGCTTTGGTTCTTTTGTATTAGAGCAGCAATTTTTACAAGCTGCTCATTTGAGCGTTGTAGAGTTTCCACATACTTAGAAGCAGTCAAGCCAACTTCTCGATGACGTGCTTCATCTTTACTAAGATATCTAACAACATCATCGAGAAGTTCTCTTGTAATCTTGCGGTCGTTCTCAATGTTATCGACTGCTTCTTGCAAGTAATGGTCTAACTTTTTCAAAATCTGCCCTCATCCCATTTAAACTTAAAATGTCTATATTTTTCTCTTAACTTGTTAAGATTATTCACAACTTGTTTGGTGTTTAAACCAGTAAGCTCTCGAATATATAAATAAATAGCTTTTTTGTTAAAAATTAGATTCGGATTATCGCGATCTTTGATCAAAATCTTAATAGCTTTAAGTACTTTCTCTTCATTTGCTTTGAGTTTCATGGTTTCCCAGACCTCTATTTCCTGCCATAGGAGGCCCCAGAACTCTTCTCTCTGTCTTTCTTCGTCGTACTTAATTCTATCACATGCATACTTAAGCTGGTGTTCAGTAGTCAACTCATCTAAATCGACTTCTCGCCTAGATTTGGAACTATTCTTTTTAACCTTGTGAATGAACCAATTCTTGGTGATGACACTAAAGTAAGAGAAGGCTTTAGATTTCTTCTCGGGACTATACTTGTGTATAATCGTTGTAAGGTGAACTTTACAGTCTTCTTTGAGATCTTCTATATTTGGAAGATTGGTAAATTTATAGGTGTATACAATCTTATCAACCATTTCAGAGAATGCTGGTTGTATCAATGTCCTATATAGCAACTCTTTTTCTCTTGGGTCTGTGGACTCATTATATCTTAATATAGCTTTTTCGTGATCTTCTCCGAAGTATACTCTTTTACTTCTTTTACGTCTCCTCGCTGTCATCAAGTTCGCCCTCCTCATCTTCTGGTGGTTCGGAGAGGAGAAAAATATCTTCATAATTTTCAAGTTCCTCTCTTAGTGCATTTGCATGCTCTAAGAGGTGTGTTAAAGTTGGATCACCATAGAACCTTTCAAGTTCATAAACTTTCTTCAAATGAATCGAAAAGCTTAGGACATCTTCGTAAAGAGCCGCTAAGCCATCGGAAAGGTATAAGAGATTTATTAGAGTATTTCGAGCATACCATAAAAGAAAAATATTTAAGACAACAGATAACAAAAGTGATATTTCAATCATGGTATTCCCTTTTTAATTTATCTTTCTCATCAGAGACTTGTCTCTTTGTATCTTCAATGTATTCCTTCACTAATTTTCCGGCACTGGAAGCTTTTCCTACTGAAAAATTTAAGGACGGTATCTTCTTAACATTCTTTTCTTGACAGAAAGTACAGCTTTCAATGCTTTCTGTCATCGAGTGACGAACTTCAAACTCTTTGTTGCATGCAAAACACTTATAATTATACTTCGGCATCCTCAAAATCCTCTTTTACTTTAATTGTTGGAGGATTCATCACCATTAATCCACTTTCGCTCATTCTGAACTTAAAGCCTTTGAGTGTTGGTACAATGTCAGATTGTTCTAGCAGGGACCTCTGTAGCGCCATCATAAGTGCTCCCACTGCCTGATCATTAAGATACATGTTTTTGTCTTCAGTCATTACTAATCTCCTTCTTTAGTGCTCTAAAGTCTGCTTCGTACATAAGGTAAGCGAGTTCTTTAAATTTTGTTTCTGGAATCCAGTTAAGCTTAGTTTTTGCCTTCGAGGAGTCGCCTAGTAAAAGGGGAACCTCGTGTGGCCTAAACAATCTTTCATCTATTTCTACATGTTTGGAAACGTCAAGACCAGCGTACTCAAATACTTCTTGTAAAAACTCTTTTACCGTATGTGTCTCTCCTGTAGCAATCACATAATCGTCAGCTTCATCTTGTTGTAGCATTAGCCACATGGCTTCGACATAGTCTTTTGCATAGCCCCAATCTCTTTTCGCTTCTAGGTTGCCAAGGTAAAGCTTGTCCTGTAGACCTAGCTTGATTCTCGCAGCTGCCATTGTTATTTTTCTTGTCACAAAAGTCTCGCCCCGTCGAGGCGATTCAT
>Ga0181369_1000494_pt1 | contig 11177 bp, 4 predicted proteins | sample LowvirmetaG_8_FD_130088 | JGI IMG/M metagenome (GOLD analysis project Ga0181369, IMG submission 130088) | Marine viral communities from the Subarctic Pacific Ocean - Lowphox_04 viral metaG | ecosystem: Environmental > Aquatic > Marine > Oceanic | place: Subarctic Pacific Ocean | collected 2015-11-29 | reverse complement strand
ACAAATGAGTTAGATAAAGGAGTTCCAATGTCTTTAGCCGATGATGTTATTACGTCTTTGGGATATGCAGGGTATGGAAATAATTATAATAATCAAGATAATTTTATAGGATTAACAGGTGAAGATGATGGTGTATATGTTCCACCAACAGGAAGTGAATTAATTACACAATATATAGCAATTAATAATGGTCAAATAGCTAATTACTGGCATTATGACTACTCAGTACAAGGATTTGTTCAAGCATTAGAAACAGCAGGTTTCCCTTATCCTATTGATAAGGTAAGTAATGAAATATATAAACGTCTTTATCATAATATGGCTTACCTTGTTAAGAAAAAAGGTACAGTTGCTGGGTTAAGACAATTAATTAATATTTGGGGTATACCAAGTACAATATTAAGAATAAATGAATTTGGAGGTAAAAATAAAGATCAAACAGATGATTATGATTTATGGTATAATAGATATAGTTACGCTTATAAACCAGTAGCTGATTCATATAATGCAAGTTCATCTGTAGTAGTACCATGGTTACCTTTAAATAGAAACTATATAGCTGAATCTGGATCATATATTGTACCAGACGGAGTTGGGTTTAGATTTAAAACAACAGGTCATCCTTCATCATCTTTTGGAGGAAATCATTATAGCCAATCATTAATAGCTAAAAAATCAAATGGAACTGATGATAATGAATTTGACTGGACTGTAAATTTATTTTGGACAGGTTCTGAATCAGGATCATACTCAGGATCAGGTAATAGTGATTATTATGAGTATGGTGTCATGAATTTAATAATGTCTGGATCGCAAATTGAAGGTGGATTTGCAAGATCCGAAGATATTTATTTACCATTCTTTGATAAAGGGTGGTGGTCAGTATTAGTACAAAGAGATAAACACGTTAATGCAGTAGGGTTAAGTTCAGAATATAATGCTTTATTAACAACATTAAATTCGGGAGTAGGTGCAAATGCTAATCCAACAGATTGTACTGCTGGTACTTATCTTAATGTCCCTCTAACTGGTGGTACTGGAACAGGAGCATTTGCAAATATAGTTTGTGCCCAATCAGGTTCAGGAACACCTGATCCTATTGCAATTACAGAAATAACATTATCAAAAACAGGAACGGGGTATGCATTAAACGATCAGTTAAATATAGCAGCTGGTGCTTTAGGATCACAAACATTAGCACCTACAATTGCAGTAGGCTCAATTACAACACCTTCAGGACTTTATACAACAGCAGGATTCCCAGGTCCAAATGGTGGGGGTAATTACCCATCAGTTGCTTTAACAACAGTAACAGGAACAGGTACAGGAGGTGATGTTAACGTAGTAACAAATGACCAAGGTGGAATTACTAGTATTACAGTAGATACAATAGGTTCAGGTTATGCAACTGGTAATCAAGTATCAATTGCAGCTGGTGCTTTAGGAGGAGGAACAGTAATTGGCCCTTTAGAAACTCCATTATCATATGCAGGTGCAGGTTCATTGTTCCCAGTTGGAACTTATGTATATGAAGACACAGGAGGTGGACAATTAACTCAAACAGCAGGTACAGATGGAGATAATTTACAAATTAGATTTGCAATTAGTGTAGCGAATACACTTCCAGCTGAAGTTGAAGTACTCCAACCAGGGTTTGGATATGCTGGAAATTGTACATTCCAAATTGCACAAAATGCAGTTGTAGGAAACTCAGCAGTAAATGTATCTGTTCCATCATCAGCAATATCAGTTAACTCAGCAGCTATAACCATAACATTACAAGCAAGTGATATTAATGCTACATCAAATGCAGGTGCAATAGTATTAACAGCTGCAGATATAGCTAATGGAGATAATGGTCAACCAACTACTTATACTTTATTTGCTAAAAATAAACTATATGATGGTAATGATGGTAATAGCATAGGATTTGAAGGATCGGCTAGTATATCAACAGGTGGTGGAGCAGGAAGTGGAGCTAATTATGGTGCAGGTTTATATGGACAAGGGGTATATGGTACTTATATTTCTTCATCAGTTAATAAAGCATGGAATAAATTTGGAGGTATAAATGTACCTGATGGTGTTCATGTAGGTGGTGCTTTAAAAGGGGTTGAAATAGCAGGTATAGGAACTAATAATTTCTTAGCACAAGAACCAGGAAAAATATTTTCAGGATCCTTCCAAGAATTTAGATATTATTCACATGATATAAGTGAATCTGTATTTAATGATTTTGTAATGAACCCAGAATCAATTGAAGGTAATTTTATAACAGGATCAGAGTCATCATTTGATATAGTAAACTTTAGAGCACCATTAGGTAATGAAATGGAAAATTTCTTTACAGCATCTCAAGGTGTAACAGGCTCTAATGTAACTACATTACTAACTTCTTCACACCCAGCAGTTACAGCATCTGCTCCTGAGTATATAACAGCTTCATTTATTGACACAGCTACAGATACTTACGATAGATATAGTTGGATACAATATCAAAATGCTACAGTAAGAACATTTAGTGAAACCAACACAGAAACATACTTCTTAGACCAACCAGCTGTTGGTATTAGAAACAGAATATCAAATAAAATACAAGCTACAAGTAATTTAAATTTTGGTAATGTATTATCAAATCAAGTAAGTATACAAAAAGATCCATTTATAAGTCAAAGTTACACTGAAAATATTAATACATTAGAAGTAGCATTTTCACCAACATCAGAAATTGATGATGACATTATACAATCTTTAGGTTATGGTGCTATACAAGAAGTAATTGCGGATCCTAGATTTAGATCATCATCAGATGATATTTATCCAGGTTTAAGAAAAATTGCAGATGATTATTTTAGAAAATATATAGGTAGTGATCCTTACGCTTACATAAGATTAATAAAATATTTTGATGATTCGCTATTTAAAGCGATTAAGAACTATGTACCTGCACGTACAAGTGTGTCTACAGGTATTGTAATAAAACAAAACCTACTAGAACGTAATAGGTACCGAGAACCACAAATGGACATAGTGACTACACAGTCCTACGCTACAACTAACGTTCCTTTAACATATAAAAATTTAATGTTATCAGGATCAATTTACTCACAATCTGCAATAGTTGGTATTGAAGGTGGTGCAGGTGGTCCCTACAATCAATATAATACTTTAGAAACAGGATCTGTAATATTTCAACTTGATGGGCCTACTGCTAATACAACTGCTGCTGCAGGAACACGATTAAATCTTTTATATAAATCAAATACTATATGGTCGTTAGATGCAGCTAATAAAAATATTCATGTTGAACTTCAAAGTCAAAATTCTACTACTACAAATGACGGTGCATTTTTTACAGTTGAAAAATCACTAAGAACTCCATTATATTGGAATCCAAAATATACTAGTGGTCCTGGTGATTTTCAAGTAGAAATATATTCAGATAAAAGAGGTTTAATTTATTCAGCTGCAGATAGACAGAGTACAGCTAATCCCCCAGGACAATTATTATTTACTAGTAGATTCCAAACTGAACTTGCATTTGCAGAAATGCACCCAGGTGAAAGATTAAGGTTATTTGTTACATTTGATAATGGAGCTGTAATAGAAAATGATTCAAACCAGGCAGTAATAGCATTTGGTAATAGTGCAGATATATTTAATTTACTAGATGGAACTCCATTAGTAAATTCTGCATCCGTTAATTTACCAATGTCACAACAAGGTTACTTTGCAAATGAAGTAACACCATTAGGGTTAATTTCATCATCATTTGCTGATAATGAAGAACAATTTTATAATGGAGAATTAAGTGGTAGTAATTTTAATACATTCTCATATTCATCATCATATGTAAGTCCTTATAACCCATATGCTAGAGTACCTAAAAACTCAACATCATCAGCTGCATTTCAGGAAGATTTACCTATTTCTAATTTTTCAACATTTGGCTCATCAAGTTTTACAAGTGCAGATGTTGGAAGTCCATCTGGTTACTTTACAGTTAATTCAGCTAATTCATTAACAATTGATACAAAAACTCAAATAGTTGAAGGAGCAAGATTTGCATTTGCAGCTAGTCAGTCTTTAATCCCATTACAAAATTATTTAGTTACATTTGATTTGAATTGTACTTTAAATGACAATAGTAATCCTGTAGGATTATCTTCATTTGGTATGCAAGATGGAGTTAATGTAAGAAATGGTGCTGGATTTGGAAACGCAACAGGTCAGGCAAATGCGTTTTCAGTAACCTCTGGGGGTACTGGGTATGTTGCTGGAACTTATCCTACCACACCTGTAACAGGTATAGGAACAGGATTAACAATAAATGTTTTAGTTTCTTTTGGAGCCGTAGTAGGTCTTTCAACAATAGCAACAAATGGAACAGGGTACCAACAAGGAGATGTATTAAGAATATTAGGAAATGATGGATCTTCAGGTGCCGAAATTACTTTAACTAATGCTGGTAATATTTCTTTATCATCAACAGGTACATTTGTAGTATCTCATTCATTTATGGCATATCCTACTCCAGATGCTCCATTAGATTATCAATCATTATCAATTCAAGCTGGTGTTAATATTCAAGCAACTTTGACTAATTTTAAAGTTGAGGGTGTAGGTGGAGAATTTGAATCACAAGTAGCATCCATTTATTTAAACCCATTACAACAAGATCAATGGCAAATATTAAATACACAAAGTGTAATATTTGATAATTCAGATTATAATCCATTAAACAATTTTATAATGCCACAAAGATCAAGTAGTTTTAGATATGCTTTAACTTATGATCAATCACAAAATCAACCAACTGAAATTGATACTATTACAACATGGTCATATGATAATACAAGCCCATCAGCTAGTAGACCTAATCCAGCAACTTTAGAGGATAGTCAATACACACAACAAGCATATACTTTAGCTAGATATAAAGGTAGTAAATTAAAAAGTTTAGATTATAACTTCTTTACCCCTTCAGGAACAGTAGCACCTATTCAAGCACAACCAACAGCTCCTTATAATGTAGGGTATGGTTATTCTTCTAGTGTAGCTGAAGAATTCCTTGATGGCGCAACTGGTAGTTATACTGGTGATTTATCATTTGGGCAAACATCTTGTATTAATAAAAACCCACAATATATAGCTCACTTCCAAACATCATTCTCACCAACGAGTTTCTATCAATCAATGCAATTTAATATTGATACCTTAATTGAAATTCCAATGGAATCTATAGCAGGAGAAGAAATTACACCTAATTCAATTGATATAACTGGGGATAATAAAAATAAAAAATCAGTATCAAGTGTATTTGAACCAAATAGAAAATTACAAATGACATTTGATGATTTAACTTTTAATGGAATTCAATATGGTTTATTAGGAGCAGGTCCATTTAGAATATTAAACTCAGCAACTGTATTTAAAACATTAAATTCAAATGCTAGAAATTTTGCAAAGGAATCTCAAGCTTACCAATATCAAAAAGCAGGAGCACCAATTTCATCATCTGTTCAAACACCAGAAGGTGTAATTCAAATGGTAACAGGTAGTAATATATTAGATAGTTTTGATCTTCCTGCTCCTGTTACTGCTTTAGGAGAAATTATAAATAGTGGTACTGGATATGGTTCAGGTGGACCAGCTTCTACATCAGGTGGACATGGAACAGGTTTAACTCTTAATGTTGTAGCTGGAGGTGGTTTTGTAACTGCATTATCAATTAGTAGCCCAGGAGATGGTTATTTACCTGGAGATAGAGTAAAAGTACTTGGTAGTGGTGATGGTAACTGTGAAGTTGAAATTAGTACTGTAGGTCCAACACCAGTTCAACATAATGGATTCTTATTAAGTGGTAGTAATACATTATTTACATTAACAGGAGTAGCTACTGGAATTGCAATTGAAACAGTAGGTGCTAGTGGAGGAACAGGAGTTAAAAATACTACTGCAACAGGAGGTTCTGTTGGAACTGGATTAAGAGTAAATGTAATATCTGTTACTGGTGGTGGAGGATTAAGTGATATATCATTAGATGATGGAGGAACTAATTATGCTGTTGGAGATGTATTAGATGTAACAGGAATTAATGCTGCACAAGTTATAGTTACGAGTGTAGAAGATAATACAAATCAGTTCTTACCATTTGCAACATCCAGTACACCAAATGATCCTGCAATACCACCTCCTTATAGATTAGAAATGGCAGGTCCACAATTAGCATTATATCACACTTACAACAAGTTAGTAGAAAGTGGATCTACAAGAACAGAACCTCAATGTTTAACAAGCCCTATATCACAATCAACATTATGGATTAAAGATGGTTTAGATCCAAGAGATTCGGATAATTATTACTCATGGTATCCATCAGGTTCAAATTGTTTAAATTATGCTGATTATCAAGAACCATTCCTAATAAATAGAGGTGATATAATACGAGTAGAAGGATTAAGAGAAATATTTGTTGCTAATAGTCAACCATCTCAATCATTATCGTTTACTAAAGACTTTACAGTATTAGGTGTACAAAACTTTAGAAACTCAGCATCAGCAACTACTGTAACTGGAGGAGCATTTATAAATAATTCTGCTGGAGTAATAGATATTGCACGTACTACTGCAACCGAAACTAGTGTAACCTTCCCATACAATGCAGCAAATCCAAATACTGATGGATTTCAAACAAGTGGAGCAGGTGTAAGTGGATCAGTAACACTAACATCAACAGCAACTAGTAAATTCTTTATTGCTATTGATGGTGCATCACTAACAACAGGTGCATCAACAGGTTATGCAATTGGAGATACAATTACAATATCAGATGCAACTTTAGATGCATCAGGATTTGGAAGTACTACTGGTGCAATAACAATTACATTAACATCTGCTAATGTTCAAGGAGGTGGAGCTTTTGGAGCTACAGGATTTACATTAAGAGTAGATGATCAATGTTGGAATGGTGGTACAGAGAGATACATTCAACAAACACAAGGAGCAATTGAAACTGTTACTCCTACATTCTTAGAGGTAACACCTAACCCATTAACAGCACTAAATGGATTACAAGGAGGAGCTATTACTAAATTCACAGTAAGAAGAGAATTAGAACAAGACAACAGAGTAATGATTAGAAGCATAACAGCACCATCAGGATCAAAAGGTACTAGAACACAATCAGGTGGTGGGTATATTATACCTAATGATTTATCATTACAACAAAAAGAAAATGCACTTAATATTATAAACCAATTAAGAGCTAAAAACGCATTCCCAGATAATAACCAATCTTCATCATAAAATACAGAATGTTTATTACAGCTTGGAATGGAAATTAAAAAATTATATATTTATAACTAAAATAACACAGTAATGGGATATTTAAATAATCAGATTATAACAGTTGATGCAATATTAACTAAAAAAGGAAGAGAATTACTTGCAAAAGGTGATGGTTCCTTTAACATAACACAGTTTGCTTTATCTGATGATGAGGTAGATTACACACTATATAACCCAAACCATCCTTCAGGATCGGCTTTTTATGGGGAAGCAATTGAAAACATGCCTTTATTAGAAGCATTTCCAGATGAATCACAAATGATGAAGTATAAATTAGTTACTTTACCAAGACAAACTGCTAAAATGCCTATATTAGCTGGATCTGGAATTGGACCATTACTTAAAATCCCACAATTATCTTCTGAAACTATAACACCAGAAACATTAAATTACCTAAATGGTACTAAATTTGAACCATCAGGATACTCATTTACAATTTCAGATGTTAGAGTTACTTCACAATTCTTTGGTAGTGGAGTTCAAACAAAAGCTGCACAAGCTTTAGCTTCACAAAATGCAAATATGAGTATAACAAATGGTACAGCAACTTCTCAAACAGTTATAGGTACAAGTTGTACTATTGTAGCTACAGGAGTTAACACATTATTTGGATCTAATAACGTGCTATATGCTACATTAATTGTAGTAGGATTAGACTCAGGGGCAAGAGCGTCAGTTCCATTACAAATAACTAAAACAACAACAGCATCTTAAATAAATAAATTATGGCAGACGAAATAACATCAAGAACCACATCAGCAGCAAGTTTAAGAGGTGCTTATATACCATTAGATGCCTCAGATAAAGTATTAAGTACTGATTCTGTAACAGCTGCAATGTGGAGTGATAACACACCAACATTACAAGTATTCCAAACGAGTTCAGCTCAAGTAACAAGTGCTGTAAAAGAATATTATACATCAGTATATCAAACAGCTTCAACAGGAGTAACAGCAGCAATTCAATTTGATATTGCTTATGCTAATTCAAAAGGTAGTGGTAGTGCACCTTTAAATCCATTAGTAGTAGGAACTACTCCTTCAAGAATAAATTATGGTTCATACAGAAATTTAGTATTAGGAGATGAAAATGCTACATTCATATTTGGTAATTATTCAGCATCTGATTTTTATTGTTTACCAATTGAAAGAGCAAGATATAAACAAGCTATACTACCAGGAACCTGGACAATGAATATATCAGGATCAGCTAATGAATTATCATTAACAGATGACAGTAAAGTAAATACAGTTGCTCAATTTTCGGATGCAGGAAGATATTATAATATTATTTCAGGATCGGCAGGAGCAGTTAGAACAACATCTAACCAAACAGATACAAATGGATGGACTCTTAATTCAGGATCATATGGTTGGATTTTACCAGATGTAGATTTATTAATATTAAATGCCGCAGCTTTAGATGGAGCGGCTGCAGATGGAGGTATAGCTTTAGGTACAGCAACATCAAATGGATCTTGGGATAATAACTCAGCAAAAATAGTAAATGCTTTAGCAGTAGCAGGTAAATTTGGATCAGCTACAAAAGGATTTACATTAAATTCAAAAGAGGATTTATCATCTGATTTTATATTTTGTAGAGCAAAATCACAAGAATATAACTACTCATCTAACCCATCATTTATATCAAGCTCAACAGGAGCAATATTATTCGATTCATTCATAGATAACCCAACAACTTACATTACAACAGTAGGTCTATATAACGAGTCACAAGAATTATTAGCAGTAGCTAAATTATCTAGACCATTAGAAAAAGACTTTACTAAAGAATTACTTGTAAGAGTTAAACTTGATTTCTAGGATGGATGGCAGTATTCAAACAATTTAATACAAACGAGGTAGTAATAACTCCTTTCGCTGCTAACAAGCGATTTCATTTTAGTAGCAGTCAGGTTTCTGCCTCAGATGTAGGTATTGAATATTATCAAGGTTTACAAGGAGCATATACATCAGGATCTAACCCAACAGGATTTACTACAGTATTAGATAAAGTATTAATATTTAATAGCACTAAACAATTATATTATTCTAATTTTTTAACCTCATCAACAGGTGATAATTTACCATCTATGAGTTTAATACCTGGAGCATCACCAGACTTTAATAGAGATGTAGGTATAACTACAGGTCCTAGATTTGATAATTTTTTACAATCTTCACAAACTCAATCAAGACAATTTGCACAGTTTTCAGCGTCAACAGCTATAAATGGCCCTTCAGTTATTTCTATCCCATCTAAATTATTTGGTGAAAAAATACCTTGTGAGCAATTTCAATTTGAATATACATCATCTGATTTTACTCATAGTTTAGTTAAGGATGATGGTGAAGGGAATTTATTAGCACAACAAACAGATGCAGCTGGAGGTTTTAGTGTAACACATAGTGTAGGACAAATATTTTACTCTCAAGGAATAGCAGTACTAACAGGAGGATCAAATGACCCAGGTCAATTAAGATTATTAGGGTCACAAGTAGGTTATAAAGGTAATATGACTTCTCAAATGAATTCATCTTCAATACAATTTTCATCATCAATTACAATTAGAGAAAATCAATATAAATGTGTAATTAGAGATAATGAATTTTCATATACAACAAACCCTTCATCTTTAAGACCATCAGGTGAAGTATCATTAGCTGAAAACGCTTTATTACCTTCAACAGATATAACAGGTGTTTCTCCAGTACAAGGTACTTATACACTTATTGGTAATGGAGCTGGAGCATCAGTAATAACAACAGTAACAGGACAAGGATCAGGATTAATATTAACCGTAGTAGTAGGTGCTGATAGTACAATATCAACAATAACAGCTACTAGTGCTGGTAGAGGATATAATTATGGAGATGTAGTAACATTTCCTGGTTCGTTAATAGGGGGTAACAATACAGTAACTATTACATTTGCAGTAGGGAATTTAATGGCAACAACATTTGAAGAAAATCCAAATGAAGTATACTATGATTTTTGTACTGGATCTTATTTTAGCCCATATGTAACTCAAATAGGGTTATATAATGAAGCTAATCAATTAGTAGTTGTAGGTAAATTATCAAGGCCTATACCTATATCCCTTCAAACGGACACTACCTTTGTAGTAAACTTTGATACATAATATATGAAACATATGCCAACAACCGCTACCTGGACTTACCAGGGAAGGGTTATAACATCAATAAAGGATATGCCAGAAGGAACTTACGGGTTTATCTACGAAGTTAGATATAAACCAACAGACGTAAGATACATTGGTAAAAAAGTGCTTTATTTTGAACGAAATAAAAGACTAGGCAAAAAAGCATTAGCAGCACTTAGAGAAGAAAGATCAAAAAACGGACTAAGAGGTCGTGTCCCAATTAAACAAAAAGTAATTACCGAATCAGATTGGAAAGATTATTTTGGATCCCAAAAAGAAATTGTTACATTATCACAACAAGATAATGCAGGTGAAAATTGGGAAAAACGAATATTAGAATTTGTTCCTAATAAAAAATTACTCACATATTATGAGACTAAACATTTATTTAAAAATAATGTATTAGAAAATCAATATAGTGCTCATATTAATGATAATATATTAGGAAAGTTCTTTAGAAAAGACTTTGATTAACGAATTAACTTTCGTATATTGCATATTATGGTAAACGAACTATTAGTTAACTTGGTTAACTCTGTGTTAGGAACTGGAAAACGAACGGCTAGAGGTAACCAATCATATCACTGTCCTTTTTGTAATCACCACAAACCTAAACTAGAAGTTAATTTCTCGGAAAATAAAAAAGGATATAATCCTTGGCATT
>Ga0181369_1000493_pt1 | contig 11186 bp, 16 predicted proteins | sample LowvirmetaG_8_FD_130088 | JGI IMG/M metagenome (GOLD analysis project Ga0181369, IMG submission 130088) | Marine viral communities from the Subarctic Pacific Ocean - Lowphox_04 viral metaG | ecosystem: Environmental > Aquatic > Marine > Oceanic | place: Subarctic Pacific Ocean | collected... | reverse complement strand
TTATGATAGGCACGAAGAAGGGTGTGTACGAAACTGCCCACAAGGCACAGCAACTAGAAGCATTCTATAACCAAGTCTGTGATGACTATCCAAGAATGGAGTTTGGCACATGGGAAGAGATTGAAGCAATGAAGATATTCTACAACACATTCATCAGCAACAAGATTGCATTGGTCAACATGATACAGGATGTGGCACACAAATTGGGCAACATGGATGTGGACAAGGTTACACAGGCACTGGCCAAAAGCACAAAAAGAATAGTGAGTCCTGCCTACATGAAAGCAGGCATGGGCGATGGAGGAGCCTGTCATCCCAGAGACAATATAGCACTGCGTTGGCTGGCCAAAGATCTTGGACTGGGATATGACATGTTTGAGAGCATAATGACAGCACGTGAACAGCAGGCAGAGTCTATGGCAAAGGCCATACTAGAACATGGAAATAATGTGTGGTTCTCATCAGATTCTTACAAACCAGGAACTCAAATGACGGACGGATCATACTCATTGCTGGTGCAACACTATGTTGTGAAGCATGGTGGACAATTAGCAAACGGCATAGACACGCCTGTTGAGGTTATTGTGAGGGTACATGAGTCGGATGAGTTCACCACAGACGATAAAACTACTATATTTGACCCTTGGCGTTCGTATCCACCCGCGGACAACGTAATCTATTATGGGGCAAATTAATAAATATAGTATATGACAAATTCAGATAACACATTCGGAACACATAATAAACTTACAAAAATATTGTCTCAACCATGGGATGGCTCAACGGCATTAATAGATTTTGCCGACGCTGATGCGGCCAAGGCCCACTTCTTCTCAGACGCCGGCCTAGCGGTATTTGAAGAATGTTGCACACAGTTACAGTGGGCAGTAGTTGACGATAAAAAGTTAAAATACACAATGGCTTTTGGTACCAAAGGAGATCCAAGCATTGATCCATCCAATGACTGGGCAGGCCTGTATAATTCTAGAATTACCGCTCTTGCTGATGCTGGTACGTTAGCCAAAAATGGATTCAGCGAAGAAGAGTCGTCAGACCACCTGTTCTAATCTATATAGATAGAGATTTCAATATAATTTCAGCAAACTTCTGATTAGATTTTACACCAGGGTGTGCTAGATCTCTCCCAAAGTCTCTGACCATCATGTCCTCGGTATTGACATTAAGAAACTTGATTTTATTTCTCACACATAGCATTTCCATGGCCAGTATGTTCTTCTCACGATTGAGTTGCGAAACTCTTTCATCAAAAAAATCTATTGGACATTCGAAGTCAGTGCTTCTCAAAATAGGCTCTCCCCGTCTCTGAAATGGCAGGATGTTGTGTGATTGATGTTTTCCATCCTGTTCTGAAAAAAGTTCAAGTCGGTATGGACTGGGGGAATTGACAATCACCATTGCCGGCATCTTCCTTTGCAAGTATTCTTTACACAATCTAAATGCAGTGTCATTGGAGGAACCCGGTACTGCCCGGTTGACGTTGTTCATCTCCAATGTGTCTGCTATTATATTTGTGAAGGAATCCTCGTAATTTATACCAATGCCAAAAGTGAAACTACATCCTAAAAACAAAATGTCTTTTTCAAAACTGTTTTTGATCTGTTTTCTAAAACCTAGATCGTCGAACTGGTATTTGATTTTATGCTCCAACCAACCGTTGTCCTCTAGCTCTTGTCTCCGGGTTTGTAGATTTTTGTTGAAAAGCTCTTGAGTATCTGTGGGGAACCAATCATATGATTTGTTCTTGTGTTTTGAATTTGGATGGAATGTTGTAAGCATATAGATATTTAAGTCACAAAAAAAGGGCGACACATTTCTGCACCGCCCCCTTTTAAATTAGGTATTAATTACGCAGAGTAATTAATTACTTTTCTACCTGATTTCTTTAATAAAGAAATGATGTTTGACTTCATAGTCAAAGCAGAGTTCTTAGGTGCAACACCTAGTACTTCTACTGTAAAGTCCAAACCTTTTGATAACAACTTGTTAGTCGCTGTTTTTCTTGCAGTGTTTTTTACTGCTAGGTTTTTGAACTTGATTTTACCACCGTGTACAGCACCATCTACTTTGTAAGATGAAGCCGGCTCGGCGAATACACCAATCTGCTTCGCTCTAGATTTGAAGTTTCTTGTGTATACAACGTATTGTGTTGAGTTTGCCATGGTTTTTTCTTCCTTTTTAATAGAAGGAAAAAGTGTATTGAACATACCTGTTAGCATATTGTTTCCTTTTCCTTGGTTTTTGTTATATGGTTACGTAACTCTGGAGTTTCAATCTCTGTTATCCTACGTTCCATAATACAATTATATACTAAAACGTGTAGATAGTCAACCGCGGCAGAAAAAGCAACTTTTATGCGATTAATTTTGAAAATTTGGTAATATTTTCTGTAGAACTGGCACCAGAATTTGTTTACCCCATTGAATGGAACTTTTTGATTTAGGATGTTGACCGTCATCAAAAAACTCTAACTTGTTGGCCCTGCACCAGTCCACAATACTATGTTCCATAGGAACCAATGTCACATTGTTCTGTTGTGTTAAAAATGAATTTATGTCGTTTAGTCTATCCTTGCGGTCTAGGTCTTTCCAACCATACCATATCACAGTGTGTTTCACAAGTTTAGATAATAGTACAATATCAAAAAGTACCTGTTCAAACTGGGCGTCCGAAGAGTGAAGTTTCATATGTGGATTATCAAAAAAGGTATTATGTGACAACAATCCGATCACTTCTTTTTTATCAAATTTCAAATTGTATGTAAAAAAATCTTTCACGTCTTCGTGGCCAGGGAACTCATAGGAGTTTTGATAGGATTTCGAGTCAAATGATTTTTCTATTACAGATGTTGATCTACCCGGGCTAGTGATTTGCCATAATAATACGACGTTGGCCAGTTTGTCCAACATGTTGGCAGTCAACAGATGGTTTTTTAATTTTATAATTTGTGATAGATTAGAAGATGATCCCTCAGATAGGTCTACCAAATCAAGTTTTAAATCCTGGCTGAAATACCGTGTCCATCCTACCACAGCGGTCAAACTGCATCCTAGAGCAATAAATTTTTCTGGCATTCTTAATTGTCCTTGTAGTCTGGCACCGCAAACAGGTCTATGCCCTCATCCAGTAGTTTGTTGGTCTCTTCCTTGGTAGGTTTACCATAGAACTTCTGGTCACGTTTTCCCCTGTGTGCCTTCCTGGCCTCCTTGGCGAAGTTTTTACCAACATCCTGGTAATCTTTCTTGATCTTCTTGTTCAATTTACGCAGTATCTGTTCTGCAGTATCGCCCATTACAAAGTAATCGTCTGGTATCTGTTGCTTCTTGGAGGTCTTTACAGCGGGAGCCATGATGGCCTTGTCTACCGCTGTGCTGTCGCACATGGGACAGTTGATCAATCCCTTGTTCTTCTGTCTCTTGTATTCTTTGCTGTCTGGGAACCAACCCTCGAACTCGTGTTCACATTTTTGACATTTCAGTTGATATTTGATCATAATATTATTTACATTATACACTTGACATATAAAACTGTCTACTATATTATAACACTATGGCAATCAACGTATCAGGATATACAAAAGGCAGACCCAAGAAGACTTCGCAGGGCAAGAACAAGAGCAGGATCAAGATGAGCTCTATGAACAAGCACAAGAAGAGATCTTACAAGTCTTATGCAGGACAAGGAAAGTAAATCAGTCATTCGGAAACTGGAGGCACAAGTTGGCAATCTAGAAGTACAGAATGCTGAGTACCAGCAGATAGTCAAAGAGCTCTCTGACAAACTTAAACTGTATGAGCACAAATACGGCACTGTATACAAACCTGCTAGATAATACTTAATAAGTATTGGTATGTTTGAACATGTGCCTAAGCACCTAAGACACCAATACAATCTCTATGATAGGAAAGGTAAGTGGAATATAACCACTAACAAGTGCAACCTTCCACACAAAACAGTGGCCATTGACGGATTTGGCAATTGCATGGTTTGTGAATGTGATGGATGGTTACCTATCAGTGTCTGCAATATCATGGAAATAGATAAGTTGGATCAGATATGGCAGTCCCCTAGGGCTAAAACAATTCAAGGCACCGTGGATCAGGGCAAGTTCACATGGTGCTCAGTCGATAGATGTGGGATATTGAAAGGAGACAAAGTCAGACACACCTACTATGTTTCGATTAACATAGACGATAGTTGTAACTTGGCCTGTCCCAGTTGTAGAAAATCTAGGATATACAGGACTGCTGGTGATGATTTCAGTTCGAGATATAATTTAGTAGTACGATTGCTGGATCTTATCAATAATTTTGATTCCAAAATTGAAATAATGATGAGCGGTAATGGTGATCCTTTCGCTTCTCTGATATACAGACCTTTACTGTTAGGTATGGAACCAAAGAAAAACATAAACATCAGATTTTTAACAAATGGTTTGTTGTTGAAGAAATTAATGCCCAAGATGAAGGTCAAGGAGAGCATCCGACACCTGGACATATCGATAGACGCTGGTGACCGCGAGACCTATGAGAAAGTAAGACTGGGCGGTAAGTGGGAAACACTGATTGAAAATCTAGACTACGTGAAACACAACATGGATTGTGAAATCACTTTGAAATTCGTACTACAGAAAGATAATATGGCCAGTCTTGAGAACTTTGTTTCTTTAGTGGAAAGGTACCAGTTCCGTGGTAACATAATACCGCTTGAAGATTGGTCGGTAATGAAAAACTTCTCGGAGCACAACGTCATGGACCCAGTACACCCATTGAACGCCAAGGCAAAGCAACTATTGGATAAGTTCAGAGGCAATGAAAATCTTTTCTTCCACAGTATCTAGAAATACCTCAACCCAAAAATAACAGCATCCTTCTTCCTACGGAACTTGATGTGTTCATAGTCGATGATGTGTACGTTGAGCCTGCCCCCGTGCTGTTGCATTATTCTTTCAACATCTAAAGGTCGGATTGTGATCCTCTCCTCTTCTGGCAACTTTGCATTGTACCCCCAGAACATGGGCCACCAGTGCAATGGATTCAGTGAATCGTATTCCTCCTTCATTATCAGCAAGAACACAAACGGTGCTATTGTGAATGGTTCCGCCCACCATGGGATCACATCCAGCGTGGCCCAGTCTATGAAATGCACAATGCCAGTCCACACACCAACAATGGCCAACAGTATGCCCATTATGGGCCAGAATTCCTCCTCGACATCTATATCGTGATCGTGATGTGAATACAATCGTATTTTTTGTTGCCTATTCAACTTCATTTGTAAAGTATATATGTGTAAATGGAGTAGACTTTTGCTATTATTATGCTATAATAAGAAGTAAATACCATATATGCAAAAACACACAAAAAGTTTATTAGAAGAATTGAGCTCAATGCCCCTTAAAAGAGACAAAGAAGAGGTTGTTGAGAGCAGGGCATCACACATCCTGGAGTCTACAATAAGACTGATCACATATATCAGAGAGAACTTCGACCAGGACACAGCATTCAAACTTGAAAAGAAATTCAATTCCGCAATCAAGAACATGGACGCATCCAAGTTCTCAAAAGGTGTTGCACGTATCAAAGAGAACAGAGACGTCAAAGAAAACCTACTTAAAATAAAAGACGGCGAATACAAAGAGGACTAATCATGTTAATCGAAGATGTCCTTACAGAATTCAAAAGGACACACCTAGAACACATCGAGGACATAGTGATCACCGATGGCTATGAAGGTGGCAAGGCAGTTCTAGAATATTTCAGAGGACTATTACTAACACTCAAAGGCACAAGTTCAGAAGCAATGAGTGTGTCTGTGAAGTGGGACGGTGCCCCTGCTGTGGTGTGTGGAACCAATCCAGACAATGATAAGTTCTTCGTTGGGACTAAATCAGTATTCGCCCAAAACGCCAAAGTGAATTACACAAAGAAGGACATAGCGAATAATCACGGCACAGACGACCTAGGACAGAAATTGTTGAAGTGTCTGGTGCATTTAAAAAAACTTAACATGCAAGGTGTATTCCAAGGAGACTTGTTGTATACAGATGAGGACATCATTAGAAAAAACATTGATGGGAAGCCTCACTTGACGTTCACGCCAAACACGATCACATACGCAGTGCCAGAATCAAGTGAACTAGGCAAACAGATCGACAGAGCCAAAGTAGGAATCATATTCCACACAACCTACGTGGGTGACTCCCTGGCAGAAATGAATGCCAAAGGTGGAGCAGATGTAAGTTCCTTCGCAAAAAGCAATGATGTGTTCTTTGACAATGCCACATACAAGGACGTGTCAGGCAGTGCCAAGTTCACTGATGACGAAACAAAACAATTCTACAACGGCATAGAGAAGTTGGAGACACTTCTCAATGGTGTGCCACAAAACCTATCTAGTGTGCTGGGACAGAACCAAGACTTCATACCGGTGTTCCAGATGTACATCAACGCAATGGTCAAGCAAGGCCAATTGCCAAGTGATGTCAACAAATTTTTGTTAGGATTCAAGACTTTCTACAACGACAGAATGCAAAAGCAGATGTCAGGACTCAAGGCACAGAAGGCCTTGCAACTGAGACAGGACAAGATGAAACAGATGCCTGTGTTCCTGAACAGAGCCAAGAAGCCATTACAGGCCATGCTGATGTTCTACAAGGCCGTGCAGACCATGAAGGGGTTTGTGCTGAAGAAGATGAACCAAGCACAGGCCATAGGATCCTTCCAGCAGACGGACGGTGGACTTGAAGTCACCGAGCCAGAGGGTTTCGTTGCTGTGGACAAGGCAGGCAATGCCGTTAAGTTGGTCGATAGGTTGGGATTCTCACGTAGAAATCTCACTGCTATCAATAAATTCCACAATAACTAATAGTAATGAAATCGAAACCTTTTCCTATAAAGGAGGGTATACCATGCCAACTTAAATGGAATCACTCCACTGTTTTCCTGACCATGGCCACGACGGCCAGTTGCCACAGAGTTACCCACGATCCCTACGAGTTCAAAGAAAACAAGATGAACTTCCACAACATAAAAACCAAATTAGAAGCAAGGACCAAGATGCTCAAAGGCGAATGGCCTGGCAGGGGGTGCGAACATTGTAAGAGCACAGAGGATGCCGGCGGCCACTCTGACAGGATCTCACAGTTGAACATGCAAGGAGTCACCGCTCCTAAAGAACTGGAACATGACTTAACGGCAGTTGATGTTACGCCAACACAGTTAGAGATATACTTCAGCAACACCTGTAACCTCAAGTGTGTGTACTGCAACAGTAAATTTAGTTCGACCATAGACAATGAGAACAGGATAAACGGACAATTCACACACGGTGACAGAACAAAATTTGGTAGTCATGTCTTTATCCCTGGAAAGATACAAGTTAACCCCAACATCGACGACGACACCAACAAGTTGTTCGCATGGCTAGAAGAACACATACACGAACTGAACAAGGTAATGATCCTAGGAGGAGAACCGTTCTTACAGAAGCAAACAGAACGAATGGTAGAACTGTTGGAGAAGACAGTCAACCCTAACTTAACATTAGTGGTTTTTTCTAACCTTACTGTTGATCCATTGCGGGTACAGAATTGGCTGGCAAGAATGTGGAAGTTGGTGGAGCAGGGCAAATTAGACAACTTACAAGTAGTGGGCAGTCTCGACTGTTGGGGACCACAGGCCGAGTACGTCAGGAATGGGTTAGACCTGAACAAGTATGTAGACAACATGGAATTCATATTACATAAGACCAAGATAACTCCCAGCATCAACAGTGCATTAATGGCACTAACTATACCAACACTACCGGATCTTATTACACAGATGAACGCATGGTCAAAGATCAGAGAGGTATACTGGAGTGGAATGAAGGCCGGAGATGCCGGTAGGCCATATCTTAACCCTACTATATTCGGCAAGGACATAATACCACTAGGCATAGACAGGGCCATAGATTTGTATGAGACCAACGGTGATGTTATAAAAGAAGCACAGTTGAATCATCTTAAAGGTATAAGGACAGAGTGTGCGAACACTGAACCTGATCAAATACAGCAGAAATTGTTAAAATTGTATATCAAGGAGTTAGACAGGAGACGTAACACAGATTACACAAAACTTTTTCCAACGATAGATAAATTATTAAATTCCTAGGAAATCTAAAACAGTGGCCTGTGCTTGTTTTTGATAGGCATCGTTGTTCCAGAAAAGATTATAATTGTGTTCCCTAAGTTTCTTTGATGATAGGTAGGCATCCTTCCAATTAAAGTTCTTAAGACTTTCAATCAGTTCAACTATCTTCTCTATCCTCCTTACAGGATCTGTTTCTAGATCATAGCTCTCATCAAAATATTGGCCGAATGTTCTGAAACCCATTTCACGTATTTTCTGTAGATAGAGATAATTACCATGCACAATAAAAAACTGTTGGCATAATATTGGTTTCCATAACTTCTCTGTAATAAAAATTTTATCGTTGTTGTTGGTCTCGCTGATCAACGAGCAAGCCGTGTGCTCATATGGTTTGATGTAGATGTCTTGATCCCTCCCGTATAATGGATAATTCTTTGCATCAACATCTGGCAGTTCGTATTCAGAATCTAATCTCACAGGTTCCGGCAAATTTATGAAAGACGTGAGGCTGTCATCCATTAGTTTCTTGGCGTCGAGTGCATACCATAACTGTAACCGGTGATCACGAACTTGTTTGTTGAGATAAAGGTATTTGTAAGGCTTGTAAGAGTGATCACACTTGAACTCCTGCCCCTGATGTTTCTCCCTCATGTAATACCAGAACCATGTGGCATCTCCGAACCATTTCTTGTACTCATGACCTTTCAGTATGTCATAAAACTTGGAACCAGCAACGTTGGCCTCGCTCTCCCATGGTCGTGCTAGTCCGAATTCGAAGCCGTTCTGTTTTAAAATATCTATTCTCTGATGCAGGTGCGAAACAAACTCTGGATTGTCCTCGTATCCATCCCTGTGATCGATTATACAGAATAGCCTATCATAAGTGTCCCAATCATATGTGTGTAGATTCCAGTAGTTGGGCTCGAACGTGAACTCCACTCCGTCGATATTGGCACTTTTAATGAAATTCTCAAAGTAGAAGTGCTGTCCGGAAAACATCAAATCAGTGAGAATAAAAATCTTCTTCATTTGCCCTATAAATACCTTTATGTTGACACCATTTTTAAAGTATGTATCTGAGGGAAAGGTCATAAGACGACATAGTGACTTGCAGAGATTCACGTTCCCAGAGGTCACAGAAAGGATATATCTCAGTTTCCTAGCACTGGCGCTGATGAGCCAGAACAAAGACACACAAAATTTTGCCAAAGGTTACGCCGACCAAACCATGGCGAAAGGCACATTCGACCAAGTGAGGATGATGAACAATGACCTTTCCAACATGCTGGCCATCGTGTCAGGTGATCCAGAGATAACCAAGAAGCTCAAGAACAAGGACCAAGCACAGGCCATGAGACAGAGGCAACCTGTGCCCGTGATGGCACTGAGGAGATACCTGAGGACCTGGGAGGATCACTTCAAGAACCTAACACACCTGGAGAGATCTCTCAACATAACAGATGCCAACCTCAAGAACATTAGGCGAGCAGTGGCCAACTACACAAAGTTGAATTCAAAAATGAAGATGCAGGCCTTACACAGACTGCAACAGCAATTACAGGCCAAACTGCCCAACACAGACATACTGAAAAAATTCAAGGAGTTGTAATGATGATCAAATTCATTTGCGAGAAGTGTGGGTGCGAACAGCATTGTGGACAATCTTGTACAGAGTGCAGGGACTGTCCTGACTGTGACTGTAAAGAGTGCTATGGCAAACGAAAATAGTTTCTGGGTACTATACGGACAACACACCAAACCCACTTACCTAGAAGATGCAGGCAACGGCCAACAAACACAACGGGATGCCGCATTGAAACATGTCAGGCAATGGCGTGTGTGTTTGGACATAGGTAGCAACATAGGACAATGGACGAGACCACTGGCCAGAAGATTCCAGAGTGTGGTATGCTTCGAACCAAACCCAAACTTCAGGGAATGTTTCGAAAAGAATATACAAGAAGAAAATGTATTACTTTGGCCTTATGGCCTCTCCAACAAAGAGCACAAGGCAAAGCAAGACTTCAACTCAACAGTCTTACAGCAAGAAGATGGCGACATAGACTGCAGGACGCTTGACAGTTTTGGATTGACCAACGTTGACTTCGTGAAGATAGATGTTGACGGGTTTGAAGTTCCTTTGCTGAATGGTGCGACGGACACACTGACCAAGAACAATCCTGTGATCAACATAGAGATGAAAAGAGACAAAAGGTCGGACATCGTTGCAAAGTGTGAGTCTATATTACAAGATCTGGGTTACAAGTTTGTAAACCGCACCAAAAGTGACGAAGTGTGGCTTAAATCGTAATATTACAGCATAATTTACCATCTTTACCAATAAATACTTGCAACTTGATTCCTGAGCGGAATCAAAGCATATGTTAACAGAAAAAAGGAGGATAACAAATGCCAATATCACCAAATAGAACGAAGGATGCATTAATCGGCGAACAACAATTCATCGGTAAGGCAATCACTATGATCGCAGTTGACTGGGACGTTGACGCGGATGGTTCAAGAGAAGCCATGGAAGCAGTCTCAAACACTATACTATCAAGAGCAACAATCTTAGCCGCAGGTGCGGTTTATGACACTGGTACGAAACAAGATTTCTTACTAGAAGGTGACTTCACAAGCACTATCAATGATTTCACATCATTAGATGGAACTGTGACAGGAACTTTAGCTCAAGTTTTAGTAGAAGACATCATCAACCTAGGAACAGTAGACTCAATTAACTTTGGTTCAGGTACTGTTGCTGTAACAATTAAAACTACATTCAAATACGCATAATCGTATTGATTGTATCTTAATTAAAACAGGAGCAAACAAATGCCAGCAACTAAAAATAACTTTGAGCACATTACTAATGTTGAATTAGAAGGTGTAGCAACATCTACTTTCACTGTGGACTTCATCAACACAATGGCGTCTGAAACTAGCGACTTATCATCTGGATCTGCAACAGCAGGTTTAGAGGCGACAAGAGCAGTTATCGGATCGTACATCAACATCCTTTCAGAAGGACCGTTG
>Ga0181369_1000492_pt1 | contig 11187 bp, 11 predicted proteins | sample LowvirmetaG_8_FD_130088 | JGI IMG/M metagenome (GOLD analysis project Ga0181369, IMG submission 130088) | Marine viral communities from the Subarctic Pacific Ocean - Lowphox_04 viral metaG | ecosystem: Environmental > Aquatic > Marine > Oceanic | place: Subarctic Pacific Ocean | collected... | reverse complement strand
TTCTACTCCTCATGGATTTATCGAAGACACTCCTCAAATTTCCCAAAGTTCGACGCGGAGAGTAAGAGCACCAAGATATACATCGTCTGGCGTTGGTGGCGGCGGAGCACCAATAGGAGATACAGGACTTTCAAGAGCAGCTTCTTCTTCTTCCCCATCAACACCTAGCCCATCACCCACTCCGGCACCATCACCCACACCTACACCCACACCTAGTCCATCCCCTTCGCCATCACCAGGTGGTGGAGGATCTGGCGGAGGATATGGAGGATATTAATAATGTCAGAACCATCTAATCACTTTACAAGTTGGATTGAAAATAACTATGGACAAATTGAATTTGGACGTTTAGATCCTGATGAGACTCGTGCTGCTGTCTATCTTGGAAACAAACAAGATGTAAGGCATAGATTTTACATGGATATTGATCGTGACATGGGTGGTGGAACTCACAGTGTCACTACACTTGAATCACCTGGTGGTGTCATAATTAAATGTGGACAGGATCGTAAAAGACCAGACGTTACTTTTAATATTCAAGTAGAGAATGGAAAACTTGCATTGACATGTCAGACAGGTGACGTTCTTATTCAAGGTAAGAATGTTGTTCTTGAAGCAAAGGGAGATTCTGGTAGTGATGGGGTCATTACTTTGAAGAGTAATTCAAAAATTGACATGCAATCTCCAAAGATTGAGATCAATGGTAAGCAAAAGGTTGGATGTTATAGTGAACAAAAGATTGATATCCAATCACAAGGAACTTTGCAGATGTATGGAGCACAAGCATCCTGTCAGTCTGCATCATCTAGGTATGGACAACGTGGCACGTCACAAGAAGCACCAATTACGCCGGAGGATTAATTATGGCATGGACTAGTGATGACCAACAGATACATAAACAATGTGTCATTGGAGGGAAAACCTCTTCATCTGTTGGTAAATCTGATGACGAAAAGATTTTAGGTTCCTCATATATTGAAAATGGTCTTCATGTAGGACTTGCCGACAAGTTTGGCATCATGGAAGGAACTTGCATGGTCAATAAAAGTTCTGAACAACAAGGCGAATTTGCCATGGAGGTTCAGGATGACCAGCACATTCGTGACAATCTTTGGGTAGAGCAAGAGACCAAAACCAAAACTCTTGTTGCTGATAAGATTGATGTAAGAAAAGCATTTATTACGACGATTAATAAAGGTTCTTGTAACTTTGTGATCGATCATCTTAGGATGCCTGGTTACAAACTTCGTTATACCTGCATGGAGGGTCCTACCAAGGATGTTTTTGTGCGTGGTAGACTAAAAAATGGTGATACTATTACACTTCCAGAAGAATGGGAGTGGTTGGTGCATCAAGACACAATCACAGTGAATCTGACTCCTATTGGAGCCCCTCAGATTTTATTTGTGAAAGGGCAGCAGGCATCAACGATCAAAGTTGGATCACACTCTGCTCTTCCAATCAACTGCTACTATACAGTCTACGGTGAGAGGGCAGATACTCCTAGGGAACCTAATGTTTTCCCTGCCGAAGATCTTTTAACTGATAAATTTGTAGGACAATAGGAGGTAAATCATGCCACATGGAGGATGTCAGGGACTATATCCAGATCCCGAAGCAGGTTGCGGTGGAGGTGTATGGCAACAAGATAGCACCTTTGGACGAGCTGACGAAAAAGAGGAAGATTGTTGCAATGAAATCTCATGCCACCTGAAAAATGGTTTGTTTGAGGTAAATCTTGAAGTAGAAGGCACAACCACATGTCCCACATTCATTGGAGATTTGACTGGCACGGCTACAAACGCTGTTTCGGCAAAAGGACTTGGAGGTGCATTTGATATTCCTAACCTGAAAAGACCAGGTTGGAGGGTTCGTCATGTCATTCCCGAAGGTCCAGAAGCTGGTATCTATGTAAGAGGAAGAATCAAAGGACATAATAAAATCTATCTTCCTGAGTATTGGCAGGGTCTTGTTGATACAGAGTCAATCACTGTAACTTTGACACAGATTGGATCATCTCAGGATCTTATTATTGAGAGTATTGATTGGGGTAGAGTCGTCAATCTCAAATCTGGAAATGGTTGTGAAATCGATTGTTTTTATGAAGCATGGGCAGCAAGACATCTTGATCCACTAAACCCAGATGAAAAACTGCACGTTGAATATGAGGGTGCTTCACCTGATGATTATCCCGGTGACAAGAGCAGGTTCTTGGTCGGTGGATGGGACTATGACAGACGAGATCCTGTCACAGGGGAGCGTGTGCAATCCTGATCATCTGTGCTATAATACATAGGTACAGCAAGGCACCGACCCATGCACGAAGACGACTATCTCAGCAGAGTTGTGGTTGACACTTCATCCCGCAAGTTCAATCTATACAGCGAGAGCGGTGACGAAAAGGTCATTGAATGCGATACGATCGATGAGTTCATGGGCGTTCTTGAATTCTGTCGTGAGATCCTTGATGATGATGTGTTGGCATACGCAGGTCCGCTTGTAGCCAGCGAGAATTGACGTTTAGTTTCAAAAATAGGGGATAAAAAATTCCGGTGAAAAATTGCCCTATTACCTTTTATGAATAGATACTCAGACAAACTTTATGCGGACATTCTGGATTTTTACGAATGGAACAGTTCACAGTTGACGAATTCCAACGAGATTTTGATGCACTTTTTGAAAGGGTCGAAAATGGAGAAAGTTTCAAAATTCTCGCCCCCGATGGAAAAGCAGTGATTATTACTCGCGTCGTTTATGATGTAACCGATAGTAAAGAGGATTGGCGAGATTTTTGGTATAATGAATATTCTCTTTGTGATATATGAGAATTGAAACACGAGAATCCATGGAGATGCTATTCTCTGCTAAATGGAATTTACCGAAAGCAGCAAAACACTGCAATTTGACCGAAAAAGAGATGAAAATCACTTTTAATGAATACTGTAATTTTCATCCACCAACTTGGGATATAAATGAAACAACTATTCATAGTTGACATTAGTGATAATAAATGTGTCACTCACGATGGTTATATCCAGATCGGTATCTTTAATCATTCAGTTGAAAAACATCTCGAACTAAATCCTTCAATCGATTGGCAGGTAACATATTGGATGCCTGACGTTTGGGCAAATAGATACAAGAGAGTATCATTTCAAAAAACTGAAAAGAAAAATGAAGGTTCACCTAGAACTGATAATGCAGGAGATAGTCGTCCAAGAGATTTTCCAGATCAACCGACCATGAGATTAGAGAGAACCCTGTGATTACGCCTCAAACATACATTGATATGAATAAGGAGTTTGAAGAGGATGATATTCCTTTTAGAATTGCTGTACCTACACAGGAAGCAATTGATAAGTGGCAATCACAACCAGCGCCACCTTATGAAACACCACCTCATGTAGATATGGTTGCTAACATGTGGGCAGAGCACAATAGAATAGAAGAAGAACGCAAACTACAACTCGAACTTGATTTATAGGGAGTGTGGCGGAATCGGTAGACGCACCAGACTTAAAATCTGTTGAGAATTAATCTCGTGGGGGTTCAAGTCCCCCCACTCCTATTATGAAATTAGTAAAAGAAAAATTTTTAGATGAACTAAAATGTAGAGAGATCATTGATCAATACATTTGGAATTATCCACATGCCATAAAACATCGAGATACATATCCCTTAAATATGTCGTCGATAACAGGAGTTACTGATACTATTGAATCTATTGCAAAATCAATAGATCCATCTGTTAAACTAGATTTATGCCAAGTTGTAAAATGGCCATGTAATTCTAAGATGGATCCACATCGAGACACAAATAAAAATGATGCTTTTGCTGCAATAGTCTACCTAAATGATAATTTTGTTGGAGGCGAAACTTGCCTTGAAGATTTTGTTTGTAAACCAGAAATTGGAAAATTATTAATGTTTTCTAATTCAGAATTGCTTCATTGGGTTAACCAAGTAACAGAAGGAACACGTTATACAATTGCCCTTTGGTTTATACGCGACTAAATAACATATAGGAAAATTATGGTCGAAATACAATGGGTCTCAGTAGACTTCAAAACTTCTTAAAGAACGCTAAGGGTAATATTTTATATGTGAACCCCAATGATTTAGATGCTACTGATAGCATTGAAAATCAGGGTAATTCACTAACAAGACCCTTTAAGACAATTCAAAGGGCATTGATCGAGGCAGCAAGATTCTCGTATCAATCAGGACTTGATAATGATAGATTTGGGCAAACTACGGTTTTACTATATCCTGGTGATCATGTTGTAGATAATAGACCAGGATGGATTCCTTATGACGATGGAACTACCACAGCAAAATATAGAACCAGAAACGGTGCATCTGGACTGGTACTTTCACCGTTTAACCTAACTTCTAACTTCGACCTTTCGGTATCAAATAACGATCTTTATAAGCTTAATAGTATTCATGGTGGTGTAATCATCCCAAGAGGAACCTCTTTGGTTGGTTTAGACCTAAGAAAAACTAAGATTAGACCGAAATATGTTCCCGATCCTTCTAATGATGCTATTGAAAGAAGCACTTTATTCAGAGTAACTGGTGCTTCATATTACTGGCAGTTCAGTATCTTTGATGCTGATCCTAATAGCACTGCATATAAAGATTATACGAACAATATCTTTGTTCCCAACTTCTCTCACCATAAACTCACCTGTTTTGAGTATGCTGATGGTGTAAACAACGTTGTTATTGATGATGGTTTCCTGGATATTGCAACAGGAAGCACTGATCTTGACATGTTCTATCAGAAAATCTCTGATGTATATGATGATGCAACTGGTAGACCTATTTCTCCTGATTACCCTGCTGGAAATGTAGATATTCAACCTAAGATTGATGAATATCGTATTGTTGGTTCAAAAGGTGCCGAAGTTGGAATCTCATCCATCAGAGCAGGTGATGGTGTAAATGCAACTACAACCATCACAGTACAGACGACCTCTTCAATTAAGAATGTTGGTATTGATGTTGATACTCCCATTAGAGTTAGTGGTATTACAGCATCTGGATATAACGGCAACTTTGTTTGTGCTGGTGTTACAAGCACCACGGAATTCACATATAGTTTGTCAAATGCTCCTGCCATTGCATTAGAAAACCCTGCAAATGCTAATGTTAATGTTGTCGTTGACACTGTAACATCTGCCTCACCATACATCTTCAATATCTCTTTGAGATCAGTGTTTGGTATGTGCGGAATGCACGCTGATGGTAACAAGGCCACTGGATTTAAATCCATGGTTGTTGCACAATTTACTGGTATTGGTCTACAAAAGGATAATAATGCCTTTGTAAAATACAATACTACAACTGGATCATATGATGATGCAACTACAATTGCAAACTTATCATCTGACTCACGTGCAGTTTATAAACCAGATTATGCAAACTTCCATATCAAGTGCTCGAATGATTCTGTTTTACAGTTAGTTTCGATCTTTGCTATTGGTTATGCTCAACACTTCGTTGCGGAGTCTGGTGGTGACCAGTCTGTTACTAACTCAAACTCTAACTTTGGTGCTAAGTCTTTAATTGCTAGTGGATTTAAGAAAGACGCATTTGCTAAGGATGACGTTGGATATATTACTCATATTATTCCACCAAAAGAAATTGAAGCATCAGATACATCTATTGAATTTGATGCAATTGATGTGCATCAAACCGCCGTTGGCGTTGGATCAACTGGTAGATTGTATCTTTATAACAGAATTAACGTAGCAGATAAACCTTTAAGTGTTATTGAAGGTTATAGAATTGGTGCTAAGGTAAATGATGATCTCAAAGCTCAATTAAGTGTTGGTGGTACTGTAACAGAGTACACAGCAAGAGTTACGATGCCTGTTAATGGTATCAGTACAACACAATTTACATCTGTTAAAGAGTCATTTGTTGGCAATTCTATTGGATTCAATAGTATTACCTCTAATATTATGACTCTGAAAGGCAATCATAGTTTCGTTAATGGCGAATCTATTCGTGTCATTTCTGATGATGGATCACTTCCTGATGGTCTGAGATCTAATAGAATTTACTTTGCAATTACAAAAGAAAATCCTAATGCTGGATTTACTGGTGAAAACCAAATTCAAGTTGCAACATCATTAAACTCTGCTCTTTCTGCTGAACCAATTGGTATCAACAGTCTGGGCGGTAATTTAAAAATTGAATCCAGAGTTTCTGATAAAGTCTCTGGTGATATTGGTCACCCAATTCAATATGATACCTCTGTAAGTCAGTGGTTTATTAATGTTTCTGGATCTACAACTGATAACAGTTTGCATGGTCAGATTGTTGGTCTTGGAACTGCTAACCTAGGTGAGGCTACACCTAGAACATTTATTACAAGAAAACAGGATGATAGAGGACTACTAGACACAGTATATCGTGCCAGATATGTAATTCCTGCTGCATCTGGTATTACATCTGCTAGACCACCTGTTGATGGTTATGTTCTTCAACAGTCTGGTGATACTTCTGCTTCAACTGATGCAGAAATTCAATCATTGTATGCACCGTCTGTTAAGACACTTAATAATGTCAGTGAGTTAAGGAATCCCTCGTTTATCTCTACTTGTACATATGATTCCCCATTCGCCTATATTGATACGGAGAAATCTCACAACCTAACAGTTGGATCTAAGGTCAGTCTTGTTAATGTTACCAGTACAGATAATACTACTGGTTTAGCTGGTACTGGATTCAACAGAGATTATACTGTTGTTGGTGTTTCTAGTGCGAAACAATTTGTTGTTGGTCTAAACACAAGTCCTGGTGTATTTACTAATGCTACTAACGTTAGAGGAACTGCTCTACCAAGATTTAAGGCATTTAAAACCAATGAAACTCTAAGTCTTTATAGATCCAGAGAGGTAAGTAGATATCAAACTGGACAGCAAGATGGTATCTATCATCTACTGTTAACCAAGAGTTCTATTGCTCCGACCTCTGCACCATTTAGAGGTGACAGGTATAGTCAGAACATTCAGTTCTTCTATCCTCAAACAAATAGAGATAATCCTGTTGCTGATGCAGTTCCAACGAAATCATATGCTCTAAGGAGTCCTATCGGTGAAGTTACAGTTGATAACCCTCAGGGTAGTTTAACAAAGGAAACAGAGTACAGCAGATTAACTCAATTTGGTAACTTAGTTGGACTTGGTGTTACTGATATTCAATCTAATAGCGCCGGTACTGCACATACAGTCTTTACGAAGATCGATCATGGTCTGAATAGAATTGTATCTGTAAGTATTGCAAGTAGTGGTGGAAATTATGGTGTTGGATCTGGTATCACTGAAAGATATTACAACGCTCAGCTTGTTGGATTTGCAGGATCTACCGTAGGTAAGAATGCTACTGCTAGGGTAACAGTTGAACCTGCCGGTGGTATTAGCGATATTAAGATCATTGATGGTGGTTCTGCATATGGTGTTGGTAACACTGTTACGATTAGTCGTCTTCCTAAATTAGCTGGTCAAACAGACGCTATTCTTCAAATTGAGAAGATCTATGATGCAACTAATGAAGTCTTAGATATTCAGGGTATTAGTTCTGAGGCACATAAGTCTCACAACACTCTGTATAGGATTTCCGGTATTCCTATTGGACAAGACAGAAAGATCAATGTAGTATCTTCTACCGCAGTTGGTGGTGCAAATACCATTGGCATTGGATCTGCATCATGCGAAGATGCGATTGTCCTTAATGGTGGTTTAAGTGTTGATGTTTCTGGGTTTAGTTATGATGCTGGATCTGGTATTGGTACGTTTGCCACAATTGATCAACATGGTCTGAGTGTAGATAATAAAATTAGAATTAGTGATGCAGCTAGTTCCTTATACAATGGTGACTTTATAGTCAAGAACATCATTGGATTGACATCATTTACTGCATTTATTGGTGCTGGCACAGTAACTCCTGCCACAGGAACCGCAAAGGTATTGAAGCATGGTTTGACTTCTTACGGTGGATTTGTTACAGGTGAAGATGAGAACGTTGATGGTCGCATGATGTATAATTATGCAGGCATTACGACTACATTGTCTGCTGCTATTAATAATACAACCACTACCAGTATCTCTATTCAAAATGTAGAACAAACTGATTTTGAAGTTGGCGACTTTATTCAGATCAATGAAGAGATGATGCGTGTTAAGTCAACAACTGCTACTAGTAGTGTTGATGGTTCATCTGGTGCTCCTACGAACCCAATCACTGTATTCAGAGGTATCTTTGGTACAAAATCCTCTGCTCATCCCATTAACAGTATTGTCAGAAGAGTTAAATGTTCTCCTATTGAACTTCGTAGAAACTCTATTATTCGTGCATCTGGTCACACGTTTGAATATGTTGGATTTGGTCCCGGTAACTATTCAACTGCCCTTCCAGAAAGAAATGACAGGAGATTAACTCCTCAGGAAGAACTTCTGGCACAATCAACAAAACTTGATGGTGGTCTGAACGTCTACACCGGTATGAATAACGATGGAGACTTCTTCATCGGTAATAAGAAAGTTAGTTCCGCCACTGGTCAGGAAGAGGTGTTTGATGCACCAATTCCATCTGTTACTGGTGAGGATGTTACTGATACAGGAGTTAGCGTTGGTTTTGACGTTCTAACTCCACTTGAAATTACTATCTCTCGCTCTATCAAAGTTGAAGGTGGACCTGATGGCAGTATCATTTCTGAATTTGATGGTCCTGTTATCTTCAATGATAAGATTACCTCCACTTCTTCTAGTGGATTAGAGGCAAATTCCTTGTTCCTACAAGGTTCAACCACTGTTTCTAGAAACTTCTCAGTTGGTGTTACGCAACCCACCTTGGCAGGTAACGCGGGTGACGTTGTGTTCAATGCAAACCCAGTTAAGGGTGGATATATTGGATGGGTTTACACTACCGACAATGATTGGTTCACCTTCGGTAATGTAAGTGCTTCTAAAACTGAGAATGCTGGTCGATTTGATAGAATTGGAATTGGCACAACAACTGCTGGTAGTTCAGAACTATTCATTAATAGTGGCGGCAGAGCAATTGTATCTCTGGGTGGATCATTTGGTATTGGTACTACAAATCCTCAGTATGATCTTCACGTCGAACAGAACATTTATGCTTCTGGATTTATTACTGCTAGTACGTTCCTCTATGGTGATGGTAGATACATTGCTAACCTACCAACAGATTCTAAGTGGGATGCTACTGAAACTGCATCTGGTGCAAAAGCTGGTATCTACACTGGTTCGGAAGCAGGTGACATCTTTGTTGGTATTGGAACCACTACTCCAACTGCACTTCTGACTGTTGGTATTGGAACAACTACCACTAATAAGGCATTCATTGTCGAAGATTCCGGTGGAATCGAACTGATTGGTATTACCACTACTGGTAGATTGGGTATTGGTAACACTAATCCGCAGGCATTGCTGGATGTTAACGGACAATTTATTGCTAATCAATATTCATTGTCTGGGGTCGGCACAATTGCTGCTGGCATCATCACTGCAACTGATACTCTTCAAGCAGGTGTTGGTGGCACTGTATTCCATGCTTCTGGATCAAGGGTTGGTGTTGGAACCGTTACTCCAAGAGCAACTCTTGATATTGCTGGTAGCACAAGATTACAGTCCTATTTTGAACCTGCCTTTGCTGTTGGACCAGTTGCTAACGTTGTTAGTATTGACCTTTCACAGGCACAAACATTTAATCTTGACGTTACAGCTACTGTCGATTCTTTGACTATTCTCAATCCTTCTAGTGAATCATCTTCATTCACACTTAAAGTGACGCAAGATGGAACTGGCGGGTATTCTGTTGGTATAGATACCTTTAAGGATAGTGGTGGTGCTTCCATCCCTGTTTATTGGTCGGGATCTGTGATTCCAATTGTTACTACAACTGCCAACAAAACTGATATTTACTCATTCATTACATTTGACGGTGGTTCATCATTCTACGGTGTATCAGGAGGACAGAACTTCGGATGAGTCCCTTAGCATTCCATCGAAAAGTACAAACGAAAGTTAGGTTAAATCCTCCTACACTTAGTATCGTTACACAACCTGTATCAAGTGGATCCATTGCCAACCTTGGATCTACTTCATTCACTGGATTGGCAACAGTTACTTTCCCAACAGTTGGTGGGATAGGAACAATTGGATATGAATGGAGAGATCAAAATGGTGTCATCGGTGTCGGCACTCAATTAACTCTATCCAACTTGACTGCTGTAAATGATACTGGTAGAGAAATATTTCATCGTGCAATTTATTATCCAGATCCTACAAGAACTGGTATTCAAACCTTTGAACCTGGTGCAAATAATTCACCATTAGATTCCAATTCAGTTACTTTGAATGTCAGATCCGTAATTACATTCTCTCAACAACCAACAGCTGAGGGTGGCGAAGAAATTGCTGATGAAACCATTAAGATTAGTCCTGCAACTCCAAACGGAACAGGAACGATCAATCTGGAAGATGGTGATTTCTCCGACTTTGAGACGGGTATTTCATATACACTAACACCTAGTTCAACAGTAGTAATCAACGCAGTTTTTGGAGGCGGAGAGGGACAATCGGGAGAACCGAGAGATAGTGCTCATAATGGTGGAAAAGGTGGAAAGGTGTCTGGCCGAATTATCTTACAAAAAGGATTTAGTTATATCTTAGTGGTTGGTTCGGGATTCGGCAATCATCCAACTCCACCTGATCCTTATCCTTATGGAGATAAAGAGAGTTTGGGACCTGGACCTCTTGATATTAGTGGTGGTGGATATGGTGCTGGACCCGGTGGTGGTAACGGTGGTGGATTCACCGGTCTCTTTGTGACATCAGTGTTACAATCTAATGCATTACTAATTGCCGGTGGTGGCGGTGGTGGTGCTGGTGTAAGTCCTCGGGTTGGTGGTCATGGTGGTGGACTAGAAGGCGGTGATGAAAATGGATGGGGTGGTAAAGGCACACAAACCGCCGCTGGACCTGGATTCTATGTTGATTATGGAGATCTATATGCATTTATGAATGGAGAGGCACTCGAAGGTGGTGATGGCCAAGGATATCAAAATGAGGATCAAAGTGATACTTGGGTATATGGACAATCTGCTCCCCTCGGCGGTGGTGGCGGCGGTGGTGGATACTTTGGTGGTGGTGC
>Ga0181369_1000491_pt1 | contig 11205 bp, 9 predicted proteins | sample LowvirmetaG_8_FD_130088 | JGI IMG/M metagenome (GOLD analysis project Ga0181369, IMG submission 130088) | Marine viral communities from the Subarctic Pacific Ocean - Lowphox_04 viral metaG | ecosystem: Environmental > Aquatic > Marine > Oceanic | place: Subarctic Pacific Ocean | collected 2015-11-29 | reverse complement strand
ATCTTCAGCTGTTACTTGGACTTCATCGATTTTCACCGGTTTTGTCTCGGTATAAATATGTGAAGTAGAATACTCCTGATTGCCTTTTACCTTAACTATTAACTTAATGAAGCGTTCTTTTTCCTCATCTGTTAATTTATCATACCTTTCAGGGAGAGTTCCACTTCCAGCAACAATCTGTTCAACTAGAATGCGATCATCCCAGTTATATGGATTATTATCCCATATCTCGTCGTTATCGTCCCATCCTAATTCTTCAGCCATAATTATCCGTCACAACTAACACAATCCACAGTGCGTGAACCTAAATCACCTTTAATTACACTGTCTGTTCTTAAATAATATAATGTTTTAACTCCTAATTTCCAAGCTTCCATATGCACCTGATTAATCCATTTTGGTGAATCTGTGGGTGAAAAAGCTAAATTAAGTGATTGGGTTTGGTCAATATACTTTTGTCTAATAGCTGCTTGTTGAACTAGACCTAACTGATTGATTTCAGCAAATGTTAAGAATATTTCTTTTTCTTCTTCAGTTAATACCTCATGTGGTAAGTTTACTACTGAACCACCATCTGCTAGAATTTGGTCCCATATTTTAGAAGTATTTTTACCTTTTTCAATTAATACTTTTTCAAGCTCAGGATTTTTAACAATAAAAGTACCTTTAGCACCATTAAAAGTATAAATATTTGCTGGGTGTGGTTCAATTCCTGCTGAACAAGAGTTAATACGGGAATTAGATACAGTAGGAGCGATTGCTAACACGTGGGTATTTCTCATACCTGTACCTTTACACCATAATGGTTCTCCATACTCTAAAGCTAAATCACGAGATGCTTGTTCTGCTTTACTTCTAATACTATCAAAAATAGTATGTGTCCAAGCTGTAGAAGCAATAGAGTTAAATGGTAAATTTTTTTGTTGTAAGAAAGTATGCCAACCCATTACCCCTAATCCTAATGCTCTACCTTTTTTAGCATGTCTATGAGTACGAACCATAGAATCTTTACCATTTGTTTTTTGGATAAATTCTTCCATTACACCATCCAAGAACCAAATTGCAGTCTCTACAACATCTGTATCCTTCCACTCATCATACTTTGCTAGATTTAAAGAAGATAAACAACAAATAAAACTATGTTCTTCATCTGTATGTAGAGTAATTTCAGTGCAAATATTAGTCATACTTACATCTAAATTATTCATCATATAAGCTAAAGGATTTTGTTTATTAACATTATCCTTAAACATAATATATGGTTCTCCCGTTTCTACACGCGATTTTAAAATCTCAAGCCATAGCTTCATCGCCTCAGGGTCCCTATCATTCAAACGACGCATAAACGCGTCATCTACAACAGCACATTGGTGTAAGTTTAGACATTGTCTGTTTGGATCTCCTTTTGGTCTACGGATTTGTAAAAATTCTCCAATATCTGGGTGATTAATATCTAGATTAACTGAGGCTGCTCCTCTTCTTACTGAACCTTGATTAGTAGCAATAATTGTAGAATCATAGATTTTAGCCCAAGGAACTACACCTTCTGATTTCCCGTTACCTCTAATAGATTCTCCTCTTCCTCTAATTTTTGAAAGTGAGATTCCGACACCACCCCCGTATGAAGTAAGTCGCATAAGCTCTGCGTTAGTAAGACCAATACCCCTAACCGAATCTGGTGTATCAATTCCAAAACAGCTAATAGGCAAACCGCGGTCGGTACCAGTGTTGCTGAGAACAGGAGAAGCCAATCCAATCCATCCATTCCAAATGTATTTAAAGAATTTATTTGCTAGTTCTGGTTTTTCTAAACGATCGGCAACTGCATTGGCTACTCGCCTATATGCTTTTTTGGGTGTTTCTCCAGGTAGTAAATATCCTTTTGAGATAGTAGATAATGCTACTTCATCAAAAAATTCAGGATAATCTTTTCCGCGTTCCCATTGGGTATAATCTGCTATTAAATTGTTATCCATAATTAAAATATACTTTCATCCCACTCTAAGTGGCCTTTACTATAATTTGTTACTCTGTTTGCAAAGAAATCAGTGTGTTGTTTTCCTGCAGATAAATGGTCAAACCATTTCATTCTATCTACAGCATTCATATCAATATTATCAATAATTGGCTTATACCCGAGGTCACCTAATTTGGTGTTGACTCTATTTTTAATAAAGTGAATTAAATCATCTTTAGAACAACCTTCCAAATCACCTAATTCAAATGCTTTGTTGATAAAATCTAATTCAAGTTGTAGTGAAAGCAAAGCTGCTTCGTTTATTGCTGCTTCAAGTTCTGGAGTTTTGAGTTCAGGATTCTCTTCGATAAGTGTTCTAAATAACCAGCATCCTGCTTCGGAATGCATTGATTCATCTCTAATACTCCATTCAACAATTTGACCCACTCCCTTAAGTTTGTTTCGCATTTTGAAAGACAAGAGAACGGCGAAGGAAGAGAATAAATTAACTCCCTCGGTAAATGCTGAGAATATAGCGAGTGATTTAGCAATTTCATGCCAATCGTTTTTACCGTTGAAACTATCCCTAACAGACATAAGATTTTCAATTTTTGCCATCGTAGCCTCATCCTCCATGAATTCAGCGAAATTATCAAGACCAAGTTCTTCATTTAGTAGTGAATATGCTTCGGCGTGAATAGTTTCAAACGCACCGAAAGTTGTAGCCATCATAATAACTTCTGGTTTTCTAAACCATTTTGTTACTAATCCTGACCAATAATCGTTTACAACTGTTTCCGTTTGGGCAAATCCTTTAAGGATAGAACCCACAATGTTTTTTTCTGTGTCTGTTAGATTTTGTTTCCAATCATTTATATCAGACATCATAGGAACTTCTGTATGAAGCCAATGTGCTTGTTGTTGCTTGAGCCAATAGTCTGCTGCTTCTTGATATTCGAACGGCTTATATACAATACGTTCCTGAAGTAATGATTTCTTCTGTGGCATTTTAAAAATTTGTTAAAAATTAGGAATTAAATAAAAGTTCTCGTAACTGACCTTTTTCAGATAAATTAAAATTATCTGTAATTTGAGAACCTTCATTTATATTAGATTCGGATGAACCTGCTAAAGATTCATATTCTTCATCACTCACAATTTTATACTCACCAATAGCAATATTGATAGCAGCATTGTAAGTAAGTCCGTCCATTCCGTATCTGTTTTTCATTATATGTAGTTTTCCTACTCCTGTTTGTTTGTCTTTTGCCCTACGAGAAATTGATGCTGCAAAATCTGTAATCATCATTTTGTCATAGGAGCCCGCTGCTTTATGTCCTTCAATAATTTCGTCTTGTGCTCCTTGTCTGTTAACTTGTGAAGCTGACCAAATTGGGATATTAAGTTCGCGGGCTAATCCTTTAGTGCTTGTATAAATATCATCAATTTCTTCCTTGCGCTCACGAGACGACTTTTTTGATTTAAGAAGGTCAACATAATCGATAACTACTAGATCAATTTTAGTATCTAGATCCTCACATTTTTGTATATGAGATTCAAGAGTTGACATAGAAGCTTTACCAGGAGGAAAACCTTTAATGATAAGATTTCCAGGTATCTTAGTCATAACTTCTTCAACCTTATCTTTATGCATTGTAATTTCATTAGCTGGGATTTGGGTAAAGTAAGCATCAAATCTTCTACCTACATAATCTTCACCTAATTCTAGAGTGTAATACACTACATTAAATCCCATTTTTACAGCATTACCTGCTAAAGCTACTAACGACCAAGACTTACCAGCTCCAGGACCACCAAATATAAGCCCAAAATCACCATTTCCAAGTCCACCCTGTAGTAACTCATTAAATTGGGACCAAGGTGTTGGTATAGTAACTCTTTGTTCTTCTCTGTAGCGTGTTTCAATGTCTTTAATATATTCATGACCAATATTTTTATCCATTCCTGCTTTAAGAGCATTATCAATTAGTCCTCTAATTGAATCATAATCTTCAGCTTTAAGTAAATCTACACTATTGAGTAGTGCTTTTTTAAGTTGTTGGTTTTTACAGAAAGCAGAAAATTCAGTTTCAATATATTCTGAATCTGTTGAGATAATTTTATATGCTTCTCTAAGTTGTTCTCTAATAGAAACTTTTAAAACTTCATTAGAGACTTTTTCATATTCTGCTTTTAATACTTCAGGAGTAGGAGTAGTGTGATAATCTGAATAGTATTTTAGGATTTCATCTATAATCCATTTATGGGCTTGATTATCAAAATAACTCGAATCTAAAATATCATGTATGTTAGTTAAAAATTCTTTACGTTCTAATAGAGAATGTATAACCTTAATTTGAAATGCGGGTCCGTACTTATTTAAACTACTTAGAGTCATTTACAAAACTATTTAATGATTGAAACTGGTTGTTAACCCAAAACTCAGGGTTTTTAATCAGATGGCGCAACCCATCTTCTTGGTAAAATGTAAGAAATGCTTTTGAATTTAACACGGGTGGGTTTACTTCTATTTGCTCATTTAAATAGTTTTTTTCCAAATCATCTACCATAGGATTATGTAAATCCATAATTTTGTAGTTTTTACGAAGATTATCTTCTTCAAATACTACGCGAGAATAGATAACGTGTTCCTTGTGTTTTTCTCCTGCAATTTCAATTATATCATCTAGTGTGAGTTTTCTTTGGTTTAGTTCCGGGAATAGTTTATGGAGTTTTTTTTCGCCTAAACCTTTGATCCCAGGAACCTTATCAGAAGAATCCCCCATTAAAACCTTATAAAGAATAAAATTTTCAGGTAATACTTTAAATTTATTTATAACAGTTTCAGGAGTGTAATAGTCCTTTTCAATTGGTCTATACACGCAAATCCTATTACTAACTAATTGAATAAAATCTTTATCACTTGATACAATAAATGCCCTTGAGTTATCATTATTTTGGGTGATCTTCGTGGCCAAATGTGCGATAATATCATCGGCCTCTACTTTATCAAGGGCTATGGTTTTAACAGGGAGACACTTCAAATAATCGATTAATCTTACAATTTGATCTATTTTAGCATCGTGCTCATCTCCTACATTCTCAAAAATTTCCCAATTGGTAATACGAGACTGATGACGGCCTGCCTTGTATTCTGAAAGGACATTTTTACGGTTCATTGATGAATTTTCTCCATCAAAAATAACATACATAGAAGTAGGTTGAATAGCGTTTATTAGAGTCCCCAATGAACGGATAAATCCACCTAATCCACCTACGTGAATACCTTGCTGATTAACAATATTCAGCATTGCGAAGTTTCTAAAAAATAGATTTAGACCGTCAATAAATAAAACTCTTTCATGTGGTGAGGAGGGTATCTCCGGCTCCTTATCCATGTTATTGAGGAGCTCTAATAAATCTTTATTTGCCATAATTTAATCTGGTTCTTGTGTGTATACTGCTTCTGGGGTAGCTTCGTCTACTTCTTCGATAATATCAAAATTACCTCCACCTAAGATCGCAGCCCATTCTTTGGCATGATCATTTTTATAGTTTTTAAGTGATTTATCACTATCTTCTATAAATCCGTGTGGAGTCATAATAATACGACCTCTAGTAGTAACACCATTGATATGATTTTTATCAATTTGTAGGTTAGTACGTTTAGCAAATTCTACTTGCTTACCATCCTTAATTGCTTTAATCTTGGAGGTACCAGCATTTGAGATATTACCAAATGTTGCTACAAATGTTGCATCATACCACATTGTAAAACCACCTTTATTCATCAATTTAGGCATTGACATAGGTGTTTCTGGTTTAGCAGTCCATACCTTATTAATAGCAACAAGTGTATTAGTATAAGGTGAAGATTCTTTACGAGACATTACAACTTTTTGGTTTACTACATTACCAAATTGAGTTGACATTGCACCCGCGTTCCATTCGTTGTTGTTTTTCTTCTTTTCAACACTCATTTGACAAGGAACGGATCCAATACTATCCCACAAGAACATTAGATCATAAGGTAAATTACCTTTCTTTTGTTCATCCAACAAATCTAGGATGAAGGCAGCTACATCTTCAATTGTATGAAGTGATTCTCTATCAGCGTAAATAAAATCACCCTGATAGTCTAGTAGTTCACCTGTTTCTTCATCCCAAATTTCTTGAACATCAAGACCCATTTGCATTGCATGCTCCCAATTCCATTTCATTTCTGTAATAATGAATACAGGTAGTACTTTTGCTTTTTGGGCAGAAACCGCAGCCTCAATCAAGGCTGTGGTTTTGCCCGTATCAGAGTGACCTCTTAGGAGACATACGTGTCCCATTGGAATACCAGGTACAGAGGTTACTTTTTGAAATGCTTCAGAAAGAGGAATCCACTGTTGGGGTTTAAACTTAACATTACCACCTAAACCTTTTTTATTCTTAAAATTATTAAGATCAAAATTAGATTTAAGCTCAGCAGAAACAGCTGCCGTTAGAGATTTACTTGCTTTTCTAGGCATAATTAAAACGGCAGATCATCTTCTTTATCACCATCAAACAAACTATCAAACTTATCAAGTTTAGTTTGCTTAACATTTGAAGCAGAAGTATTAAGTGAATAATTAGTTTCTTCTGATGGTTTTTCATCGTCAATGATATCACCTTCTTGAGGTGAATCCTCAGGAGTCAACCAAGACTCAAGGTTAGATTTCATTTCATCATAAGGAACTTGCTTAAATACTCCTTTTGGATCTACTTGGTTAGTAAGGAAACCTTCTACCTTAGAGGCATCAGCATCTAGTGGAGTAACTTTCATAGAAGGAGCAGCTGTGGTTTTGTTGTACTTAGTACCTGTAACCTCAGGTCCTACAGTTGTAAGTTTAATGTCGCGTCCTGAAGCAACATCAGTAAAATCACCTACTTCCTCATCCATAGCCATTTGCAAGAATGAAGAGTACAATTCTTTACCAAATTGCCAAATCTTAACACCTTCATCTTCCATACCACGAACGATAACAGGAGCAAAGTAACGAACTTTTGGTTCGAGCTTTTTAGCTAATTTCCAATTTTCAGGTTGGTCTGTTTTACGAAGTTGCTTAGCAAACTCTACAAGTGGATCTTTTTCATCAAAGTTAATTGGAGAGATCATTACAGGCTTTCCAATACCATAATGGAAATACAATTCACTAAATGGAGTTGATTTGTTAAACTTAGAAGGAACAATACGAACTGTTTGTTTACCTACTGTTGGTTTCCAAAACAATGATTTACCATTGTTGTTGTTTCCAGAGGAGGGTTTTTCCAGCGCCTCTAGTCGCTGCTTGATTACGTCTAAATCCATATATAACTTATTTATTGTTTACAACTAAATATAATAACCCTAGGTTTGAACTCCAAGTTAAAGTTCAATAATTGTGTGAATTTTTGTCTTTAGTTCTTTAAGTTCGTTTTGCTGGGTAAGCAAAATTGTGTTTCTGTAGTGTTGCCAATTTACTCTAAAGCGTGGATCTACTACTCCCCCATTTAGCCTTTTAATAAGCTCATTTAGGGCATTAATAGTGTATAGAGTATTGCTATCTTTTTTTCTATGCACCAAGATAGTGTTTTCCGGGATTCTAGATACATTAGCTTGGTCTACATTGTATGTAACAACGTATTCGTTATTGCTCTTTACATGCAATACGAACATTTTATTGTACATTATACTGTATTGGGATTGCAGTTCACTCACCAAAGAATCGAGATCTTCTAACGTCGTAAACGTACAAAATAGTTTATTATTCAAATCTATATTACTTTGGGGTGAGTGTATATCTTCCCCATAAATATAGTCATATCTATTTAAAGTCGTAGTTGCTTCCATTTTTTTCCTTAATTTGTAACTTTAATTCATTAAAAACTTGTTTTACTTGCTCCAATATGGGCAATTCTTCCTTATCTACATCAAAAAGAAACGAATCATAAGTATATAATACCAACTTAGTATTCTTACCCTTTAATAACTTAAATATACGAAATAAAATTTCAATATTCAAGCTTGTTTCCATATTTTGTAAAATATAGTTGAATAATTTTTGTGGATTCATATCCTCTAATTCACTCTTTTTAAAAACATGGTTAGAGATAGGGCACGTTATCTCACCCGTGGTTTCAAATTCTTCCCAGGTCGTACGTATATACTCAGATGTTGCTTTAAAGAATGGTAAATCCTTATATGGCTTAAATACTCCTCCGTATAGTTGTTTAAATGTTAATTCTTTTGCCTTAGCATAACCAACACCATACATGCTTGCAAAAGACTCATGAATGTCACCACTATCAAACTCAAAATCAACAAGCATACCACATAAAGTAGGATGATAGGCACTAATATCAAACTCAACAAATTTATCGTTATTTGGTATAAAACTTTTTCTAGAACCGTCCTTGTGGGAAAGCGCCGCATAATTGACTCCTCCAAACTTGTTTGAAGGACGTGTAGTAAGCGTCTTGAAATTATAAACGGTGTGGACAAATTCGTTATCAACTGGGTGGAAATGTTTTTCAAATTCATTTTTATTTATTTTAATGCCATTACGTTCAATTGCATTGAACACTAATGTAGCTTTATTGTTATAAAACGGGTTTACGCGGGAATTAACGCGGTGCTCTAAATCATCATATGTTTGCTCGCAAACCTCATAATGTTTAGTAATTGGCACTAATTGATTTACTGTTGAAAGATCGGGGAATCTCCTATATAAAGTAGTATGAGCTGTTGTTTTGGGAAGTATATACGGAGGAGAGTGTAGTGTTATGTCTATAAGCTGCTTAAATATTGTATAATGTAGGAATTCTTTTTTATCCCTTACATATAACTTATCTAATCCTTTTAACCATAGATAAACCTCGTCTTCAAATAGACTTTCACATTCGGGATGAGAAATAGGTAGAATGTACCCCTTATGACCTACAATGGGTCTTACATAAAAGGCACAAATTGAGTTTTGGGAAGGGTGTTGGTAAGGATTATTTGGGATAATCTCTACAAATACTTCTTTAAAACCACTATTTTGTAACCATGAAAATTGTTCACTATTCTCAATTAACCAAAACACTTATTATAACTTTATCTATAGAACTTAATATAATTAAATTTTAGATATTCTCCAAGCCCACTTATATTGAACTGTTGTTCTCTTAATTTTACTATATTTTGATTTACTTTAAGTACTTCATCCCTATCTCCTGTTATTAGCCAAGGTAGTTGAATACCAATATACAAACTATTTTTAAATAAGGCACTAGTTTCTGTGTATTTGTTTTCATTTGTTTTTTTAGCAAAATATCTAGTGAATTCCCCTAATTGATAATCTTGCTCACTTGGTTGAGGGTAGAATGGGGTTGGAGTATAATTGATAATATCTGAAGTAGGGGATACTTTATTTAATAAAGAATAAGTAGTATTATCAGGTCCAAAAAATCTAAAATCAATATCTTGCCCTGCTAATTCAGGATTAGTAGGACTATTAATATCTGATCCAGGTGGGGTAGGAGGGGTTGATTGGAATTTGATTAATTCTTCATTAGTTCCATCTCCAGGATACCTTCCTGTGAAAAATTTATTATCAATAGTAGAAAAGTAGTAACCATTATAAGGAGTATTAGACCCTATAATTGCAAATTCCCCATTGGAATATAAATTAGAAGTTATATGTGATTTAGGATAATACACTTATTTTATTTGTTGTAATTTATTATAAAACTCAAACCATTTGGAATAAAACCCAGTATCACTACTATTCTTTACTTTTTCTTTAACTATATCTGCTTCGGGATTACCAAATAACCAAGTTCCAAAGTATTTTTTAGCTACTGATTTTTTATCACCTTCAATTTCATTTTCTAAATTACCCCACCCTTTTTTGTTCAATTTTAAAGCTACAAATCTAATCCCATCTTCATCGCTCTTAAAAGAAGCAAACCATCTTTTATTAGTTTTTCTTACTCCTTGACCTCCTTTACCTTCTGTAGAATTAAAACTACCATTTATAAAGGGATCAAGACCACTCCATCTTATATCTGTTTGAACCCCATAATAGTTATGATTAAATCCTCCGAATTTTTGTTCCTTCCATGCTAGAAATACTACACTAGTTTTAATACTATCATTGTAAGTATTACCTAAAGTATTATTTACTATTCTAATAAATTCATCACTATTAGCAGGAGTAAGAACCATGTTTTGTTGTGGTGGATATTTATTTTCACTAGAACTCGATAGATTATCATCAAATAAACTAGAAAAAGTTTCAACAAGAGTTTCTATATTAAGTTCTAATTTTTTAGGATTTTTAATAATAGTTTGGGTTCCAATATTAGTTTCCCATTTATTATTAACAATACTATGGTCTAAAGACGTAATAATAAAATCTAAAGTATCTCCATAATTAGAAGGTAAAAATTTGGTATCTACTTGGAGTTTATCAAATATTCTTATACCAGAAAGACCATCTAATGTAAGGGATAAATTTATAGGTAAAAATCCTATAAAAGGGGTTGCTGTTTCTTTAATAGTAGCTTCTAATGTATAAAATTTTTGAAAATATGATCTTTGGTTATTAGTAAATCCTTGTAAAGAAGTTTCATCATCTATTGGGGTAAGATTACAGAGAGGGAAACCATATCCTGTACTTGTTTTTATTATCTCTTCTCCTCCTTCTTCTTTAGGTTCTATAGTTTCTGTAATTGTAGATTCATTACTACTATCCTTAAATAAAGTTAAGTATTGTAAATAAAGTTCTGCGGTTTCAATATTAGATTGTTTTTTCTCATCAGCTTTAGTATTAACTCTATCTAAATCTAATTTTCGAGGGATAATACGATCTACTAAACCTACATTCCATTTACTAAATAAAGTAGAATCTTCACCAACAGCTTGACCCCCAGCTTGAGCTCCTATAGCTATCATATTAGCAGTATTTTTACTTAATTCGGTTTTTAAACTAAATTGACTTGTAAAGCTACCTTTTTTATTAGGAACCCCATATATTATAAATTTAGCTTCTGGGTCTCGTTGTTCTCTTATTTTTTGAATTTCAAATGGGGGTACCTCATCGTAAAATTCTACAACTTGTTTAGTATCACCTTCAAATTCTTTATTAGTAAGTCTTAAATTAAGTTTATTTACTCCTCCTAAAAGACTATTTACAGTTGAGACTAACTTCTTTAAGAATTTTTGTATTGGAAGACTTTCACTATCTTCCCCTGCT